>Ga0302320_10009523_pt1 | contig 20853 bp, 24 predicted proteins | sample Bog_T0_3_FD_202130 | JGI IMG/M metagenome (GOLD analysis project Ga0302320, IMG submission 202130) | Peat permafrost microbial communities from Stordalen Mire near Abisko, Sweden - Bog_T0_3 | ecosystem: Environmental > Terrestrial > Soil > Wetlands > Peat | place: Sweden: Abisko, Stordalen Mire...
CAGACCGGGCCGAAGGCGGCAGCCTCGCGCTCGCCACTCCAATTCGCCGGTGGTTGCGGCGGTCTCCAACGCAGCGCACCCACCGGAGGCGCAGCGTAGGGGATACCCTCGAAGGCGACGGCGTCATCAACCACCATTCCGTGCAGCGCGCCGCTCTGGACACGGACGACGTCCGCCGGCGGGTCGGCCCGGGCGGCGGCGACACCGACGCCCAGCGCAAAAAGCCAGACCAGCAAGGTGGTGCGGGGGGTCATGAGGCCAGTCCGACATGGCCCGCCGGACGGGTCAAGATTCGCTTCGGCGTCAAAGCCAAGCTAATCCTGCGGCGCGCCTGCTGCGTATGACGTCTCGAAGGAGACCGAAATGATCGCAGGCCGGGCGCGCGAGGGGGGCCTCATGGACCGACGACCGAGCATCTGGGCCGGGATGGCGCTCGCCGCTCTGGCGGGGGCGGCCTTGGCCGCCGCGCCGCCGCCGGGCTGGTCGCCGGGGCCCGCCGCTGCGTCCGATCTCGCCCACGGCCAGGCCTGGGCCGAGGTGCTGCCGGGGCCCGACGGGACCGGCGTGATCCACGCAGCCGTCGACATTCCCGCTCCGGCGAAGACGGTCTGGCGAGTGATGACCGACTGCGCCTTCGCCCAGCGGCTGGTCGTCACCGTCACCAGCTGCCGGGTGCTGCACGCCGACCCCTCCGGGGCCTGGGACGTCCGCGAACAGGTCACGAAGGGCAACTTCATCGTGCCGGAGATCCACAATATCTTCCGCTCGGACTACCAGCCCTACGCACGCATCGCCTTCCGCAAAGCCGGCGGCGATCTCAGGGCCGAGAACGGCGAATGGCGGCTGGAACCGATCGATGGGGGCGCCGGCACCCGGGTGATCTACGTCAACCAGATCGGCGCCGACATCATGGCGCCGGCGGCCCTGGTGCGCGAAGGCATGCGCCGTGATACCCCCAAGGTGCTGATGAACTTGAAACGCGAGTGCCTGGCCAGGCGTTGAGAGCCGGGTCCGAACCTAAGCGGGGATAGCCAGTTGACGATTGTCGATGACTTGCATGAGGCCGAAGAGCGGCTGCTGAAGGAGCTGCGCCGGCTGCGCCAGGGCGCCCGCTCGATCGTCGGGGCCGACAAGCCGGACTATCAGCTCACCCTCGGCCAGCGGATCGCCGACCAGGTGGCCGCGACCATGGGCTCGTGGCCGTTCATCATCATCCAGACCTGCATTCTCGCCGTCTGGATCGTGCTCAACGTCACCGCCTTTGTCGAGCGCTGGGACCCCTATCCGTTCATCCTGCTGAACCTTGCCCTGTCGTTCCAGGCGGCCTACGCCGCGCCGTTCATCATGATGGCCCAGAACCGCCAGCAGGACATCGACCGCAAGGAGGCGGAGACCGACCACAAGATCAATGTGAAGGCCGAGCTGGAGATCGAGCTCTTACACCAGAAGATCGACCAGCTGCGCGAGAAGGAGGTGCTCAGCCTCACCCAGGCGGTCACCGACCTCACCGAGCTGCTGAAGAAGGAACGGTCGGCGAAGTAGCTTATTTCGCCGTTCTGACCGGCACCGGCACGTTGCAGACCTCGACCCGGCCGACCGGCTCGACGAACCAGGGGTCGGTGTGGTTGCGCTTGGCGCCGATCCAGGCGGCGAAGCTCTGGCTATCGGTCCGCATCTCTTCCAGGCGCAACTGATCGGCGGCCGGCACGTCGGCGGCGACGCGGACCTGGCGGATCGGAATGCGCTGCCCGGGCTTGTCGTAGAAGCCCATCGCCGCCGCGCCCCTCGGCATCACCGACAGGAGCTCGATGCCCTGCACCACCTTGCCGACCAGGGCGATGTTGCGGTCGAGGCCGCGCGGCGCATTGCCGATCACAGCATAGAGTTCGGCGCCGCTGCCGGTGTCCGGCGGCACGTCCCGGCCGACCCCGACCGCGCCGTAGCAGTGGGTGAGCCAGGTCTCGCCGCGCAGGGGATCGCGGGCGACCGCAAAGCCGTCCTCGAAGCCGGTCTGCGGCGCATAGGTGTCGGGGTCGGGCAGGGCGGTGAACGCCTCGCCCGGCGCGGTCTTGCGGCTGTATTCCGCCGGCAGGCCGGTCTTGGCCGAGCCCAGCGGCTTCCTGGCGTCCGGGTCGCCCCACTGGACCACGTAATTGTCCTGCGCCCGCTCGATGAAGAGGCCGTCGAAATAGTGTTCGCGCACCAGGGTCTTGATGTTGGCGACATGCTGCGGCGCAAAGGCCGGGTCGAGCTCGATCACCACCCGGCCGGTAGGCAGGTCGAGGTAGAGGGTGTTCTCCGGATCGATCACCCGCCAGTCCGCCGCCGGCGCCGCGGCCAGAATCTCGGCGGAGGTGGGCGGCTTGGTCGGCTGGGCGTGACCGTCGACGGACGCCAGCATGCAGACGGCGCCGATCGCCAGACCTCTCAGAACCGCGCCAACCTGCCCCAATCCAGCCTCCCGATACCGTCGGGCAGTGGTCGGACGATTGTCCGCGCGGGTCAATGCCAGCCGAGCATCGCGAGTCGATGAGGTTGGCGGCGCTTCGTGTTCAGGTTGACCCCGTCGGCCCGACGGGTTCTGATCGGCTGCGGTTCGCGGGGGAAAAGCCTTGTTCAGAGACATGCTCGCGGCGGTCGCGCTGGCCATGACGGCGGGCTGGGCCGCCGCGGCCACCGCGCCTCCGCCGCTCGAGGCCTACGGCCAACTGCCGGCGATCGAGATGATCTCCCTGTCGCCGTCCGGCCAATACATGGTCTCGGTCGGCGATGTGAGCGGCAAGCGCTACCTGCTGGTCCGGTCCCTCGCCGGAGAGGTGCGGCTGGCCGTGTCGGCCGAAGGTGTGAAAGTCCGCGACATCACCTGGGTCGATGACGGCCATGTGCTGGTGACCGTGTCGCAGACCGGAGAAAACTACGGGGACCTGGGTCGCCAGGAGTATTTCGCCATCATCAGCATCGACACCGTGGCCGGGAAGTCGCACCTGCTGTTCGACAAGGACCCTCGCTTTATCGCCCTCTCCGACGGGCTCGTGGCGACCTACGTCATCGGCGCCAAACCCTATGCCTTCGTCTGGAACGTCCCGCGGGAGGGCGCGCCGACCGGGTCGCGGCTCAGCGGCCGATCGGATGCTGAATTCACCCGCTGGTGGCCCGACCTCTACCGCATCGATCTCACGTCCAATCAGGTCGACCTCGCCGCCAAGGGCAACCCCAACATCGAGAGCTGGGCGGTCAACCCGGACGGCGGCATCGCCGGCTATTCGAACTTCTACCCCAACACCTCCGACTGGCGACTCTATCGCGGCGAAACCGAGCTGATGGCGCGCAGCAGCCCCAGGCAGCTGACCCGTCTGTCGGGGCTCGGGCGGTCCGCTGACACGATGCTGGTATTCGACCAGTCGGGTGTCGTCGATCAATGGATCGAAATCGGCGGCGGTGGACAGACCCAGGTGCTGTGGCCGGGCGACAATGTCACCGGCGTTCTGCGTGATCCGGTGACCGGGCTGGTGACCGGCGCCGAGATCGACGATTCCAGTTTCAAGTTCTTTGATTCCGGTCTGCAGGCGAACATCGACGCGGCGACCAAGCCGTTCAAGGGCCGCATCGTGGTCGACTCGACGACGAGCGCTGTGGACAAGGTCATTCTTCACACGGACGGCGCGGGAGATTCAGGGACCTATTATCTGGTCGACCTGCGCAGCCACCGCGCGGACATCATCGCCAACGACTACGCCGACGTTCCCGCCGATCAGGTCGGCGAGGTTCGCGGTGTCAACTACACCGCCGCCGACGGCATGGCGCTGGACGGAGTCCTGACTCTGCCACCCGGCCGGCCGCAGAAGAATCTCCCGCTTGTCGTGCTGCCCCATGGCGGACCTATCGGCCCTTACGACCAGCCGCACTTCGACTGGATGGCTCAGGCCTTTGCGTCGAGTGGCTATGCAGTGTTCCAGCCCAACTATCGGGGTTCGGGCGGCCACGGCGCGTCTTTTCAGAACGCCGGGTTTGGCGAGTGGGGCCGCAAGATGCTCTCGGACATCAGCGACGGCGTGAACGCCTTGGCCCAACAGGGTGTCATCGATCCCAAGCGAGCCTGCATCGTCGGCTTCTCCTACGGCGGCTATGCCGCCTTGGCCGGCGTGACCGTGCAACAGGGCCGCTACCGCTGCGCCGTCTCCGGGTCGGGCGTCTCCGACCTGCCGGCGATGCTGAAATGGGAGGAAGACCGCTACGGCGCCGGCAGCGCCGATGACAAGTTTTGGAAAGAGGCGATGGGCGTCACCGTGCCCGGATCGCCGCCTCCCGCGAGCGTTTCGCCGGCAAAGCTGGCCGCCCGTGCGGACGCGCCCGTCCTCCTGATCCACGGGACCGACGATTCCGTCGTGCCGATCGTACAGAGCCAGGAGATGCTCGACGCGCTGCAGGCAGCCCACAAGCCGGTCGAATATCTGATCACCCAGGGCGAGGACCACTGGCTCTCGAAATCCGAAACCCGCGTGCTCACCCTGAAGGCGGCGATCGACTTCGTAGAGCGCTACAATCCCGCCGACTGAGCCGCCGTTCAGGCCTTCCGATCCCGACCGAAGTTCGGTTCCGGCGATTCCTGCCCCGCCGCCACGATGCCGAGGCGGATTTCCCTCGTGCGGGTGAACAGCGCTTGCAGCTTGTCGCCCTCGCCCCAGCGGATCGCCCGCGACAGCGCCTGGAGATCCTCGGTGAAGCGGCCGAGGATCTCCAGCACCGCGTCCTTGTTGGTCAGGAAGACGTCGCGCCACATGATCGGGTCGGAGGCGGCGATGCGGGTGAAATCGCGGAAACCGCCGGCCGAATATTTCATCACCTCGCCTTCGGTGACCTCCTCCAGGTCGGCGGCGGTGCCGACGATGTTGTAGGCGATCAGGTGGGGCAGGTGGGAGGTGACCGCCAGCACCAGGTCGTGGTGCGCCTGGTCCATCAGCTCGACCTTTGCGCCGAGGCGCATCCAGAAGTCAGTCAGCCGCTCCAGCGCCTTGGCGTAGGGGGCGTCGTCGCGCTTCTGTGGGGTGAGGATGGTCCAGCGGTTCTCGAACAGGGTGGCGAAGCCGGCGTCCGGCCCGGATTGCTCGGTGCCGGCGACCGGGTGGCCGGGGATGACGAACACGTCCGCCGGCGCGTTGGCGGCCAGGGCGTCGGCGACCGCGCCTTTGACCGAGCCGACATCGGTGACGGTCGCGCCGGCTTTCAGCCCGGCTGCGGCGGCGGCCATCGCCTCGCCCATGGCCATTACCGGCACCGCGAACACCACCAGGTCGGCGTCCTCGACCGCCAGCGCCGGATCGGTGAAGCCGGCAGTGGCGAGGCCGATCTCCAGCGCCCGGGCGACATGGGCCGGATTGGCGTCGGCCACCCAGATCTCGCCCACCGCGCCGTTGGCCTGGGCCGCGCGGATCACCGACGAGCCGATCAGGCCGCAGCCGATCACCGCCATCTTGGCATAGACGGGCGCGCTGGGGACTGGGGTGCCGGCTGGGCGGGGTTCGGTCGTCATGGACGGCTCCTGGTGAGGGGCGCTTCGGCCGGAGACCGTCTCTTGGGAAAGATGCTGCCGCCGGCTTAGGGGCGGCGGGATGTGTCAGACCTGCCGCTCGCTATGCAGGCGAGCGATAGTAGCCTTGGAGGTTGGCGGGGCGGCGGGTCATCGACGGCTTGTCAGCGGCGGGGGATGCTGGAGGTCAAGGTGCGAACCGGGCGTGCGCCTCAGCGAGGATCGGGGCCGCGGAGCCGCGCATAGAGTTCCCGTTCTGCCGAGTTGATGGACCACTCATCACGGTCAATTTCGCGCTTAGAGGCTGGGAGATGTTCCCGGCGATCCAGATAGTCGTAGTAGAGCGTGCCATGGATGCCCTGCGCGTCACGCTTATGAATGGGTCGCCCCCACATCGGTTCAACGATCGTCCGAGCGTGTTCGTCGCCCATGCGAGCGAAGAAGTCCTCCGAGATTTCAATATCTTGACCGGGCGCGGGAAAGATCGCTGCGAACTCTTCATCCGTCGCCTGGAAGATGCTGAAGGTGGCGTTGTTAGCGCCGTCGATGATCTGAACGTTCTTCACGGCCGAGTCAGGAACACCGCCAGCACATCGACCAGCGCCCGGTTGTGCTCCTCCAGGCCGATAGTGATGCGCAGGTGGCCTGGCAGGCCGTAGTTGGCGACGCCGCGGACGATCAGGCCGTGGGAGGCGAGGAACACCTCGGCCTCGGCGGCGGTCTTGCCCGGTGTCCTGGGGAACTCGACCAGGATGAAGTTGGCCCCTGACGGCGTCACCGGCAGGCCGAGGCCGCCGAGCTGCTGGGTCAGCCAGTCGCGCCACTGCTCGACGTGCGCCGCCGAGCGCCGCTGGAAGTCCTCGTCGCCGAGCGCCTCGACGGCGGCGGCGATGGCCGGGATGGAGACGTTGAACGGCGGACGGATGCGGTCGATGGCGTCGGCGATCGGCGCCGGCGCATAGGCCCAGCCGACCCGCAGCGCCGCCAGCCCGTGGATTTTGGAGAAGGTGTGGGTGACGACGATGTTCTCCGCCGTCCGCGCGAGGTCGAGGCCGTCGGTGAAGGTGGGATCGTCACAGAACTCGGCGTAGGCGGCGTCGACCACCAGCACCACGCTGGGCGGCAGGGCCGCGTGCAGGCGGGCGAGTTCGTCGGCGGTGGTGAAGGTGCCGGTGGGATTGGCCGGGTTGGTGATGAACATCAGCCGGGTGCGCTCGTCGACCAACTCCAGCATCGCCTCGATGTCGATCCGGTAGTTGGGCTCGGGCGCGCTGCGCACCTCCGCCTGACAGGCGCGGGCGCCGATGCCGTAGGCGCCGAAGGCGTACTGGCCCTGGACGATGTTGTCGCCGGGCTCGAGGAAGGTCTGGTTGATCAGGTGCAGGATCTCGTCGGTGCCGCAGCCCAGCACCAGCCGCTCCGGCTCGATCCGGTAGCGCTCGGCGATAGCGGCGCGCAGCGGTCCGCCGCGGCCGTCGGGATAGAGGTTCAGCTGGTCGACGGCGGCGATGTAGGCCGTCCGCGCCCTGAGGCTGCTGCCGAGGATGTTCTCGTTGCCCGAGAGTTTCACCGGCTCGGCGACGCCTTCGGCGGTGGCCTTGCCGGGCTTGTAAGGGGTGATGTCGAGGATGCCGGGCTTCGGCTGCGGGCGCGGCGCGGCGAAGCGGTCCGAGGGGGGTGGCTGGGCGGTCATGGCGCGCCTCATACACGGCGCGATGGGGTGACGCAGCCTTTAAGCGAGGATCGGCGGCGCTAGAAAATCTTCGGCGCCGGGGCGATGGCCGCGCGGCCCAGCATGGCTCGGCCATCCTTGAAGCTCAGCGCCACCTGGGCGTTCCCGCTCGCCATCGCGGCGGCGGCAAGGCTGGCGACGATGGGGGGGATTGGCTGGTTGGCGCCGGCGACCAGCAGCGATTGCGGCGCCTTGGAGAGATCGAGCGTCAAGGGACCGGCGAGGTGGCCATCGTCGGCGATGGTCAGGGCCACGGACTGGGCGTCGACCGACGCCCCGATGCGGGTCACGCTCGCCTGGCGCAGGTCGAGCGCGCCGCCGGCGTGGACCCAGGCGCGCGCCGCCGAGGGCCAGTCGCGGCCGACGAGGGCGCCGGCGTGGCTGAAGATCGCGTCGGCCTTCAGGTCCACCGGCTTGCCCTGCGCCAGCAGGCCGACCAGGCCGTCGGGCGGCACGGTCGCGCGGCCCAGACCGACGAACACCGCGCCCTGGTCATCGGGGCCGGCCAGAGTGTGCAGTTCAAGGCTGTCGGCGGCGACGATCGGGAACGGCTTCGCGCCCGGCGCCGGGGTAAAGGTCAACTGCTGGCCCTCGACCGATATCCTGGGCGGATGCTCGCCGAAGTCGCCGGCGCTGGCCCGCAGCAACCGTGCGCCGACTTGCACCGGCCCGCCGCCCGGGCGCGTTAGGGTCAGGCCCGCGGTGGCGAACATCACCCAGCGACCCGGCGCCCAGGCGTAGGCCTCGGTCTTCAGCCCGGGCGCGACAACGCCCCAGCCGGAGGGTTCGGCGACGGCCAGGTTGTCGAAGTCGATATCCAGGCGGAAGGGATAGCCGCCGATCCGGCGGGCGCTCCAGGCCACCGTCCAGCCCTGGGCGCGCAGCCGCGTGGCGCCGGCGTCCAGGCGTTCCGCGGTCTGATGGCTCAGCCACACCCAGGCGAGGCTCCAGCCCACCGCCAGCAGGACAGCGAGCCCCCAGGGCGCGTAGAGACCGAGACGGGACGCCTTGCGGCTGGGAGCGGCGTCGCTATGGGTCATGCGCGGGAAGGGCCTCGAAGGGATGTCGGCGTGACGGGCGGCCACTGGGTGTTCGGCTACGGCTCGCTGATGTGGCGGCCGGGGTTCGCCTTTCTAGAGCGTCAGGCCGCCACCCTCCATGGCCGCCGACGCGCCTTCTGCATCTATTCGGTCCACCACCGCGGCACGCCGGAGCGGCGGGGGCTGGTGCTGGGCCTGGCCCCCGGCGGCGCGACCCGTGGCGCGGCCTACCTTGTCGCCGACGCCGACTGGGCCGAGACCTACGCCTACCTGCGCGAACGCGAGCAGCCTACCGAGACCTATGTCGAGGGCAGCGCCTGGGTGACGCTGGCCGACCGGCGGCGGGTGGAGACGCTGGTGTTCCTGTCGGACAAAAGCCATCCGCAGTGGGCCGGCGCGCTCAGCCTGCAGGCCCAGGCCGAACTGATCGCCGGCGCCCGGGGGCTGTCGGGCCGCAACATCGACTACCTGCGCGACCTGGTCGCCCACCTGCGCGAGGATGGCGTGCGCGACCGCTCTATGGAGACCCTGCTGGCGATGGTCGAGGCCCGGGAAGCCGCTTAGGGCTCCAACAGCGCGTTGGAGGCGGTCTCGATGGCGGCTTCCAGGCGGCGCATGTATTCGGCGCGGGGCAGGTCGGCCGGGATCGGCTCCAGATATTCGAACACGATGGTCCCCGGCCGGCGCAGGAAGCCGTGCGCGGGCCAGTGGACGCCGGAGTTGGTCGCCACCGGATGCGTCGGCAGGCCCAGCTCGCGATAAAGCGCCGCGACCCCCGGCTGGTAATGGCCGGCGTGACCTGGCTCGCCCCGGTGGCCCTCCGGGAAGATCAGCAGCTGGCGCTCCTCGGCCAGCCGCGCCTTACCGTCGCGCACCAGGCCTCGAAGGGTCTTGGCGCCGCCCTCACGGTCGATGACGATCATGCCGGTCTTCAGCGCGTACCAGCCGAAGAACGGAATGATCATCAGCTCCTTGCGCATGACGATGCAGCAGTCGTTCAGCCAGAGGAACTGGGCGAACACGTCGAACATGCACTGGTGCTTGGCGGCGATCAGCGCCCGGCCGGCGGGGATGCGCTCGCGGCCGCGCAGCTCCAGCTTGATGCCGCAGATCACCCTCAGCAGGGCGACGACGCCCAGCGCCCAGAAGCGCCAGGCGCCCAGCATCCAGCGCCGGGGAACCAGCAGCAGCGGCAGCATGGCGAAGGCCATCACCGCCGACCACAGATAGAACAGCGCCACGAAGATCAGGGAGCGGATCAGCAGCATTCAGCGGGCCTCACGTCGCGGGGGCGGGCGGGACGGGCTTCGGCCCCAGGCTGAGGATGGTCTCCCGCGTCAGCACCGCCAGGTATTTGGTGTATTCCGCCCCCATCCGCTCAGCGCCCTGCCAGGTGCGCCACCAGCGGGCGGCCTGCATCGCCGGGGTCGGCACCGGATAGGGGGTAATCTCAGCCTCCGGCATCGCCGCCTTCAGCTCCAGCCGCGCGCGGGGCATGTGGTAATCGGCGGTGACCAGGATCAGCCGCCGGTAGCCCTTGGCCCGGGCCCATTCCGCCGTTTCGCGGGCGTTGCCGACGGTGTTCTCGGCGGTGAATCCCAGGTCGACGCAGCAGTCGTAGACCGGCTTGGCCGCGCCGATCAGGGTCTGCAGTTGCGAGCGGCTGACCCGGCGGCTGACGCCGCTGATCAACAGGCGTCCCGCCTTGTTCTCCTCCAGCAGCTGCAGCGCCGCGGCGATCCGCTGGTCGGTGGCCCCGCCGGTGAGCACGACGATACCATCCGCCGCCGCCGGCTCGGCCGCCGGCGAGGCGCGGTCCACCCGGGCCGCGAAGGCCATCAGCCCGGCGGTCCAGATCAGCGCCAGCACGAACAGCGCCGCCAGGCTTCTCACCTTGAGGCCCTCACGGTGCTTTTCCCAGCGCGGCCATGGCGGTCAGCCGCGCGGTGACCGCGGCGATCAGCGCCCCCAGCAGCGGAAACGGCGCCGGGGCGGCCAGGTCGGTCCAGGCGATCGGCAGCAGGGCGGTCAGGCCCTGGTCGACGCCGCTCTCCTTCAGCGCCGCCGCCGCCGCCACCGCCAGCAGGGCGCCCAGCAGCCCCGCCTGGGCGGCCGAGCGCGCGAACCTGGCCTGGAACAGCCGGGCGATCGCCCCGTCTGTGGCGCCGACCAGGTGCAGGGCCTCGACCAGGTCGTGGCGGGCGGCCAGGCCCTGGCGGGTGGCGAAGGCGATCACCGCGCCCAGCACCGTCAGAAGCAAGGTGAAAAGCGCAAATGCCAGGCCCCGGGCCATGGCCCCGGCGCGCATGATGTCGGCGGTCCAGCGGCTGTGGTCGTCCACCTCGGCGTCGACGCCCTTGGCTTTCAGCGCCCGCTCCAGGTCGGCGCCGCTGGCCGGCGCGTTTGGGTCGAGTTCGACCGTGACCAGTCGCGGAACCGGCAGGTCGGCGGGGATGGCGCCCTTCCAATAGGGGGCGATCAGGGCGTTGGCCTTTGACGCCTCCAGCGCCTGCGCCTCCGCGACGCCCTTGACGCCGGAGACCGCGTCGGCGGCTCGGGCCGCAACGGCGTCAGGGGTCTCGGTCCCCTGAGCGTAGACGATGACGGTCGCCGATCCGGCCAGTTCGGAGCGCCAACCGCCGGCGGCGCGGTCGCCGGCCAGACCGGCGATGGCGGCGATTCCGGCCAGGAACGACAGGGCGGCGACCACGAAGATCAGCGACAGGTCGCGCCCGTCGCCCCGGGGAAGCAGCGGCGCCGGCCACCATTTGCTGGGTTCGAACGCCAGGCTCATGGCATGAAGTCTGCCGTCAGCCCGATCACCGGCGCAAGCCGTCCCTCCTCGAGCCTCAGCGCCGGCATCCCGGAGCGGGCGATCAGCTCGGTGTCGTGACTGGCGATCAAGAGGGTTGTGCCGACCCGGTTCAGCTCCATGAAGAGGCGCAGGATGCGCAGCGCCATGGCCTCGTCGACATTGCCGGTGGGCTCGTCGGCCAGCAGGATGTCCGGCCGATGGATCACCGCCCGAGCGATGGCCAGGCGCTGTTTCTCGCCGCCGGACAGCGCCTCGGGCATGGCGTGCATCCGTTCGCCGAGGCCCACCCAGCCCAGCAGGTCGGCGACGTCTGCGCGATAGGCGGCCGGCTTCTTACCGGCGATGCGCGGGGCCAGGGCGGCGTTGTCGAACACCGAGAGGTGATCCAGCAGCCGGAATTCCTGGAACACCACCCCGATCCGCCGCCGCATCATCGGCCGGTCCTTGCGCTTCAGCAGCGCCAGGTCCTGGCCGAAGATCTCGATCCGCCCCCGGGACGAGCGCTCGGCCAGATAGATCAGTTTCAGCAGCGTCGACTTGCCCGAGCCGGACGCGCCGGTGAGGAAATGGAACGATCCGCGCGGCAAACTGAAGGAAATGTCCTTCAGCACCTCCGGCTCGCGGCCATAGCGCATCGACACGTCCTCGAAGCGGACGATGTCCTGCGGCGGCGTGGAGCCCGAAGGTGCGACCGCTGAGACGATTGGCTTCCTGGACATCAGAGCTGAAATCGGCGACCTCGATGGAGGTTCTGCACGGGCGTCCGATTCGACTGTCATGATACTGACCTGTCCGGAGTGCGCCACCGGCTATTTCGTCGATGATGCGCAGATGAGGCCCGGCGGACGGGCCGTGCGGTGTGCTGCCTGCGGCGCGCGCTGGACGGCCAAGCCAGAGGGTCCGCTGGAGCTTGTCTCCTCGCCGGAGGAAGGCGCCCTGGCCAAGTCGCCGGACGAGGCCGCCGTCGAACTGGCGCCGCTCACCGGCGACGACCTGCCCAAGGCGTTCCGCAGCCGGGCCGAAGACGAGAAGCGGATGCGGCGCGCCGCGGTCACCGGGGCGGTCTGGGCAGGCGCGGCGCTGCTGCTGGCGCTGCTGATTGGTTCGGCGATCATCTTCCGCGACGACGTGGTCCGGGTCTGGCCGCGCAGCGCCTCGGCCTATCAGGCGGTGGGGCTGACGGTGAATCCGGTCGGGCTGGTGATTGAAGGCGTCAAGGCGCAGCCGTCGCTGGAAGCCGGCCACGCCACCCTGGACGTCTCCGGGGTGATCCGCAGCGTCTCCGACCGCATGGTCACCGCGCCGCCCCTGCGCATCAGCCTGTTCAACGCCCAGGGCAAGCGGGTCGCCGGCCAGATCGCCATTCTGGCCAACGCCCAGATACCGCCCGGCCAGACCCGGCGGTTCTCAACCGCCCTGATCGATCCGCCGTTCTCCGCCGAGGAAGGCTCGCTGCAGGTGGAGTTCGCCCCGGACGCCAAGGGGACGGCCGCGGCCGCGGGTCCCGGCAAACCTTCGTCCCCGACGTCGCCCTCGATCGAGCTGCGCGGACCGGCCGGCGTCGACCAGCCGACCTTCAGCAACACCCCCGACGCCGGCAACGCCGTCGAAGCCCAGCCGATCGCGCCCGACCAGCCGGCCGCTCCACCGCCCGCGACACCGCCCTCCGCCGCCGCCCCGAAGAGCCCATGACCGAAGCCCCCGACGGACTGACCGTGTTGCTCGGCGAGGCGGAGGTGAACGCCCGTGTCGCGGCCCTGGCGGCCGAGGTCGCGCCGCGGATCGGCGACGACGCGGTGGCGGTGTGCCTGCTCACTGGCGGCCTGTGGTTCGCCGCCGACTTCACCCGCGCCCTTGCCCGGATCGGTCGGCACGTGGCCTTCGACGCCCTGTGGCTCGCCTCCTACGGCGACGAGCGCGCCAGCCGGGGCCGCTGCCAGGTGCGCGCCGACCTGCAGCGCCCGCTCACCGGCCGCCAGGCGCTGGTGCTGGACGACGTGGTCGACACCGGCCTGTCGCTCAGCGAGGCCGCCCGGCTGGTCCGCGACGCCGGCGCCCGGGAAGTGCTGACCTGCGTTTTCGCCCGCAAGCCCTGGCCGACCCCCCGGGCGCTGGAGCCTGATTTCGCCGCCTGGGACGCCCCGGCGCGCTATCTGGTCGGCTATGGCATGGATTCAGCGGGGACCATGCGTGGCCTGCCGTACATCGCGGCGGCGGATTAGCCCAGCCACCCCGGCAGCCGTTCGCGCTCGAACATCTGCTCGTAAGTCGGCCGTTCGCGGATGACCGAGAACTCGGCGCCCCGGACCAGCACTTCGGGCACCAGCGGGCGGCTGTTGTATTCGCTGGACATCGACGCGCCGTAAGCGCCGGCGGTCATGAAGGCGACCAGGTCGCCGGCTTCCAGCGGCGGCAGCATGCGCTCGCGGGTGAAGGTGTCGCCGGTCTCGCAGACCGGGCCGACCACGTCGTAGGCGAGCGCCGGGCCCGGGCGTGGGCGCACCGGGCGGATGTCGTGGTAAGCGTCGTACATCGCCGGGCGGATCAGGTCGTTCATCGCCGCGTCCAGCACCGCGAAACGGCGACCGTCCGGCCGGGCGTTGACATGGATCACCCGGGCCAGCAGCACGCCGGCGTTGGCGGCGATCACCCGGCCGGGCTCGAAGGCGTATTGCAGGCCAAGGCCGCCGACTTCCCGGGCGACCATCTGGGCGTAGTCGGCCGGCGTCGGCGGGTCGGGCTGGTGGAAATAGGGCACGCCGAGCCCGCCGCCGAGGTCCAGCCGCTCGACGCTCATCCCTTCGGCGCGCAGCCGCTGCACCAGTCCCAGCATCAGCCGGAAGGCCTGGCGCATCGGCTTCAGGTCGGTGATCTGGCTGCCGATGTGGCAGGCCACCCCCACCGGCCGCAGGTGGGCGTTGTTGGAGGCCTGGGCGTAGAGCCGCTCAGCCTCGCCGATGGAGACGCCGAACTTGTCCTCGGCCTTGCCGGTGGTGATCTTGGCGTGGCCGCCGGCGCCGACGTTGGGATTGACCCGGAACGCCACCGCAGGCCGCTGGCCTCGTTCGGCGGCGATGCGGGCGATCAGCTCCAGCTCCGGCTCGGACTCGATGTTGATCTCGGCGACCCCGACCTCCAGGGCGAAAGCCAGCTCCCGGGCGGTCTTGCCGACGCCGGAAAAGACGATCCGCTCGGCGGGGACGCCGGCGGCCAGGGCCCGACGAATCTCGCCCTCCGAGACGGTGTCGGCGCCCGCGCCCAGCCGCGCCAGGGTGGCCAGGACGGCGATGTTGGCATTGGCCTTCACCGCATAGATCACCAGCGGCTCGCCGATCTCCGGATGGGCGGCCAGGGCGTCGTGGAACACCCGGTAGTGCCGCTCCAGGGTGGCGCTGGAATAGACGTAGGCCGGCGTGCCCAACGCTTCGGCGATCGCCGCCAGCGGCACGTCTTCGCAGGCCATGGCGCCGTCGTGCAGCTCGAAGTGGTTCATGGCTGGGCGGCGTTGGCGGCGGCGGCGTTGTCGTCCGGCAGGGGTTCGATCTGGTTGCTCTGGGAGTCCTTGGCTTTCTGCGCGGCCGCCTTCTGCTGCTGGGCGGCGTAGGCGGCCTTGGCCTTGTCGCCCCAGAGCGGGCCGGGCCGCTCCAGGTCGCCCTGCTTGCCGCAGGCGGTCAGGCCGAGGGCGATGGCGACGATGCCGATGGCGAGGGCGCGGTTCATGCCAGCAGCTCCCGCCAGCGCGCGGCCTGGGCGCGCACCTGCGACGGCGCCGTGCCGCCGTAGCTGGCGCGGCTGGCGGCGGAGGCGGCCGGGGTCAGCACGTCGAACACCTCGGCGGTGATTCCGGGCTCCAGCGCCTGCAGGTCGGCCAGCGGCAGGGCGGCGAGGTCGACGCCTTGCGACTCCGCCCGTTTCACCGCCTGGCCGGCTACGTGGTGGGCCTGACGGAACGGCATGCCGAGCACCCGCACCAGCCAGTCGGCCAGGTCGGTGGCGGTGGAATAGCCGGCGCCGGCCGCGGCGGCCATCCGCGCTTCGTTGACGCTCAGATCGCCTACCATGCCGGTCATCGCCGCCAGCGCCAGCTCCAGAGCGTCGAAGGCCTCGAAGGCCGGGACCTTGTCCTCCTGCATGTCCTTGGAATAGGCGAGCGGCAGGCCTTTCATCACCAGAGCGAGCGCCGTGAATGCGCCGAGAATCCGACCGGTCTTGGCCCGGGTCAGTTCGGCGGCGTCGGGATTGCGCTTCTGCGGCATGATCGACGAGCCGGTGGTGAACACGTCCGACAGGGCGACGAAGCCGAACTGCGGCGTCACCCAGAGCACGATCTCCTCGGCCAGCCGCGAGAGGTTGAGCGAACAGATGGCGGCGGCGGCCAGGGCCTCGAGGGCGAAGTCGCGGGTGGAGACGGCGTCGAGGCTGTTGGCCATCGGCCGCTCGAACCCGAGCGCGGCGGCGGTCATTTGTCGGTCGATCGGGAACGAGGTGCCGGCCAGGGCCGCGGCGCCGAGCGGGCTTTCGTTCATCCGCGCGCGGGCGTCTTCGAAGCGGCCGACGTCGCGACCGAACATCTCCACATAGGCCATCAGATGGTGGCCGAAGGTCACCGGCTGGGCGCTCTGCAGGTGGGTGAAGCCCGGCATCAGCGTCGCGGCGTTGGCCTCGGCCTTGGCGACCAGGGCTCGCTGCAGCGCCTTCAACTGTTCGGCGGTCCGCTCGCAGGCGGCGCGGACCCAAAGGCGAAAGTCCAGCGCGATCTGGTCGTTGCGCGAGCGGGCGGTGTGCAGGCGTCCGGCGGCCGGGCCGATCAACTCCTCCAGCCGCTTCTCGACGTTGAAGTGAATGTCCTCGAACTCTTCGCGGAACGGGAAGGTCCCGGCCGCCATCTCAGCCTCGATGGCCTCAAGGCCGCCCTGGATCGCCGCGGCGTCCTCGGCCGAGATCACCCCGGTCTTGGCCAGCATGTCGACGTGCGCGCGCGAGCCGGCCAGGTCCTCGGCGGCCAGGCGTCGGTCGAAGCCGATGGAGACGTTGATCGCCTGCATCAGCGCGCCGGGCTTGGCGGAGAACCGGCCGCCCCATAGTAAGTGGCCCTGGCCGTCGGTGGTCTTGGAAGGCATGGAAAACGCTATGGTTCGATTGGCTGATGGCTGGGCGGGACGGAGCTTCGCCCTGATCGGCGCGCTGGCGGCTCTATACGTCATCCCCGCCTGCTCCTCCAAACCGTCCGGTCTGAAGAGCCTCGCGAGCGGGCAGATGAAGGCGATGCAGGTGCTGGATACGCCCGCGGACGCGCCGGCCGTCGCCTTCGTCGACGCCGCCGGCAAGAGCCACACGCTGGCGGAATTCAAGGGCAAGGTGGTGGTGCTGAACCTCTGGGCCACCTGGTGTGGGCCCTGCGTGGCCGAGATGCCGACTCTGGCCAAGCTGGCCACGGCCGACGCCGGCAAACAGGTGGTCATCCTGCCGATCAGCGTCGATCGGGTGGAGGACCGGGCCAACGCTATCGCCTTCATCGCCAAGCGACCGCCGCTCGGCTTCTACAACGAGCCCAGCTTCGCCCTCGCCTACGGCTTCAAGCCGCCGGTGGCCGACCTGCCGACGACGGTGCTGATCGATCCGCAAGGGCGGGTGCGGGCCGAGCTGGCCGGCGGGACCGACTGGTCGAGCCCGGACGCGCAGAAGGTCATCGACGCCCTCGCCGCCGGGGCCTGACGCCAGCCAAACCGGGTTGACCGGACTGGCCTTGCAGCGCAAGTTTTCGTCCGCAATCCGTGGCTTGGGCCTGCAGACGATCGCGCCCGCGCAGCCGGCCAGGCGCCGGGCTTCGCCGGAACCGAGGAAGCCGCTCTCCCAGACGTCAGGACTTGTACGCGGCCCCGGCGAGCGGCGCCGTGTTCGTCAAGAAGGCTTTTGTCAGGGAGCGAGTCGACATGGCCAACGGCACCGTCAAATGGTTCAACTCCGCCAAGGGTTACGGCTTCATCCAGCCGGAAGATGGCGGCAAGGATGTGTTTGTCCACGTCAGCGCGGTCGAGCGCGCGGGCCTGCGCGGCCTGAACGAGGGCCAGAGGATCGAGTATGAACTCCAGGACGAACGCGGCCGTACGGCGGCGGTGAACCTGAAGGCGCCCTAGCCGGCCTCCAATCCAGAATCCCACCGTGGCGGGCGCCGGTCCCAGATCGGCGCCCGCTGCGTTTTTTCCCAAGGCACCGATGATCATCGATCCCGCACAGCTGGAGCCCATCGCCGCCCGGGGTTGGCCGGCGGTCGAGAGCGCGCGGCTGGGCGGCTGGCGACTCTACGCCTCCGCCGGCTGGTCGGGGCGGATCAACAGCTGCTGGCCGGTGTCGCCGCCGGACCGCGAGCCGGATGCGGCGATCGCGGCGGTGGAGGCCTGGTACGCCGCGCGCGGCCTGCCGGTGCGCTTCAAGCTCGCCGGCGACCTGGCGCAGCCCGCCGATCTGCAAGCCCGGCTGGCGGCTCACGGCTATGCGCCCGGCTCGGCCACCCTGACCATGGTCGGCGACCTGGCCGGCCTGCCCGACCCGGAAGTGGCCATCGACCCGAACCCGGACGCAGGTCACCGCCGCCTGTTCGCCGACCCGTCGTTCGGGGACACGGCCGACGCGGAGGAACGACTGGCGGCGCTGCAGCGGATGCCGACGCCGCGGGGCTTCGGCCAGATCGCTCTGGGCGCAACCACGGCGGCGATCGGCGCCTGCGTGACCGATGGCGACTGGGCCGGGATCATCGGCATGCGCACGTCGCCCGAACATCGGCGGCGCGGCCTGGCGCGCCGGGTGTTCCTGGCGCTCGGCGATTTCGCCCGGCGGGGCGGCGCGCGGCGCGGCTATCTGCAGGTGGAGGCGGACAACGCCCCGGCGGTCGCGCTCTATCGGTCGGCCGGGTTCGAGACCGCCTACGCTTACCGCTACTGGCGGCGGGACTAGAACCCCAGCTCCACCCGCACGGCCTCCGCGCTCACCCCGCGCTCGCGCAGCGACCCCAGCGTCTCGGCGTGGTCACGCTTGGCCAGCCGACGGCCGTCGGGGCCGGCGATCAGGCGGTGGTGGCGATAGCCGGTCTCGGGAAGGCCCAGCAACGCCTGCAGCACCCGCTGAATATGGCTGGCCTCGAACAGGTCCAGGCCGCGGATCACCTCGGTGACCCCCTGGCGCGCGTCATCGACGACCACGGCCAGATGATAGGCGACGCCGACATCCTTGCGGGCGAGCACCACATCTCCGGCCGAGACCGGGTCGACGATGATGCTTCCGCGCTCGCCGTCCGGGCCTTCGCCGGCCTCGTTGAAGCTCAGCGGCCCGGTGCGCCGCATCGCCGCCGCAAGCGACAGCCGCCAGGCATAGGGCTCACCCGCCGCGACCCGCCAAGCTTCCTCGTCCGGCGCCAGCGGTGCGCCGCGAAAGCCCTCCATGCGGCCGTGCGGCGCGCTGGACATGGCGTCCAGCACCTCCCGGCGGGTGCGGAAACAACGATAGACCAGCCCCTCACTGATCAGCGGTTCGAGGGTCGCGCGGTAGTGATCGAGGTGCTCGGATTGGCGCAGCACCGGCGCTTCCCAGGTGAGACCCAGCCAGGCCAGATCCTCGAGGATCGCCGCCTCGAACTGCGGCCGGCAGCGGGTGAAGTCGATGTCCTCGATGCGCAGCAGGAACCGGCCGCCAGCGGCGGCCGCGGCCTTGTGGGCGGTGAGCGCCGAGAAGGCGTGGCCCTTGTGCAGATGGCCGGTGGGCGAGGGGGCGAAACGGGTGACGAAGCCGCTCACGAATGCGGCTTGTGGCTTCCCAAGGTGAAGGTGCCGAAGTGGCGCAGGATGGCGCGCAGGAACGGCTCGTCGCCGCCCATTTCTTCTTTCACGGACTGGAATTCCTTGAAATTGCACATCTCCGCCAGGCCGTGCACCGCGCACCAGGAGGCGATGGTGGCCAGCTGCAGCTCACGCAGGTCGTCCGGGTCGGCGCCGGCCTCGATCAGCGCCTGCTGCACCTGCACGAAGCCGCTATCGCCCTCCTTGGCGTGTTCGGGCATCGCCGTGCGGTCGCGGCTGGTGTCGTACATCAGCCGGTAAAGGGCCGGGTTCTCCTGGGCGAAGTTGACGTAGGCGACGCCGATGCTGCTCAGCGCATCGCCGGCGTTGGCGGCGTTGCGGCGGGCGGCGACGATCGAGGCGCCCAGAGCCTCCCAGCCCTCATGGGCCACAGCCTCCAAAAGCTCGGTTTTGTCCTTGAAATGGTGATAGGGCGCGGCGGGGCTGACCCCGGCCTCGCGCGCCACCGCGCGCAGCGACAGAGCCGCCGGTCCCTCGGCCTCGAGGATCCGACGCGCCGCGTCCACCAGCGCCCGTGACAGGTCGCCATGGTGGTAGGGGCGGATTTGGGCGTTTCCAGTTTCTCTCATTGCGGCCACTCTAAAATTTAATCCGAACATTGTAAAGATGGATGTTGACACCGTTCAGATCAATGCTATCTAAGCACCGTCCAGATCGGACACCGCCGGCTCCCCCCGGTGGAAAACTTGAACTTAAGGAACCTTGTCATGTCTCTCGCAAAGCTTACAGCCTTTGGCCGCTTCATCGACCGCTCGACGGTCGCTGTGACCCTCTTCCTCGGTCTGGCGGTCAGCGCCGCCACCGTCCTCGTCGGCGCCTAAGAGCCCGGCGCATGCATGGGCCGATGCTTTGAGGGACGTGAAGGCCGCACGTCCCTCAAACGCTGGCCTCCCGGTGTTCAACGCCGGAATCTGAAATTCGATCGATCAACAAACCGGCCGCACGCTTCCAGCACAACCTCAGACGACCCAGTCGGCCTCATCCCGGCCGGCGAATCTGCGCTTCAGGGCTTGGCTGACGCCGCCACCGGCGGCCGGCCGCGATGGCCGAACACCGGCGTTCCGGATGGCGCCCCAGCAGCCGACGCCGGTGCGGCGTTCGCCGCGGGCGGAGTTTCGGCGGGCGCATCGCCCCCTTCTTTCAGAAATGCCAGCAGCCGCTCGGCGGCTTCGCTCGGCGACGGACCGATCCGGTCCCTCACCCACGCCCACTCTTCGTCGGTGACCGGCTCGGCCGCCGCTTCGTCGCGCGCGAAGCTGGCCTCTGCGTCCTTCCACTCGGCGTCCTGATCGGCGAAGGGATGCAGCGCCTCGTGCAAGGCGCCGCGGGCGTCCGGCTTGTGGACCATGCCCTGAACGAAACTGCCGAAGGTCTGCGGCCCCGCCAGCCAGGCCTCGTCACGCAGGGCGTCGTCGCGACTCTCCGGCCGATAGGGACTGGCGGCGGTCAGGTGCTCGCCGATGGTCCGGGCAAAGAAATCTGGCCAGGCCGGATCGTTGGCGCCCGAACGGCAGCCCGCGTCGATGGCGAACAGCGCCTCGGCCTCCTCGCGGGTGACCCCCAGATTGCCCTCGCCGGCGCCGGCGAACACCAGCCGGCGCAGCAGGGCGATATCCGCCGCCGACACCGCGCCGGCGGCGATCACCGCGTCCCGGGCTTTGCCCAGGGCGAAAGCGGCCAGGCGTTCAGGAAGCTCGGTGGCCTCATCGACGATCCGGGCCAGCGCGTCCACCGCCCCGTCCCGCCGCAGCCGGCCGGCGGCGGTCAGCACCTTGATCAGCCAGTCGGCGGCAGAGTCGTCCACATAGCCGGTCGGGTCCTGCTGATGCACCATCAGGTCGCCCAGGGCGTCGCCGAGGAAGTCGGTCCATTCCGCCGCCCGGGTC
>Ga0302320_10009525_pt1 | contig 20849 bp, 18 predicted proteins | sample Bog_T0_3_FD_202130 | JGI IMG/M metagenome (GOLD analysis project Ga0302320, IMG submission 202130) | Peat permafrost microbial communities from Stordalen Mire near Abisko, Sweden - Bog_T0_3 | ecosystem: Environmental > Terrestrial > Soil > Wetlands > Peat | place: Sweden: Abisko, Stordalen Mire...
CCAAGCGAGGTTCTTCCAGTAGCGCTTGAGGTAGGGGAAGAGTGGGCGGATGCGGTCGAACATGCGGTTTGGGGAGAGCTGCGTAGTTTCGATGTTGTGCGCCGGGGTAAGGATGCGTTATTGGGGTTTCGGCGCAGTCGTTGCCGGGGGAGCGGGGACCGGCGTGGCCGTTGGCGGTGCTGCATTTGAGGGTGCCGGGTTGGTTGACGTCCCCATTGGAATTCCCGGGATGGCTTTGACTGAAGGCGCCGGGGCGGCTGCGGCCGGCGGCGTCGGGGTCGCGGGCTTCTCAGAGCTCTGGCTGATCAATTCGACGTCGAAGACCAGCATGGATTTCGCGGGAATGGCGCCATGGGGCTGAGCGCCGTAAGCGAGTTGCCAGGGGATGAAGAGGCGGCGCTTGCCGCCGATGTGCATGCCCGCGAAGCCGGTATCCCAGCCGGCGATCACCTGGTGCTGGCCCTGTTGCAGCACGAAGGGAGCGTGGTCCGGGTGGTCGTAGGAGGAGTCGAACTTGGTGCCGTCGACCAGATATCCGGTGTAGTTGACGGTATACCACTTTTGCGGAGCGGCGAGTGGGCCCGAGCCGGCCTTAGTGTCAACGTAGCTAAGCGTGAAGGTGACGGAATCGATGCCGAGGGTCTCGCGGATGCTGGGAGCCAGCTGCGGAGAGATATCGCTGAGTTTGACGTTGGGAATGGTGGTCAGAGTGTACAGCGGTTTCGCGCACGGTGCGCCGGCAGGCAGTGCGGGGACCTTCGGAGAGAGCGTGGGCAGCTTGGTGCAGACCTGGTTTGCCGCAGCGGCTGGCGCTTTTTGGACGGCAGGCTTGGGGGTGGAAGGCGCGGTTGGAGGAGTTTTCGTCTGCGCGGCGAGCACCGCGGAGGAGGCGATGAGCAGGAACATACTGGCTAGCTTCATGATGTTTCTATCCTAAACGACTCTTTGAAGATGAGGGCAGAGGCAGATCGCTTACAGCAGTAATGACCCATAAAAGGGAGAACGCTAGGTGGGGGTGCGCAGCAGCAGATAGGCTCCGGCGATGCCGAAGAGCAGGTCGGGGGACCAGGCAGCCAGCAGTGGCGGAAGGCTATTGACGTTGCCCATGGAGCTGAAGACGCCAGCCACTACCCAGTAGGCGATCGCGACGCCGATGGCGGTGGCAATGCCGACCAGGCCGCCGCGTTTACCCATGGAAACCGCAAATGGGACGGCGAGGATGGCCATGACCAGGGTGATCGCGGGGACGGAGAGCTTGTTGTCGAGCTGGACGCGGAACTTGACGGTGTCGAAGCCGGACTGGCGGAGGTCGGCGATGTAACGATCGAGCTCGCCGTAGGACATCTCGTCGGAGGGCTTGTCTTCCTTGGTGAAGTAGCCGGGCTGCTCGCGGATATCCGGGAAGGGGTAGACGGTGAAGGGCTGGTAGCTGGTGATGAATTTGCCGGCGAAGGTGCGCTGCCATCCGTTGTCGAAGATCCATTGGCTAACCGTTGGGTCCCAGCGCACATTCTGGGCGAAGATGCGGCGCTGCAGGGTGAAGGTCTGGGGATCGAACTCGAAGACAGTGAGGTCAGCGAAGACGTCACGCACCTGGTCGAACGCCTGGTAGTAGAAGATGCGGGCGGGGCCGCCGGCGTTGTTGGTCTGGCCGGAGATCCACTTCCGGCCGGGTAGCAGGAAGGTTTGGGCGGGCTTGTTCTTGATCTCGGCGCGGAGTTGCTCCTGGCGGCGGTTTGCACCGGGCAGGTAATACTCATCGAACCCGAACAGCGCGGCAGCCAGGATCGCGGCCAGCACCAGGATGGGCGCCAGCACCCGGTACAGGCTGATGCCGGTGGCCTTCATGGCGGTCAGCTCGGACGAGCGGTTGAGCGAGCCGAACGTGACCAGCACAGCCAGCAGTGAGCATAGCGGAGTGACCGTGGAGACGATGTCGGGGATGAGGTTGAAGAGGTACTCGCCGACGATGACGAAGGGAGTCTGGTTGCGCACGATGTCGCTGACCAGATCGAAGAAGGCGAATACCAGGAGGAGCATGGCCAGCGCGCCCAGCGACAAAACGAAGTTGGCGGCGTAGAGACGCAGGACGTACTCGTCCAGCAACAGGGGAAAGCTGGTCTTGAATTGGCGCTTCATGCGCTGGACCAGGGTTGGGGTGGGATGGTGTGCGAGGCCGTGAGGAGCGGCCGCGGGCGGGGGTTGTTGGAGATGGGTGGAGGAGGCATCTGCTTGCACAGCGGCTGGATCATTGTGTGTGCCGGTGAGCTTGGAAAGGACTGCCGCAATGCGAGCGGGAGCGAAGCCGGAGAGTCTCTTCTCCAGGTTGGCTCCCAGTGTGGTGAACAGGTTCAGTAGCACGCCTCCGCCCGCGAGTTGCTGCAGCAGGGCGATGCCGAATGCGGCGAAAATAAGGTTGGCGGCCCAGACCCCGAGGAACGGACTGAGCTTGCCCGACTTCGCGAAGGCGACTCCCACGGTGGAGAGCAGGTAGTAGGTGAAGACCAGCAGAAGGGTCAGCACAAAGCCGGTGCTCTTGCCGCCGCGTTTGGAGGACAGGCCCAGAGGTACGCCGATCAACATCAGCACCAGGCACGCGAAGGGATAGGAGAAGCGCGTGTTGAGTTCGATCTGTGCGGCGCGGACGTCTGCCCGCGCCAGCGGGTGGTTGCCGGGGCCGATGCCGTGCGTTCGCCGCCAGAGTTCGGAAAACGAGAGCGCATGGAGCGGCGTGTCCATGCGCGAGAGGTGAGTGTCGTCCTGGGTGTCCAGCTGTAGCGGCAGATCGCTCTGTCCGGAGGTGGTGAAGTCGTATCCATCGGGGTCGGTGGGATGGTGTTGGCCCGCGTTGACCAGATGAAGATTCAGGCTTTGCGGGTCGGCTGTCGAGGGGCTGGAGACGACCGCTTGGTCCGCGGTGGTGATGTTGGGGTTTGCCGGCTGGGTGAGGTCGGCAAGGAAGACGTGGCGCCAGACCGTAGCGCCTGATGAGGGGACGACGTCCTGAACGTAAAGTACCTTATCCTTGAAATCCTCATAGAAGACGCGCGGCTGGACTTCAAAGGAGGCCTGCGAGGATTTGAGCTGGTCTTCCAGCCTGAGCAGATCGCGGGCTCCGTGTGGCGCGAAGTAGAGAGCATTGACCAGACCAAGACCAAGTGCCGTGAACGCGAGGATGGAGACGATGCGGACGAAGGTGAGCGCGCCAATGCCGCACGCGCGCATGGCCGTGACTTCGGAGTCGGCGGCAAGGCGGCTGAGGCCGAGCAGGATGCCGGCAAGGACCGCAGTGGGAATGGTGACGGTGAGCGTATTCGGCAGCATGTCCGCGAAGATGCGGGCCGCATCGGTCAGCGACGCGGAGTCGCGCACCAGAAGATCGAGGATATTCGGCAGGTTGCGCATGAACAGCACGAAGGTGAACAGAACTCCGCCGAGGACGGCGTAGGAGACCACTTCGCGGAGAATGTACCGGGTGAAGATGCGCATAGTGCTAGTTTGAGTGTAATTGCCCCCTTAGAATTTGAAGCGATAGCGCAGCTCGGCATAGATCTGGCGGGGGTCGTTGTAATGGAAGCCGCCGAAGGTGAGCGAGTTGTCGAGCAGCGCGCGGGTGTTGCCGACGTTCAGCGCGTTCACCGAGATGGTGTAGCGCTCGGCGAAGGACTTGCCGAGGGCGAGGTCGGCGGTGGTGTGGGAGGGCAGGTAGGGACCGGAATACGGTGAGGGTGGATCCTGGTATCCGTTGGAGAAGCCGGAGCCGTAGTAGACATTGAAGGAGCCAAAGACCTGCCACGGCAGGTTGCCGTTGAAGCCGACGTTGAGGGTGTTGCGCTGGTCGTGGTCCAGGGCGACGTAGGTGTAAGGGACGTAGCAGGGGTCGGAGGGCAACAGCGAAGGGCCGTAGCAGGTGAGGCCGCCGGTGATGCCGCCAATCTGCTGCGCGAGCTGGTTAGAGTACGACAGATGAGCCTGACCGAAGTGCCACAGGCGCGGCGAACGGATGGTTAGTTCCCATGCCTGGATGAGTGCGCCCTGCACGGTGATGGGGATGAAGATGCTGGACTCTCCGATGTTGTTGTGGTCGAGGAAATTGTGGGCCTCGGTCTGGAAGGTGTCTGCGTCGAGGAGCCAGCCGCGGAAGGGAATCTGGACGCCGAACTGGTGTTCCTCGTTGCGTTCGCCCTTGAGCGGCACATAGCCGTCGCCGCTGGATTGGGCGTAGGCGAGCGCCGGCCCGGTGATACTGGTGAGCGGCGGCGGCTGGTAGAAGTGGCCGTAGAAGCCGTGGAAGACCCAGTTGAGTTTGGGAATCTGTATGGCGATTCCCAGTCGCGGATAGATTGCGTCCTCGGTGATTGCACCGGAGAAGTGGGTCTGGCGTTCGCCCGCCGTCAGCGTGAGCCACGAGGCCGGCTTGTAGTTGTCCTGGATGTACAACTCCTCAACGCCGGCGGTGACGATAGGGTTTACGGAGAAAGGGGAACTGCTGCTGTCATTGAAGACGGAGCCGAAGGCGTCGTTCTCGTGCTGCGCGTAGCCGTAGACGCCGCCCGAGATGCTGTTGCGCTTCCAGACGGTGGAGATGGCCGCCTGCAAGCCGGCATAATTGCCGGTCTCGCCGGCAGTGGTCGCCGCTGGCTGGTCGTTGGGGTTGGATTGGTACTTGGATTGGTTGTAGTGGTAGAAGGGCGAGAGCTGCGCGACGGTTAACGAATTGAAGGTGTGGAGCCAACTCAAGGCGGCGTAGCTGTCGGTCTCGCGCTCGCCGTCGGAGAGGCCGCTGGAGTCGTAGAGAGCGTTCTCCCAGTCGTTGACGTTGGGGTCCTTGGGAATCTGGTAATAGTCGCTGCGCACCTGAGTGACGAGGCGAAGCTGGTCGGCCGGGTCACGGTTGTAGAGGAAGGAGGCGAAACCGCCGACTCCATTCTCCGCGTCGTTGACGGGTTGCGAGATCGCCGGCTGCAAGCCGAGGTTGCTGCGGTTGCCGCTGAGGCTGGTATACCAGGCGAATTTCTCGCTGTGGTCGCCGAGGCTGACCTGGTCGTTGGTCTGGTAGAAGTTTCCGGCGGTAAGCACAAGTTCGCCTTCGCGGCTGCGTTCGAAGCCGGAGCGCGGCAGCACGTTGAACATGCCGTAGGTGCGGTCGCCCAGGTCGGCGCTGTAGCTGCCGCGTTCCACTTCGAGCGAGTCGATGTCTTTGGGGTCGATCTGCGGGCCGACGTTGCTGGCGATGTTGGTGTTGGGGATCTCGACGCCGTCAATGAGCCAGCTCAGCTCATGGCCTCCGCGCATGTGCAGCATGTCGTGGGTCATGTAGGCGCCGGGGACGTAGTCGGTGATCATGGCCATGGAGTTGGTGAGGTCGGCGCCGGGGGTCTGGGCGATGTCGATGCGGTCGACCAGGGTGGTGGGAGTGACTGTGTCGACGTTGGCTGCCTGGATCGGCGCAGTGACGGTGACGCTTTGGGAGACGGCGCCAAGCTGAAGCATGAAGTGGAGGATGGGCGAAGTGTCGGAATGGACGGTGAGGGATTGCTGGAGGGTTGCGAAGCCGGCGTGGGTGACGGTGACGGTGTAGTCGCCGAGCGGGATGTTGGGGAGGGTGAAGGCGCCTTCTTTGCCGGAGACGACGGAGAAGGCGAGGTCGGAGTGGGCGGCAGCGAGGGTGATGTGGGCGCCGGGAAGCGGGCGATGCTGAGGGTCGTGGACGATGCCCTGCAATTGGGAGAAGACGGTGGCGCGGGCGCGAGATGCCGGGAGCAGGCAGAGGAGCAGGAAGAGCCCGAGCAATGCGAGGTGTTTCCGAGCGAGGGAATGCATCGAGGGCTCCGCAGTCACGAGGTTGTGACGAGGCTTGGGCGCGTCGCTCCGGGGCGACGTCTGCCGAGTTTTACGTGTCTCTTGAGTTGGGCTTAGGCGGAGTGGCGGGGAGGGCCGCGCTTCAGGTTGGCGCAGGGGGCAAACGTGCAGGCGGCTCGGCGCGCGGTTGCGGCGGGCGGTGCGGGACCGCGACGAATCTCAACCAAGGCCGGCGCCGTGGCAGCGATGGTTGCGGGAACAAGGCGAGGCGCGGTGGGCGCGGAGGGATAGAACGGGCAGGGCGGAGCCTGGAATGATGGGTGGCTCAACGCCTCCAGCAGCATCATGTGCATCATGGCGCAGTGATGCTTGCCGTGGCTGCGGCAGCATGGCGGCAGCGAGGCTTCAGGGTCGGCGGTTGCCGCGAACACAGGCGCGACCAGCGGGAACCCGAACGCGATCAGCAGCGCGATGGCTAGGATTCGGCGCATGGAGCGAATAGTATAGCCTGACCGAATCGAGCCGGAGTTAGTGAGCGTTGGTGTGCGGCTCGCCCGGTTTAGGAGGTATGCGGTCGGGACAGTCGCCTTCGACGCAGGCGCAGCGCAGGATGCCGCAGAGCACGGCCAGGCCGATGCCGGCGACCAGGTAAAGCACGGCGTTGGAGAAGTGGCCGGTGAGGTATGGGTACAGGAAGATGGCCACGCCCGCGTAGATGAGGACGGTGAAGATGTTGCGCAGGGTGCATCGCGACATGACGTGCCTCCTTGCCGGGGAAGACCGCGAGGCCTCTTAGCCGATTATCGTACTCCAGCGGCTCCGGTTCGGCTACAGGGCCATCGGCCCGTCCTCCGCGTGGGGGTATACCCCCCCTCCCCCCCCGAAGGTGGGCATGGGTAACCGATCTCGAATCAGACAGATAGTAAATCGTGTGTCCACAAATATAAGAAAACGGGTGGGTTACGGCAAATATAAGATTCCTGGCGAGTTGCGGGAAAATGAAGAGGGCTGCAGACGCCGGTGAGGGCGATGCGGCCTTTCTTAATCTCTACTTCTATTGTATGGGATTGGGGGAAACTAGTATGCCAACTCTATCCTGTGTGGATGGAGCGAGTTAGGGAATTTTGGGGCTTGACAAGGTTTGGGGGTCGGAGGAGGGGCGGCTCTTAGTTGCTTCATCCTGCAGGCTTCGCTCCGGCCTTCGGCAGAGCTCAGGGCAGAGCGCAAGCGCCTGCGGCTGGTTTATGGCGTGGCTAAAGTCACGCCCTTTCAATGCGGCCTGGACACGGGCCATCGCGCGATCCCACGTCAGCGGCGATGGAGCTGCCGCTGACATGGGGCACCCACTTCTGTGGCGGGAGCGGGTTCGGGGCGTTAGTGGGAGGATACTTAAGACATATCGATGCCACGCAACAGTCGCGCACAACAATCACACGCGGCAATCACGCGCGACAATCAAGGCCAAGTGAGAACGCAATGACCCTTATCTCGAGACGCGATGTGTTAGCTGGGTTGGCGGCTTCCAGTGCTGCGTCCATGGTGACGGCCCGCGGCGAAGCGCGCCACAGCTCTACCGCCAGCAACGGGCCGGTCCTCTCCGGCGAGGAGCGCCGTCAACACGCGGATGCGCTGCTCCGGTATTTCGCGGCGAATGCGCCGCAACTGATGCGGGCTCCCGATGGAATCCTGAAGCACCCCAGCGTTTCGCCCAGCCTGCCCGGCAAGCAGTATTCGACTCAACTCTGGGACTGGGACACGCTGTGGACGAGCCAGGGACTGTTTCGTCTTGCGGCGCTGGAACAGGATGAGTCGCTCAAGCAGAAGCTCTGCGAACACGTCTCCGGAAGCCTGTTGAACTTTCTCGATCATGCTTCTGCCGGCGGGCAGATCCCGATCATGATGACGGCAACCGATCCCGATCCGTTTCGGCTTCTGGGGAGCGCCGCTACGTCAAGAAATCAGGCCAAGCCGGTGTTCGGCCAACTGGGGCTGCTGGCCGCCGATCAACGTGGAGAAGTTGGCTGGCTGGCGCCGTACTTCGACACGATCCTGCGCTTCTATGACGCGTGGACCGCGCACAATGCATCGTCGATTGGCCTGCTGGTGTGGGGCGACGATGTGGCGATTGGCGACGACAACGACCCGACCACCTTTGGCCGGCCGTTCTTCTCATCGGCCAACCTTCTGCTGAACTGCCTCTATTACGAGGACCTGCTGGCGTCGGCTGAACTCGCACGGCGCATGGGGCGTGCGAAAGACCATGATCGTTTGGCCGCACAGGCCGAGACTTTGGCGCAGCGAATCCAGATGCACTGCTGGGACCCGAGAGATAGCTACTACTATTCGGTCGATGTGCAGTGTGTGGATCGGCGAGCCGAGTTCATCCCAACGGTGGCTCGCGGCATGGACATGTCCTGGAAGAGCCTGCCGATGAGGATTCAGATGTTCACCGGATTCCTTCCGCTGTGGTGCGGGATCGCCACGCAGGCACAGGCCGACCAGCTGGTGAAGATCAATTACCTTGCCGATGACCGGCTGTGTGCCGGTTGGGGCGTTCGTTCGCTGTCGTCGCGCGAATCGATGTACTCGCTGACGTTCAGTTCGAATCCCAGCAACTGGCTGGGGCCGGTGTGGATCATCGTGAACTACTTCGCATGGAAGGGGCTGCAGCGGTATGGGTTCCAGAAGGAGGCCGCGGCGCTTGCCGACAAGACGATCGCGTTGCTGGGATCAGACCTGAAGGTAAATGGCTCGCTGAACGAGTACTACCACCCAGACACGGGCGCGGCCCTGAGCCACAAGGGCTTCATGGACTGGAATTTGCTGGTGTTGGAGATGATCTGAGGGGAGCGTGATCTGCGCGTCCGTCGAACGGCCTTCGGATCTCGATCAGCGTAAGCGTTGCCCCGGAGCAAGACATAATACAGAGATTCTGACCCTCGGCTTCGCCTCAGGCCAGAATGACGAGCAAAGGCTAGGGGTTGGGGAGGAAGCGGTAGCCGATGCCGCGGACGGTGGTGAGGTGCTGGGGGTTGGCGGGGTCGTCCTCGATGTAGCGGCGGAGGCGGACGATGAAGTTGTCGATGGCGCGGGTGTCGGTGTCGGCGTGGACTCGCCAGACCTGCTCGAGGATGTCGGTGCGGGAGACGATCTGGCCCTCGCGGTCGGTGAGGAAGCGGAGCAGGTCGGCCTCCATGACGGTGAGGTTGGTGAAGCGGTTGGGGGCGACGAGTTCGAGGGTGTCGAAGCGGATGGTGCGGTTGTTGAAGAAGTAGGTGTCGGGGGAAGAAACAGAAGCAGGTCCCTCCGCTCCGCGAGATGACAAAGAAGAAGCAGATCCCTCCGCTCCGCTGCGGGATGACAACAAGGAGGTGTCCGTGGCAATTTGGGCGGCCTGCCAGGCGGTACGGCGGAGCAGGGACTTGATGCGGACGAGCAGGATGTTGAGGTCGAAGGGCTTGGGTAGGTAGTCGTCGGCGCCGGCTTCGAGGCCTTCGAGGACGTCCTCGGGGCGGGAGCGGGCGGTGAGCATGAGGATGGGAGTGTAGCGCTGGGCGTCGCGGAGGGCGCGGGCGATGGCAAAGCCGTCGGTGCCGGGGAGCATGCAGTCGAGGACGATGACGCCGATTTTTTCCGGGCCGCTGGGCGGTGCGGCGAGCAGGTAGGCGCGCGCGGCATCGCCGTCCGACTCATGGTGAGTGCGGTAGCCGTCGGCCTGGAGGTTGAAGAGCAGACCCTGGGCGAGGTGTTCTTCGTCTTCGATGACGGCGATGAGGGGGGAGGGCGGGGCGGTCATGATGATCGTGGGTTCGGCTTCAAAGGAAGGAATTCAATCTTGATCTGCTGTTCGGCGGCCTTGAAGTCGAAGTCGCCGGTAATGAGCAGGTGATCCGATGAATCTGATGCGAGTTCGACAGCAAACGCGTCGGCGTAGGGGATCTTGGTTCGGACCTTGATGAAGGCGGCACGCTGGGCCCGTTCGGCCGTCGCGGGAACGAGGTTGAAATCAAAGGCTCGAAGATCGTGCAGGGCGGTCTCGGCTGCAGGTTGGCCATAACGTTTCAGCAGGACCGAGGCTATCTCTCCCCACTGGACGGCGGATATAACGATCTGGTCTCGTCCGGCGACGTGAGCGTTGATGCAATTCTCGACGCGGTCCGCTCCCGGTTCGTTATCGAGGTAGCGAAGGATCGCATTGGAATCCATGACGTAAGTCAACACTTGTCTCTTTCGTGATCCTCACGGCGTTGCCGCTGTAGCTCGTCTGCCATGGACGGTCCTCCGGCGAACCTCCCGCGAAGCTTTTCGACTAAGAGCCGGTTGACGGGTTGAAGAATGATGCGCGTGTCTTCCACGGTGAGGGCGATGCGTGAACCTGGCTGGATGCCCAGTTCGGCGCGAACGTCGGCGGGGATGACGAGCTGCCCCTTCGTGCTAATGGTAAGCATCTGCGTATTCATGCTTACATTATATCTCAAGTAAGACAACCTGAAACTACTTGGCGTGGAGGATGCTGGTGAGCAGGGGGGCGAGGCCGTTCCAGGCTATCTGGACGCCGATGCAGAGCAGGATGAAGGCAATGACGCGCTGGATTCCGTGGGCGGTGGAGGGGGAGATTTTCTGGGCGAGGCGGGGTGCGGAGGCGTAGCAGAAGTAGACCGAGACGCACAGCACGACGATGGCGACGAGCAGGCCGGCGTGGGCGAGCAGGTTGCTGGAGACGGGCCGCTGCGGGCTGTGCGCGGCCAGGGTGAGCATGACGACGGTGGAGCCGGGGCCGACGGTGATGGGGAAGGTGAAGGGGTAGAAGGTCTTCTGGTTGAGGGTGCCGGCGACGTCGTCGGCCTTCATCTGGGTGGCTGCCTGCATTTTTTCGGGACTGGGATCGATGCTTTGCTGGTTGAGCATGGACCAGGCGATGGCGGCGATGACCAGGCCGCCGGAGACCTCGACGGTGGGCAGGGAGATGCCGAAGAAACGCAGCACGGTGGAGCCGATGAGGTCGACGACGATCAGGAACAGGAAGGTATTGATGGCGATGCGGCGCGCGAGGGAATGGTAGACCGGGATGGGCGCGGAGCCGACCAGGGAGAGGAAGATCAGCGCCGAGCCCAGCGGGTTGACGAGCGGAAGCAGCGCGGTAAAGCCGAGGACGAAGTAGTTCCAAAGCAGGAGCATCTTGGTTCAATCCTAAAGCGAATCACAGAGAACCTAAAGCGAATCACAGAGATCACAGAGAAAGAGAAGAGAACACGGAGAGGACAGGGACAAAGAGAGACAGATTGAACGCGGTTTACGCGGGGGACTTGGCGGTGGGGTCGGCGAGGGGGAGGGTGAGGGTGATGGTGGCGCCGAGGTTGGGGCCGGGGCTTTGGGCGGAGATGTCTCCGCCGTGCTGGCGGGCGATGCTGCGGACGAGGAAGAGTCCGAGGCCGGTGCCTTTGATCTTGACTGCGTTGCGGCCGGGGACGCGGTAGAAGCGTTTGAAGATGCGTTTGAGCTGGTTGGGCGCGAGGCCGAGGCCGGTGTCGGCGATGGTGAGCGCGACCTGGGTGGTGCGCACGATGGCGATGGAGCAGCGAATGTGGACGCCGTTGGGCGAGTATTTGACCGCGTTGTCGAGCAGATTGAGCACGGCGGTGCGCAGGTCCTGGGGGATGCCGCGGACGTAGAGGCCATCGACGATGGGCGCGAGTTCGATGGCGGAGCCGGGCAGGTGGTGGCGCTGCAGGGTGATGGCGATGCAATCGGCGACCAGGGGGCCGAGTTCGAGCAGGGTGCGGTGCTGGTGACGGTCGCTGGCACCGAGTTCGCCGGCCTTGAGCACCTGTTCGACGGTGGCGAGCAGGCGGTCGGAGTCGGCGAGCATGATCTTGTAGAAGTCCTGCCGCTGGGCTTCGGGAACCTCGTGGCGCTGGAGGGTTTCGAGGTAGAGACGGATGGAGGCGATGGGGGTTTTGAGTTCGTGGGTGACGGCGTTGAGGAAGGAGTCCTGGCGCTCGTTGCGGCGCACCTCGCGGACCAGGAAGACGGTGTTGAGGACGACCCCGGCGACCAGCAGGGTGAAGAGCACGATGCCGGCGACGAGCAGGACGATGCGGCGCTCGTTGAGGATGATCCAGCCGATGTTGAGGATGATGGTGGCGCCGAGCGTGAGGACGCCGAGGGTGATGAAGAGGGCGATGGCTCCGCGGCGTCGGGTGATGTTCATGGCGTGGTGAAAGTATAGAGCGGCGCGTGGCGGGTGGTCAGTGGTGCGTGGTAAGTTTGGGCAAGCTGGTATGGGAGGTTGTGTGGATCGACGGGATGCGGTGAAGGCGATGGGAGTGGCGGCGATGATGGGGATGGGACTTGGAGAAGCCATGGCGGGTGAGGCGCAAGGCGCGGGTGTCGCGGATGAGACGGTGTACGAGCTGCGGATCTACCACTTGAATGACGGCAAACAGCCGCTGATTCTGGACCGCTTTCGGAGCAAGGAGACGGCGATCTTCGCGCGCTACGGGATGCATGGAGTGGGTTACTGGGTGGCGACGGACGATCCGCTGGCGGGGCGCACGCTGATTTATCTGTTGCGCCATAAGAGCCGGGCGGCGGCGACGGAGAGCTGGGCGAAGTTCTCGGCCGACCCGGAGTGGATGGCGCTGAAGGCGGAGTCGGAGAAGGGTGGCGCATTCGTCAAGCTGCATGAGTCGACGTTTATGACGCTGACGGATTTTTCGCCGAAGGTGTGATGAAACAGTTGTCAGTTGTTAGTTGTTAGTTGAAAGGCAAGGCGGAAGGCCCGTTCGGGTCGAGCACGACCTCGCATTCGAGGGAGCACTCATCCTTGTCGGTGAGAGGTTGTCGCTTCCGGGCTAATATCGGTGCCAGTAGCCGGGTGGGACGTAGTAGCCGGGATGGACGTAGTAGTAGCGAGGCCAGGAGAGCAGCGCCCAGAGCAGCATCGCGAACCATCCGATGACCGTCCAGCCGAGGAAGAGGTTGAGGATCAGGATGGGCGCGACGCTGTGGCGGCGGTTGGCGGCGACGATGGTGGGCAGGAAGTAGAGAAGCGCGAGAATCGTGAGTGCGATCATCGGGGCGGCCTCGGCATGGGTGTGGGGTTCTGCTGAGTTTACTACGCAGGCGGGTGGCGGGAAGTTCCGAAGATTGTGGGCGGCAGGACGGAGACGCCGATGGCGGGGGGCAGCGAGTCAGCGAGTTAGCAAGTTAGCGAGTCAGCACAGTGGGCGGCGGTCAGCTATCGGCAGCGGGGTGGTATGCTCGGCGGCATGGGACGGGAACTGGATTCGGAGATGTTGGGGCGGCTGCAGCGGCAGTATGGGGAGATGTCGGACGAAGAGTTGCTGCGGCTGGCGGCGCGACCGGACGACTTGACCGACTTTGCGCGCGAGGTGCTGCGCGGGGAGATGCAGAGCCGGCACTTGAAGGCTGAAAGCAGCTGGTTTGCCGGGGCAGGGACGTTCGCTCCGCAGCGCGAGCCCGAGCCCGCGCCGGTGAAGGTGCTGGCCAAGGGCATGGTCCGGCTGATCACCTTCCATGACGCGATCGAAACGGGCCAGGCCTGCGACTGCCTGGAAGCTGAGGGATTGGAGATCGATGTGCGCGATGTGTCGACTCCCAGCTCGGGGTTGGGGTCGATGTACGGCGGGCCACCGGTGGCGCTGCAGTTGATTGTGCGGGGGGCGGATCGGGAGCGGGCGATGGCGATCCTCCGCGAGAAGATGGGGCTGTTCCCCCTGCAGGAGGTGGAGGGAACGGATGCGGCGGTGGACGATGGCACGGTGGCGACGCTGGGGACCTTCGGCCGGCGCGACGATGCGGACGAGGTGGCGCGCGTGCTGGAGGAGGTGCGCATCTGGCATCGGGTGACGGCGGACCCGGAAGGGAGCGCGGAGAACGACGACGCGTACATGCTGGAGGTGAAGGAGGTCGATTTGGTGAAGGCGGGCGACGTGGTGGAGAAGGCGATGAATTTGCCGGAGGAGTGAGGGGAAGGCAAAGGCAAAGGCGAAGGCTTTACACCGATTTACACCGATTTACACCGATTGAACCGATCAAGAGCGAGAAAGAATGGGGATCCTTCGCTGCGCTCAGGATGACGACTTCTTTGGGGGAGTTGCGTGGCATCTGAGTGGGCGGTTAAGTGAGAACCCCACGTCAGACGAAAATCCGTCTGACATGGCGCACCCGATTTCCTGAGTGAGCCAACCGGCTTGGTTGTGGTGTTAGAGGACGCCGGCGGGTTTGGGGTCGGCGGGGTCGAACTTGGCGACTTGCACCCTCTTGGCCAAGCCCAGCCTGGAGAGCAACCAGATGCCGTAGTAGTTGATGTCGAACTCGTACCAGGTGAGGCCGTGGCGGGCGCTGACCGGGTGGGCGTGGTGGTTGTTGTGCCAGCCTTCGCCGCCGGTGAGCAGGGCGACCCACCAGGAGTTGCGGGAGTCATCCTTAGTCTCAAAGCGGCGCGAGCCGAACATGTGGGTGGCGGAGTTGACCAGCCAGGTGGAGTGCAGGCCGACCACGACGCGGAGGAAGGTGCCCCAGAGAACCATGGTGAAGGCGCCCAGGATGCGGCCTCCGGTGGGCGCGAGCGCGGCGCCGAGGGCAATTTGCAGCAGGCCGGTGACGACCAGCGGGAGGTAGTGATATTTGCTGAGCCAGAGGTGACCCTTGTCGCGGGTGAGGTCGGGGGCGTAGCGGCCCAGCAGGGCGGTCTCCGAGTGGAGCGCGCGGCCGGAGAGGATCCAACCTGCGTGGGACCACCAGGTGCCGTCGTGCGGGGTGTGCGGGTCGCCGTCGTGGTCGGAGTTCTGATGGTGGACGCGGTGGGTGGCGACCCAGAAGATGGGCCCACCCTCCAGCGCCATGGTGCCGCAGGCGGTGATGAAGTACTCCAGCCACTTGGGGGTCCTGTATCCGCGGTGGGTGAGCAGGCGGTGGTAGCACATGCCGATGCCGACGTTGATGGCGAGGAAGTACATCACGCAAAAGACGGCCAGGTGGGTCCAGGAGAAGCAGAAGAGCGCGGCGATGGCGCCGACGTGGAACAGGCCCATGACGATGGCGGTGATCCAGTTGATGCGGCCATTGTCATGCGCGCGGCCCATGCGCAGATCCTGCTTGACCTTTTGCGCGACTTCGGCGGCGAGGCGGCGTGCGGCCTCGATGGCCTCGGGAGTGATGGGCGCGGGGACGGCGACGGCGCGGGCGGCGCTGGGGGTTTCGGTCACTTCGGGAGCAAGGAGGGTGGGGGACATTGAGTGTGGGTCGCCTCGTACATGGGTTCCGGTCACCTGAAACATGCCGGTTGTTGCCTTGTCACAACGCTAGCAGGAGGCGGCTAAGTCGGGTGTAAGACTTTTGTAATGTTGCGGTGGGCGGGGTTTGTTAGGGTGTACGCATGACACCTTCGGGGGATTTAGGAACGGGCTATTGGGGTATTCGGGGCTGGATAGCGGGTGTGGGGTTGGTGGGATTGCTGGTTCCGGCGGGAACGTGGGCGCAGGTGGTGGACCTGCCGTCGAGCAAGCAGATTGTGGGGACGGTGCCGGGAAACCCGCAGCGGGTGAACTCGGAGCCGATCTCGATGGCGGTGTCTCCGGACGGGCGCTATGTGGTGACGGTGAACGCGGGCTATGGGACGTACGAGTCGAAGTATGAGCAGTCGCTGGCGGTGCTGGATAGGCAGACGGGGAAGCTGGTGGATTTTCCCGACGACCGCACGGGGCTGACCAGTCAGCAGACGCTGTATTCGGGGCTGGCGTTCAGCGCGGATGGGAGGCATATCTACGCGAGCATGGCGTCGCTGACGGAGCCTGTGGGGCAGGGAACAGGGAGCAGGGAACAGGGAACAGCAGACGGCGCGGCGGTGAAGACGGGGAATGCGGTGGCGGTGTATGGGTTCGATGCGGGGAGGATTACGCAGGAGAGATTGATACCGATTCCGTTACAGAAACTGGAAGGGACGCGGCGGACAAAGCTGATTGACGGAGTGGAGGGGGCGATGGGGATACCGTATCCGGCGGCGATCGCGGTGGTGCCTGGGCGCGGATGGTTACAGGCATACGACGACAGCAAATCTTTGGCTGCGACGGCGGAGCGATTGCTGGTGGCGGACAATCTATCCGACGACGTGCTCCTAATCGATGCCACGACAGGTGTGCTCATCAAGCGGTTCGATCTGTCGGAGAGCGATACGGTACCGGGGACTTATCCGATCGCGCTGGCAATATCTAAAGACGGCAGACGTGCATATGTGGCGTTGTGGAACGCAAGCGAGGTGGGGGAGCTCGATCTGGTGAGCGGCAAAGTGGGGCGGAAGCTGGTGCTGCTGAAGCCGAGCGATCCGGTGAAGCCGGGGACGCATCCGTGCGCGTTGGTGGTGTCACCGGATGGGAAGACGCTGTATGTGGCGCTGGCCAACCGTGACGCAGTGGCGGCGATCGATATCAGCGGCGGTAATCCGGGGAGGGCCGAGGGGTACGCGGGACTTGTCGGATATCGGGAACCGAGATTTGCCTTGAAGGGATACTTCGATACGCGGCTGCCGGGGCAGAGCTATTTTGGCGCCGAGCCGGATGCATTGGCGGTGAGCAGCGATGGCAGCCGGCTGTATGTGGCGAATATGGGATCGGATGCGGTTGCGGTGATCGACACGAAGAAGCTGACGGCCGCGGCGGCGAAGGCCGGAATGGTGGAGTCGGTGGGGTTTATCCCGACGGAGTGGATGCCGATGAGCTTGGCGGTTGTGAAACAGGGAACAGGGAATAGGGGACAGGGAACAGCGAACACGGGACCGGCGACAGGGAGCGGGGAACGGCTGTATGTGGCGACGGATAAGGGGCGGGGGACGGGGCCGAACAACTTTGCGCAGAGGGTTCCGGCGGGAATGGGCGATGCGCGGGCGGGCAGCTTCAGCTACATTGCGACCTTGCTGTATGGGTCGCTGGCGGCGATCGACGTGAACACGGTGGACCTGAAGGCGGCAACTGCCGAGGTGATGGAGTCCAACCGGATGAGGGCGGCGCAGGAGAGGATTGCGTTCGCGGGCGGTAGCAACCCGATCAAGCATGTGATCTACATCATTAAGGAGAACCGGACGTACGACCAGATCTTCGGCGACCTGAAGCGGAACGGCAGGGCGGTGGGCAACGGCGACGCGAGCCTGGCGATGTATGGCGAGGCGGTGACGCCGAACCAGCACAAGCTGGCGCTGCAGTTTGGCGTGCTGGATAACTTTTACGATTCGGCGGAGATTTCGGGCGACGGACATGTGTGGTCGAACGCGGCGATTGGAACGGACTACCTGGAGAAGACGTGGCAGCAGGAATACCGGAATGGGCAGCGAACCTATGACTATGAGGGGATGGTTGCGAACGGATATCCGATTCAGCAACGTATTCCGGATGTGAACGAGCCGACCAGTGGATATGTCTGGGGCAATGCGGACGCGCATGGCGAGACGCATTACAACTTCGCGGAGTATATTTCATCGACCTTTTGCGATGTGACGAAGAGTGCGAGTCCGCAGGAGGGGCAGCTGCTGGAGGGGTCGAAGTGCGCGCGGCCGGCGATATTGCCAGGCGAGCCGATTCCGGCGGAGTGGGGCGGCGGGGTGAGCCCGTGGCCATGGGCGATCCCGCTGCTGGCGGCGAATGTGGCCACCAAGCCGGAGTTGGTGGGGAACTTTGCGCCGGAGTCGCCGGACTTCAATCTGCGTGTGCCGGACCAGATTCGGGTGAATGTGTTTCTGCGGCATTTTGCGGGATGGGTTGGCGACCGCGCGGCAGGGAAAGATACGATGCCGAACTACATTACATTGCGGCTGCCGGATGACCATACGGAGGGGACCGTGGTGGGTGGGCCTACGCCGAAGGCATCGGTGGCGGACAATGACCTGGCGGTCGGGCGGATGGTGGAGGCGGTGAGCCACTCGGCGTACTGGGACGACACGGCGATTTTTATTCTGGAAGACGATGCGCAGGACGGCGCGGACCACGTGGATGCGCATCGCAGTTTGGCGCTGGCGATCAGCAAGTACTCGCCGCGCGCGGCGGATGGCGGGCCGTTGGTGGACAGCCGTTTCTACTCGACGGTGAGCGTGGTGCGGACGATGGAGACGCTGCTGGGGCTGCCTCCGATGAATAACAACGATGCGTTGGCATCGCTGATCGGGACGCTGTTTACCGGGCCGGGCGACCAGAGGCCATTTGCCGCGGACTGGACGAATCGCGACAATGGACTGATCTATAAGGCGAACGCAGCGACCGCGGTGGGCGCGAAGGAATCTGCGAAGATGGACTTTACCCACGCCGACCGGGCTGATGCGAGCAAGCTGAATGTGATTCTGTGGCGGGACGCGATGGGCGACCGGCCGGTGCCGGCACAGTTGGCTGGATCACGAGTTGGGAAGCAGAAGAAGGCGAAGAAGGACGATGACGACTGAGTCAAGAGCAATAAACAAAAATGCGGGGATTCTTCCCCTTCGACTGTGCTCAGGGTCATAGTCAGAATGACGAGCTCTTCTGCGATGACGACGACTGAGGCGACACACGCGGGCTTATAGCGCGGGCCTTCAGCCCGCAGCCTTCCATGGCCGTTTGGTCCTGGGGCTGCGCCCCAGGCTATGATAGAGCGCGCCTTCAGCGCGCGCTACGAGAAGGGATTCGCTTCTCCCTTCGGCCAAGAGGCAGAATGACAGCTATTGATCGGGATTGGGGCAATGGATGGGAGATAGCAAGTTGGGGCCGTTCCGGCTGACGCCGTGGTTCAGCAAGCGGCCGTGGGGAAGGCTGGATCTGCGTCCGTGGTATGCGGATACGGGAACGCCGGAGCCGGTGGGCGAGGCGTGGCTGACCGGGCCGGAGAGCGTGGTCGAAACCGGGCCGATGGCCGGGCGCACGCTGGCACAGGTTGCAGCGGAGGCGGGCGACGCGCTGCTGGGAGCGGGCAGGACGGGTGAAGGCGGCGGCGGGATCGGTAAAGACCGGATCAATAGAGACGGCGGCGGGGAGTTTCCGTTGCTGGTGAAGCTGCTGTTTCCTAATGACAAGCTGTCGGTGCAGGTGCATCCCGACGATGCGCAGGCGCAAGCGATGGGACAGCCGCGGGGCAAGACGGAGTGCTGGTATGTGCTGGAGGCAGCGCCCGGCGCGACGATTGGGCTAGGGCTCAAGCGAGGGGCGACGGCGGAAGCGGTGAAGGCGGGCATTGCGGACGGAACGCTTGAGCAATTAATGGAGTGGGTACCGGTTGAAGTGGGCGACATGGTGTTTGTGGATGCGGGGACGGTACATGCGATTGGGCCCGGGGTGGTGCTGCTGGAGACGCAGCAGACGAGCGACACGACGTTTCGGATGTATGACTACGGGCGGGGACGCGAGTTGCATGTGGAGCAGGCGCTGCGCACTATGAAGACGCAGACGGCGGCGGGGAAGGTTGCGGCGAAGAAGGTGGATGGGTTTGTGAGGTTGATTGCGCAGAGGTATTTTGTGGTGGACCGGTACGAGGTGGGCGCGGGAGGCGCGGTGACGATCCCGATTGAGGGAGCGGGGTGCCTGGTGGGGCTGAGGGGAACGGGACTTGTGGAGAGCGAGGGCGCGACGGCGGTGGAACTGCTGCGTGGGCAGGCGGCGGTGGTGCCGGCGGATGCGGGCTCGGTGGTGGTGCGCAGCGATGCGGGGGCGAGCCTGGTGCGGTGCTGGGCGCCGTAAGGGCAGATGTGAGTTGTCAGTTCTCAGTTCTCAGTTGTCAGTTTCCAGCGATCGGCGATCAGCTATCAGCTATGAGCGAAAGGCATGGGAGACGGGATGTGGTGGAACCGGGTAGGATGATGCGCGGGATGAATTGGGAGGGGACGATGCGGCATAGCGGGTTTGTATTGGCGGGTTGGGTGGTGAGTGGGGCGATGGCGCTGGCACAGGCCACGACTGCGCCGGGGGCACAGGGAGGGGCGAGCCCACAGCGGGCTCCAGCTCCGCCTGCTGTGATGCCGACGAACGCTCCGGCACCGGTGTTGCTGTGGCCGGCGGGCGCGCCAGGGGCACAGGGGGATGCGGACTCGGACAAGCCGGCGATCTATGCGTGGCTGCCGGCGTCGAACCCGACGAAGACGGCGGTGATTATCGCTCCGGGTGGCGGCTATGAGCATCTGTCGGTGGTGCGGGAGGGGGCAGATGTGGCGGCATGGCTCAACGCGCGTGGGGTTGCGGCCTTTCAACTGCGGTACCGGCTGGGGCCGAAGTATCACAACCCGATTGAGCTGGGCGATGCGCAGCGGGCGATCCGGATGGTGCGGGCGGAAGCGGCGAAGTACGGGATTGCGCCGGACCATATTGGGATGTGGGGATTCTCGGCGGGCGGACATTTGACGGCGAGTGCGGGAACGATGTTCGATGCAGGAAATGCTGCGTCGACCGATCCGATCGAGCGTGAGAGCAGCCGTCCGGACTTCCTGATTCTTTGCTATCCGGTGATTACGATGGAGGACCCGTATGTGCATCGAGGCTCGCGGACATTTCTGTTGGGCAATGCGCCGACCCAGGCGGAGATGGACGCGCTGTCTCCCGAGCTGCATGTAACGGCTCAGACACCGCAGGCATTTATGTTCTCGACGACGGACGACCATACGGTGCCGATCATGAATAGCGTGATGTTCTATTCGGCCCTTGTGAAGGCGGGGGTGTCGGTGGAGATGCACCTATTCCAGCACGGCGGGCATGGGTCTGGACTGGGTGTGGGGAACCCGCAGTTGAGTGTGTGGCCGGATGCGCTGCTGATCAAGTGGATGCGGGAGAAGGGGTACGCGGCGGCAGCTCCATGAGCGACCGAGTTGGGTCGGGCAGGCCACGAAATTGGGAAGGAATGATTTTCGGCGCGATTTAATGGATTGCTTATGGCCACCTTGTGTAGAGTACCCAAGGCAGCAGACAAGCATGGCGCGTGGCGTTGAAACTCTGAGGACCCCCGGGGGATTGGGAGGCGATCGTCCGATCGTCCGTTCGTCCGCTGCCCAATCGCTCGGCGTTGGAGACAGGTGATCGGCA
>Ga0302320_10009526_pt1 | contig 20848 bp, 16 predicted proteins | sample Bog_T0_3_FD_202130 | JGI IMG/M metagenome (GOLD analysis project Ga0302320, IMG submission 202130) | Peat permafrost microbial communities from Stordalen Mire near Abisko, Sweden - Bog_T0_3 | ecosystem: Environmental > Terrestrial > Soil > Wetlands > Peat | place: Sweden: Abisko, Stordalen Mire...
CAAAGATGCGCCGTGCGGCGCCCAACCCTGAGCAATCGACCGCTCACGAAGCCTGAGGACGATAAGTCATCACGATGCCAGTGATCAACAAGGAGCCGGTGCTGGTTGCCGGGGCTGGACCCGCGGGTTGCGCCGTGGCGCTCTACCTCGCACAACGCGGCATCGCCGTCACCGTGGTGGAGAGCGAGGAATCCCTGCCGCTCGATCTTCGCGCCAGCACGTTTCATCCACCGACCCTGGACTTGTTGGACGGCTTGGGGGTCACCGAGCGTCTCATCGCGGAAGGCTTGATCGCTCCCCATTATCAATATCGCGATCGGCGGACCGGTGAGGCGGCGATCTTTTCCTTGTCGATCATCGCCGATCTCACCCGCCACCCGTATCGGCTGCAATGCGAGCAATACAAGTTCACGCAGGCCGCGGTCGACATGCTCGTCGCCTATCCCCATGCCCGGGTCCTGTTCGGCCATCGACTCGAGCAATTGGCGCAGGACTCCGAAGGCGTCACGATCCAGGTCGAGACCGCGCAGGGAGGCTTCAAATCCCTGCGCGGCAGCTACCTGGTCGGTGCGGACGGCGCCAATAGCCGGGTGCGCAAGGCGCTGGCGATCAATTTCGAAGGCTTCACCTATCCCGAACGATTTCTGGTCGTCAGCACCCCGTTCGATTTCCCGCTGGTGATCCCGGGCTTGAGTTTGGTCAATTATGTCTCGGATCCGCAGGAATGGTGCGTGGTCCTGAAGACCCCGACCCTGTGGCGCGTGTTGTTTCCCACGGATCCGGACGCCCGCGAGTCGGATCTCTTGAGCGACGGATTCATCGACGATCGCCTGCGGCATCTGACCAGCCGTCCCGGCCCGTTCGACGTCAAACATCGCACGCTCTATCGCGTGCATCAGCGCGTGGCGGCGAAATGGCGCCGCGGCCGTGCGCTGCTGGCCGGTGATGCCTGTCATATCAACAACCCGTTGGGTGGCATGGGTATGAACGGCGGCCTGCATGATGCCTTCAGCCTCGCGGAAAAGCTCCTCGCCATCCTGAACGGCGTGGGAGACGAGACGCTGCTCGATCTGTACGAGCGACAGCGCCGCGGAATCTGCCTGCAGTTCGTCCAGGAACACACCATCAACAACAAGAAGCTCATGGAGGAGAAGGACCCGGATCTTCAGGCCAGGCGCCAGGCGCAGTTCATGGCCACATCGGCGGATCCAGTGCAGGCGCGGCAGTTCGTCGTCCGCGCCAGCATGATCCAGAGCTTGCTCGATGCCGCGGCGATTCCATGACCGATTCGCTCGGCTGGCGCCTGAAATTCGGAGTCGTCGCCCCCTCGACGAACACGAGCGTGCAGCCCGAATATGACGATATGCGTCCGCGCGGCGTCACGAATCATTTTTCGCGCATCATCATTCCGGACATGAAGGTCGGCAACGACGAGGACTTCGTCGCGATGGTGCGTGCGATCCGCGGCGCGACCGATGCGGCCATCGACGCGGTGACGACTTGCCGTCCCGACCATGTGATCATGGGCATGTCGGCCGAAACCTTCTGGGACGGACAGGTTCGCTCCGATGATTTATTGCACCGGATGGAAGCCCGTGCCGGCGTGGGCGTCACCATGGGCTCGCATGCCTGCGTCGCGGCCATGCGGCGCTACGGCAACGTTCGCCGGATCGGGGTGATCACGCCGTACATGCCGGTGGGCGACGCCCAGGTCCGCAGGTTCTTCACGGAAAACGGCTTCGAGGTCGTCGCATTGCGCGGACTGAAATGCGCGAGTCCCGTATTGATCGCCCATGTCCAGCCCGGCGAACTGCGCCGCGCCGTTCTCGAGGTCGACGATCCCTCCGTCGACCTCATCGTTCAGGCCGGTACGAACCTTAGCTTTGCTGCCGTCGCCGCTGCGGCCGAGAGCTGGCTCGACAAGCCGGTCCTCGCAATCAATACCTGCACGTATTGGCATGCGCTGCGCCGCAACGGAATCGAGGATAAGATCGAAGGCTTCGGTTCGCTGCTACTGGAGCATTGAGATGCACTACGACTACGTTCCACTGCCGCAGCGGGGGCCGCTGCGTTGGCCCGACGGGAAGCGCGTCGCACTCCTCATCACGATCAACCTCGAGACCTGGGATTTGGTCAAGCAGACCGACCGTCCATATTATGCCGGCGGCCCGTCGATCTTGCCGGATATCCTTCCGGGAAACGTACCGGATTTTCCGAATTACAGCTGGCGCGAGTACGGTCAGCGGATCGGCATCTGGCGATTGTTCGAGCTGTTCGACTCTCTCGGCGTCAAGCCGGGATGCACGATCAATGCGGCAACCGCATTGCGCCGGCGGGCAATGGTGGACGCGGCGCTCGCGCGCGGCTGCGAAATTCTCGCCCACAACTACGAGCAGGGCGAACTGCTGACCGATGCGGCCTTCGACATCGAGCGCGAGCGGGCCATCATCGAACGCACGCTGGCGGTCTACGAGCAGGTGTGCGGCCGCAAGGCCAAGGGTTGGCTCTCCTCGTCCCTGCGCGGCACGCTGAATACCGCCGGCATCCTCGCCGAGAACGGCCTCGAGTTCTATTGCGACCTCATGAACGACGATCAGCCGTACCTCGTCGCCACCGATCACGGAACGATCGTCTCCACGCCCTATTCCAACGAGATCAACGATTTCACGATTCTGACCCGCCGCAATCACACGACGGATGAGTACCGCGACATCCTCGTCGAGGAGTTGACGGTCCTGCATGAGGAAGGCGCGAGCACGGGACGGATCATGAACGTGGGTCTGCACCCGCACGTCAGTGGACGAGCCTATCGCATTCGGGCGCTGCGCGAGTTCGTGCGCTTCGCGCAAGGCCTGCCCGGGGTCTGGTTCGCCACGCGCGAGGAGATCGCCGCCTGGTACCGACTGCATCATCACGAACACATCAAGCCAACGGCCGAATCGGAGTAAAGCGCATGAACGACACTGAGCGTGGCATGTCCCGGCGGGGCCTCCTGGGAATGGCTGCGTCGACCGGACTCGGTCTTGCCGGAGCCTCGCTCGCCCCGACCGCATCCGCCGCCGCCAAGAGCGGCGATCGCATTCCGCTGCGCTTCGATGATCCCATCTGGAATCGGGAGGCGAGCGCGCGTCTCGCCGCGGATACTGATCCACAGCGGCAGGTCTGGGGTTCGGCCTTCGGCGTACTGAACGCCGTGATCGAGGGCCAGAAGGTCAGACCCATCCTGCGCTTCGATGTCTTCAGCAGCACACGGGTGATACGCCAGCCGGATGCCAGCTATCAGCGTCTCTCGCGGGAGGTGGTCTTTTATCGGGATATCGGCACCAATCTCATCGTCGACGAATGGACGAATCCGCTCACCAACGAGCGGGTGCGGGTCGTCGACATTGCCAACGACCCGTTCAATTACACGATATCGGAGTTCTTTCCGGACCCGCCGAGTTATGGCGGGCTGAACAAAGAGAGGCCGCCAAAACGCCCGTTTCTGCTGAATTGGGGCCTCGTCGGTGAGGATACCGTGACGCAGGAGGCGGACATCAATCTGTTCTATCCGAGTGCCCTGCAGCCCGACAAATGGCCGCGCGAATCGCCCGGGAAAATGAGCCAGGTTTCCGAATACTTCCGCTACGTCATCAAGCGGGAGGATCTCGAGAATCCGCGCAAGACCCACGTGCCGTCGATCGGCACCTGGGTCCGGGTCACGCCGTGGCTGCCATGGATGCTGATGGACGAGGCCCCCGGCCACATGCTCTATGTGGGCACGATGCTCTCTCGTACCAGTCTCGACGGCGTACCGGCGGACGTGCTCGAGCGCGTCAAGCAGCGCCATCCGAAATACCTGACGGCGCCGACGGAATGGGAGGAGCCGAGCCTGTCGAGCCTCGAACACTACGCCCGCGAGCAAACACCGGCGCCGCCGAGGAGAGCTCCGTGAACATCCAGACCCATCTGATCCTGAAATGGCTGCACATCATGGCCCTCGTCTATTGGCTCGGCGGTGAATGGGGGATTTTTCAAATCTCTTACAACATCGTGAATCCGCGGCTCACGCTCGAGGAGCGCAAGCGGCATCTCGAGACGGCCTACCGAATCGACATCCTCGCGCGCGTCGGGATCATGTTGCTGTTGCCCCTCGGTTTCCAGATGGGATACAACCTGGGGGCGCAGCCCTTCGAGCAGTTGATTGCTCCCGTGTGGGCGGTCATGCTCGCCTGGATCGGACTCGCCCTCGCGGCCTTCATCAAGCGCGGCACGCCGACGGGTATCGCGCTCACCAAGCTCGACGAGAAACTGCGTTACGGTTTGATCGCGCTGCTCTTTTGCACGGCGGTGTGGTCCTTGGTCTCGGGTGGCCCGTTCACGGCGAAATGGTTTGCCGCGAAGGTGCTGATCTATTCCCTGTTGTTGGTCATCGGCTTGATCATGCGCTTCATCATGCGCAATTGGACCACGATCTTCATCGAGTTCCAAAAGCGCGGCGTGGTTCCGGACCTCGAAGCCAAACTCGAGCGTGAGGTCGGCTTCGGCCGAAAGCTCGCCTATCTTTACTGGTTCGGGATCGCGTCGGTGGCCTTCATCGGGGTCACCAAGCCCTTTTGAACCGGGCGGCGCAACCCTTGCAAAATCAGCGCATTCTTTTCGCCCGGACGCCACGCGGTCAGCCAGTTCCCGATGACTTCGGCGCGGATACGGTACCCGCCCCGTCGCCCCGCGACGGGCAATTCCTGTCACGCACCGTGTACCTGTCGCTCGATCCCTATTATCGCAGCGTCATGAAGGGCAGTCCCATGTACACGGACCGACTGGTTCCCGGCGCCGTCATGACGGGCGAAACCGTCGCGCAAGTCGTGGCAAGCCGGCATCCCGACTATGCGATCGGAGACTATGTCCTGGTACGAAACGGCTGGCAGCAATATGCGCTCTCTGCGGGCGAAGGGGTGCGCAAACTGGACCCGACGCTGGCGCCGCTCAGCACCGCACTCGGCGTGCTCGGCATGCCTGGTCTTACAGGCTATGCGGGCACGGTGTATCTCGGCGAGCCGCGGCCGGGTCAGACGCTCGTGGTGTCGGCGGCAACGGGTCCCGTGGGCGGAACGGCCGGTCAGGTAGCGCGGCACATGGGCGCTCGCGTCGTCGGGATCGCCGGGTCGGCCGAAAAATGTCGTTATGCCACTGAAGAACTGGGGTTTGCCGCTTGCGTGAACCACAAAGACGGTGACCTGCGCGCATCCTTGAAGGCGGCCTGCCCCGACGGAATCGACGTGTATTTCGACAATGTGGGCGGAAGCACCCTGGTCGCCGTGCTCGGCAATCTGGCACTGCATGCTCGCGTGGTGTTGTGCGGCATCATCGAGGCCTATGGCGCGGACATCCCACCCCCGGGACCCTTCTTGGGTCCGGTCGTGGGCGCGCGCGCGACCATGAAGGGCCTCGTGGTATTCGATCACATTCACCGGCAGCCAGAATTGCTGAAGGTCGTCGGCAACTGGATCCGCGGCGGCGCCTTCCGCTATCGAGAGGATATTGCGGAAGGACTCTCGGCGGCCCCCGAGGCGTTTTGCCGCCTGATGCGCGGCGAGAATTTCGGTAAAGCCTTGGTGCGCGTCGGTAACGACTGAAGTGCAGGGTCGCACTCCGATTGCGGGCATGCCACAAGGCTAGAGGGCGTCGGCCACCTCGAGCGCCACGCGTTCGCCGGATTCCATGGCACCCTCCATGCCGCGATTGCTGACCGCGGTGTGTTCTCCGCAAAAGTGCAACCGCCCCCGCGGTCTGCCGAGTTTGCCGGCAAACTCCGCCACCTGCCCCGGCCCAAACACCACCCAGCCGCCGGTGGCATACGGATCCTGCGCCCAAGAATGGGATCCCACGGGCGTCAGGCAGCCGACCGCCGCCGGACGAAGCCGCTCGATGTCGCGTCGGATCACATCCGCGGCCTCGGCCGGGGACAGCCGGTCGATATAAGCGGCCGTGAGACCACGCTGGGATGCCGACAGGATCGTGACCTCGTCGTCGGTATCGCCGAAGCGCTGACCGAACACCATGCCGGCGGGACCGTCGGTCCACATGGAGGGGTTCATGCCGTCATCGCGCCAATATGGCTTGTTCACGGCGAAATAGTGATGCGAAACCTTCATGTACTGGAGCGTTTCGGTGGCCTTGCGCAAAGATGGCGGTAGCAGCGGGTCGCAGGCGATGTCGGCGAGCGCTCCGAGCGGGAGAGAGCACACGGAATGCTTGGCGGTGAAGCGACTGCCATCCCGGCAAACGGCCGTCACCGAAGCTGCCTCCTCTCGGATCGCAACGACCTCGCGGTCCAGGACGACGTCGCCGCGCAAGGCGGCACGCATGGCCTCCGGCAGGCGTTGATTGCCTTGTTTGATTGCCAAGGCGGCACCGCCGAATTGGCGTTGCACCTTCCCCCAAGCATCGATGAACCAATACATCAATGCCGAGAGGTCGTGGGACGACGTGCCGTAGGGGATGTTATGTTCGAAACCCAAAGCAATCGCCTCGTCGGAGGCGCCGAGCGAACGCAACACGTCGTACATGGGGACATCCAGCGCCGCGGACTCGGGGGCGACCCACTGGTCGGCACTCTTCAGCGGATTGTTGCGTGCAAGCAGGCCGCCGACAAATTCGCCCGGAAACTGGTTGCGCGCGCCGGTTGGCTGCGAGTTCAAGGACGATGTCGCCCAATCGGTTCGCGTAAGCGCCTGACCGCCGACGCCGATGTGGTCGCCGACGGTGAGCATGAAGCGCGGGGCATAGTCGACCAGATCGAGATTCAATCGCTTGGCCGCCGCGATCGTGCGGGCGTAGCCCGGCGTCATGTTATTGGCGCCGATTTCGGGATGCCCCGGCAAATCCGAGCGCGTGAACACCCGGCCGCCGACGCGCGGACGCGCCTCGACCACCAAGACCCGCGCGCCCATCGATTCCAGCAGCGTCGCGGCGTTCAGACCCGAGAGACCGGCACCCAGCACGAGGACGTCGGGAATCACGGCCGCTTTTGCCGCGCGTGTGGCCTCGGGCAGCGCCGTGGCCGCGGCACTCGCTGCAAGTGCCGTTAGGAATTCTCTACGTGAGTAACCCGACACGGTGGCGGCTCCAGTATGGCGATGGCACGCGGCTGTCGACGATACGATGAGCGCCGGTTCCAATCGCCGCATATTCTCGCGCAGTGACCAGGATGCGGCTACTCCTCGCCCGACGCGCATCGGAGCCACGACGCAGCACCGGTCGCAACATCGAACGGCTGACCGCTTACTGGTCTGTTCGCCACGATTTAGATCTATGCATATACGACCCCCGCATACATTGCGATTTCGCGATGTCGACCAGCGGCGCGAAACCTCAGGCGTGACAACGCCGGCTGGTTCGGTCTACCAATCAAACAATAGGGGTGCACACATGTCGAACCTGCAGAGACTTTCGCTCGCCGCGGCGCCGCTGTCCCTGGCCTGCGCGATTCAAATCATATTGAGCGGCGCGGTCATCGCGGATCCAGCCCCTTCACCCGGCCCCTCGACATCGACCGATGCCGTCGGACTCGACGAAATCACGGTCACCGCGCGCAAGCGGGACGAGAAGTTGCTCGACACTCCCGTTGCCGTCGTCGCGTTTTCGGCAAAGGACATCGAACAGCAGGGCTTGTATGCCCTGTCGGATCTCGCGCAGGCGACACCCGGTCTCTCGGAGGACAGCACGCTGTCCTCGTCGGCCCGCAATGATCGCTCGTTTCCAAACTACATCATCCGCGGCATGACGCCGTCGACGACCTTGAATCCGACGACCACCGTGTTCATCGACGGCGCGCCGATCATATCCGGCCAGGTCGAGGGGCTCGACGATCTCGAGCGCATAGAAGTACTCGAGGGGCCGCAGAGCGCCTATTTCGGACGTGAAACCTTCGCCGGTGCGATCAATCTCGTTACCCGGGACCCGGGCAATTCCTTCGGGGCGGGTCTCAATGTTCTGGCCGGCAACCCAAATTATTACGACACGCGCGTCTCGCTCGAAGGACCGATCGTTTCGGACTACCTCACGGCACGCGCGACCTATCGCTATTACACGCGCGCCGGCTCCTACCAGAACGATGCCGTCGCGGATGCCGCTCCGGGCCGGCTCGGGGATCAGTCGACCCAGAGTGAATCGCTCGAACTCGTCGCACGACCGATCGACGGATTCAAGATCAAGGCCCTGTACATCTATTGGGCGGATCGAGACGGACCCTCGGCACAGGATTTCATCGGACCGGGCCAGGCCAACTGCTTCGGGAACTCGTGGTTCTGCGGAACGGTGCCGAACGCTGCCGGGCGCCAGCCGGCTTCGAATACTTTCATCGACGCGCCGACGGCGGCGTTCTTGACGGCCGCCAACAAGCCCGGGGTTTCCTTGTTCAATCCGCCCGGCAAGTACGGCCTCGCGCGGGATGCCTACCATTGGAGTGTCGGTGCGGACTACGAGATTCCGTCCCTGTTCACGATCAGTTCATTGAGCTCCGTCGACAATCAGAAATGGGGTGAATTCCAGCAACTGGCCGACGAAGATACGTCGCAGACGAAGAATCCGTTCCTGGCCTTCGGCGGCCCGTTCGGTCAAAGCTTCTACAGCGACCCGTTTCTGGTCGAGGAGAAATATCAAAGCTTCTCGCAAGAGCTGCGGCTCACCTCGGACGCGCAGCGGGCTTTTCGGTGGCTCGTCGGTGCGAACTACGCCTGGACGCGCATCGATTCGACGCTCGCGGGCAGCGGTTCCTTCAATTACTTCGTGCCCGATGCGCCCACGTCGACGAACAGCACGGCGGCCTTCTTCGGTCTCGCCTACGACGTCCTCCCGAGCCTCACCGTCAACGTCGAAGGCCGCTACCAGCGCGACGAACAGAGCACCGTCCTCGGGATTCGAGGCGTCTTCAACAATTTCACTCCGCGCTACATCGCGCAATTTAAGTTCACGCCGGATTTGATGGCCTATGCGACCTATTCCGAGGGTGTGAATCCCGGCACGTTCAACTCGAACATCCTGTCGCTGTCGCCGGCGGACCTTGCGAACCTGGAATCAAAATACGGTGCGAAGGTGGTCGTGTCGCCGGAGAAGCTCAAGAACTATGAGATCGGGCTGAAGGGGAAATTCCTCGAAAACACCTTGAACTTGAGCGGTGACGTTTATTACGACACCTGGACCGACCAGATCAACGTCGCGACCCTGATCTATATCGAGGGCGGCGCAACCAAGCTCACGAGCGCCGACCTCAACAATGGCCGCGTCAAAGTGACGGGTTTCGAGGGAAAACTCGACTGGCTGCCGATTCCTCATTTGGAATTCGATCTGTCGGCGGCGATCAACGATACGAACATACAGGCGGGGGCCTGCGTGACCTGTAGTTTGATCACCGGAACCTCGAACGTGAACGGCAACGAGCTGCCGAACGTCTCGAAGTACCAGGGCGCGGCCGGCCTTCAATACAGCGATGCCCTGGGATTCCTGCCCGATTGGGGTTGGTTCGCGCGCCTCGACGACAACTACAAGTCGAGCAATTACGCGTCCGCGGATAACCTCGTCAAGACCCCGAATTTGAATTTCGTGAACGTGCGCGCAGGATTGACGCGCGGGATGCTCCGAATCGAAGCATTCGTCGATAATCTGACCAACGAAGGCGGTGCGACGAACCTGTCCCTCTTTTACAACGTCGGCAACCCGTTCGAGACCTTCGCCAAACCCGACGCCCTCGTCGCGGGCATTCCGGAACTTCGCACCTACGGCATCCGGGTGAAATACAAGTTCAGCCTGTAATACCGAGCGATGAAGCCAAACGTTCGCGGTGCAGTTTCACGCAGAACGGTGCTGGCGGCGGCCGCGGCACTCGGCGCGGCCGCAGGTGATCTTGCGCGGCCAGAGGTCGCGCCCCCCGCCTCAAAGCCGACAGCCGGCCGGGCTCTGCCAATCGTCGACCAGAGCCTGACGCTCGTCGATGATCCGCGAGCGTCTGCGGACGGCCAGGTCAAGCTGACAGCCACTCTCGACGGTTCCCCTGCGTTTTGGGTCTATTCCGGGATTCTCTACGGCGTGCTACCCCGCGAAAAGCCGGCGCCAATCCTGGCGATCAGCGGCTGTCAGGCCAATTGGACCCAGCGGCGCGGGGACGGCTCTTACGTCATGGCAGCGGCGCTACTTTCGTATTTTCTCGACGTCGAAACGCGGGATTTTCTCGACGAGTTCGACAATCCGCTGACCAAGCGCCGCAATCCCGTACGTCCCAACTTTTTCCCGGCAGCGCGTCATGCGGTGTTTCCCGCTGATGGCTCGGCCCTTAGGGTAGCCGGTCCGCTACCTGCGTCCGCATCGACGGCTGCGGCAAGGTAGCGCATGTCCTCGAGCCGTGCGCGCCAACTGTCCAGCATGCCGTACCCGGCATGGTCGGGATGATCAGTGGAATCGACATGCAGGGGCGCGCGAACCTCGAAGCCGGCCGCGGTCCAGGGTTCGATGAGCCGCAGGTATTTTTTCGGCGCGGAAAAGGCCCCGTGCGAAAACAGGATCAGACCCCGGCGCTTGCCGCGCACCGACCACCGTGAGATACGAACCGCACGCCCATCGGCGGACTGGAGCACGGCGTCGCGTCCCCTCTCAAGACCCTTGTCGCTCGCCTGCGATGTGGACGGGGGTGACGGCCTCGACATACGACCTGACGATCGCGGCGAACCGCGCAGGTATCTCGAGCGGCGGGAAGTGCCCGATGTCCGGCAGCATGAGCTTGGATACGACAGCCTGGGTGAGATAGCCCGCGAGAACGTCTGCCGAGGGCGGAGTCAGCAAGGGATCCAGCGTGCCCCAAACGAGCAGCGTCGGTGCCCGCACCCGGCCCATGGCCTCCACGGCCTTGGCATGATCGGTCACCTTGGCGACGAGGGCGAGCGCGTTAATGCTGGGTGCGCGCCGATTCAAGTCGTAGAACTCGCGCCGGATGCGCGGTGTCATGCGGGCAGATTCCCCGGAGAAATAGCTCAAGAAAAGATCCCAAAAATGCTGCGACTGGAAGTGTGTCTCCTGCGCCTCGCGTTGCGCGTCGATGAACTCCTGCGGTTGGTGCATTTTCGACGTATCGACCGGATCGGCGGGCGTATTGGCGAGAATGAGCCGATCCACGACATCGGGATGTCTTGCCGCGAGATAGATGCACAGCGTTCCGCCGCTCGAAACCCCGACCGCCGTCACCCTGCTGATGCCGAGCCGCGCGAGCAGGTGAGCCGCGATGTCGGCGGGATCGAGACTCACCGCCGCGTCGGATACACTCCCCGACAGGCCCTGGCCCGGCACGTCGTAGCGAATCACGCGATAGTGCCTTCGCAGCAGGGGTACGACCTCATCGAAGGTCGTCAAGCTGCTCGCGGAGCCGTGTACGAGGAGGATGGCCGCGCCCTGCCCTTCGTCTTTGTAGTAAACCTCGACCCCATCGATGTCGGCGGTGCACCCGGCGCGAAAGTGGGCGCGGCATCAAATCACCGCGCAGACCGTTTTGAGTTCAAGGTAGTTGTCGACTGCCTGCTGGCCGCTTTCGCGTCCCCATCCGGACTCTTTCATGCCGCCGATCGGCAAGCTCGGGTCATACATGAGATGACAGTTGATCCACACCGTACCTGCCCTCAGGGCAGTGCCGAGTCGATGCGCGCGCGACAGGTCCCGGGTCCAGACACTGGCGGCCAGACCGTAAATGCTGTCGTTGGCCAACGGCAGAACTTCCTCGACCGAATCGAATGGCGTGGCAACGACGACGGGGCCGAAAATTTCCTCCCGAACACAGGCCATCCCGGGATGGACATCGACGAGAACGGTCGGCTCTACGAAGGTTTGCACTTGCCCCAAGAGGCCGCCGCCGGTGGCCGCTCGCGCACCATCCGCGAACGCGCTGGTGATATAGCCATGCACACGCATCGCCTGCTTGGCGCTCACGAGCGGACCGATTTGAGTACGCGGATCAAGCCCATGACCCAGGGTCAGCGCCTTGCCGGCCGCGGCCACGCGGGCGACGACCTCGTCGAATACGGAGCGATGCGCGTAGAGGCGAGAGCCCGCGACGCAGACCTGCCCCGCGTTGAAAAAGATGGCGTTCGCCACGCCCGGAATGGCGAGACGCAGATCAGCGTCGTCGAGCACGATCGCCGGTGATTTGCCGCCCAGCTCCAGCGTGACCTTCTTGAGGTTGCCGGCCGCCGCCTTCACGATGAGCCGGCCCACGTCGGTCGATCCGGTGAATGAGACCTTGTCGACCTTCGGATGGGAGGCGAGTGCGGCGCCTACCACCTCGCCGAGTCCGGTAACGATGTTGACGACGCCCGTGGGCAGACCCGCTTCCAGGAGCAATTCGCCGAGCCGTAACGCCGTCAGCGACGTGTCTTCGGCGGGCTTCAAGACGATCGAACAACCCGCTGCCAGCGCGGGCGCGAGCTTCATGGCCGCCATGATCAGCGGCGAGTTCCAGGGAACGATCGCCGCGACGACACCGACGGGTTCGCGCTGCGTATATGCAAAGATCTGCTTGCCTGCGGGTTGATAATTGATCGAGGTCGGGATGGTATGACCCTCGAGGCGCGTCGTCTGGCCGGCGAAGTAGCGAAACTGTTCTGCGGCGCCCGGGATCTCTGCGTAGCGACCCACAGACAGCGGTTTACCCTGATCGAGCGTCTCCAGTTCGGCGAGCTCGTCGATGTGCGCGTCGATCAGGTCGCCGACGCGCCAGAGAATTTTGGCGCGAGCCGACGGCGTCATGGTGCGCCAGACGCCGGCGTCGAAACTGCGGCGGGCGGCATCGACCGCGCGGTCCACATCGACTTCGCCGGCCTCGGGCACCCGCGCGAGAACGACTCCGGTCGCAGGGTCGATGCAGGACATGGTTCTCCCCGAGCTCGCCTGCACCCAGGCGGCACCGATCAGCATGTTGCGTTCCGGCGCGGCAAGAAAGCGCCGCGCGTCGGCGTTGGTGGCAGACAAACTCTCGGCGCGAAAGCTCAAGTCGTCGTTCCCAGGTTGTAGGTTGAAACGATCTTGGCGGGCGGTTCACGTGAGCGTCCGCGCCGGTCGAGTCTGATGCGCAAAATGCGCTGCCGCCGCTCGTTGAGGGAGAAATTCCACATCAGGGCGATGCTCGGAATCAGCATGACAGCGGGCAACAGTGCGACGCCGATGCGTATCCCCTCGAGAGCGGTTGCCGTATGCGCGCCAGCCGTGTTCGTGAAGCCGAACCAGGAGATGAAGACGAGGCCGAGTGCGCCGCCGGCGAGCCCCAACTTTTGAACGAACGTCAGGAAAGCCATGTGCGCACCCGCTTGCCGTACGCCGGACCGCCATTCGTCGTAGTCGACGGCATCGGCCGTCATCGAGCCCGGCAAGATCAACGTGCCCGCGTTGCCGAAGCCGCGACCAACGGCCGACAGCACCAGGACTGCGAGCGCGCCGTGCGGAATGAAGTAAAGGCTGAGATAGCCGGTGGCGGTCAGGAGATTGGCCCCGCAATACACCCGGTGCTTGCCGTAACGCCGGGCCAGCGCGAGCCAGGCGGGAATCGACAGGATCGGTGCGATCGAGATCGTCAGACTAATCGTGAGAAACGCGCCCAGCATGTCGAGTGAATACTGCATGTAGAAGGGCAGAAGGGCGAAGTGAATTCCCAGCGACAGGCGGTCGAACATGTAGGCGATGAGGAGTCGGTTGAACGGCCCGTTGCGTCTCACGAGCATGAGCATTTGTGACCACGGGATGCGGGTCCCTGGGAAGATCTGCCGGCCGCGGGGCACGATCTTGACGCATAGCAAGACGAAGATCGGAAGGCTGATCGTGAAGAACCAACCGGTGGCGCGGGCCTGGTCGGCGAATGTCGGTGCGCTTTGACCCAGTATGAAGACGAGCGTGACGAGCGGAACCAGCGCCGACAACAGATAACCGATGAACGAGCCGCCCTCGCGGAACGCTGCGATCCGCGAACGCTCCGCGAAGTCGTCGCTGAGCTCGACTCCCCATGACTGGTAGGGGATGTAGATCATCGTCCACGCAAAATAAAACAGGACCAAGAACGTGAATAAATACCAGGCCCCGGCGCCGACCGGCGGATGCAGCAGAGCAATGCCGCTGGCCATCGCGAGCGGAGTGCCCGCGCACATCCACCCAGCACGCTGCCACGGCCCGGGTTTCGTGCGGTCCGACAGCGCACCGATGACCGGATCGGAGATCGCCTCCATCGACCGCGCGAAGATCAGCGCCACCGAAATCGCGGCGACGCTCAAGCCGGCCTCCTGGGCATACAAAGGCGGCAGAGTCAGGAGGATCGGCACCATCATCGCCTGCAGGGCGATCGATGGGAGTGCATAGGCGAGGAGCGGGCCGGGAGCGATGCTTTGAGTTGCTTGCGGCAATTTCGATCCCCGGTCATGGAAGCAGTCGCCCGAGACTACCAGCGAATGGAACACAGGCCGACGGCCGAGGACTGACCTTGACCGGAATGTGGTCAGTGCGGATCGCAAAGCGTGGCCGCGGCTGGGTCAAGCGGGTTACCGTACACCATGCTGGAACCCGTCTCCGCACGCCAATTGCCGGCCGCGACGCCGTTCGAGGGGTACACGCTATCGGCTGAGGTTTTGAGTTTTCTCGGCAGACCGCACGAATTGCTGATCGGCGGCCGGTGGACCTCCGCGCAAAGCGGAGAGTCGATCGCGACGGCGGATCCGGCCACGGGTCTCGTGCTGACGTCGGTGGCAGCCGGCGGCGCCGGCGATGTGGATTGGGCCGTGCGGGCAGCGCGCCAAGCTTTCCGAGGCCCCTGGTCGCGGCTCGCGCCCCGGCAGCGTGCGACCCACCTGAGCCGTTTGGCACGCCTGGTCGAGACCCATCGCGAGACCCTGACGGAACTTGAGATCATCGACAATGGAATGCCCCGTGGTATCGCGGCGCTGACCGTCGGAAATTGCGTCGAGATGCTCGACTACTACGCCGGCTGGACCACGAAGATCGAAGGGGTCACGACGACGCCGCCGGCGCATCTGACCTGGCAAGCCGAGGCTCTGACGTATACCTTGCGCGAGCCCGTCGGTGTCGTCGCGGCCATCATTCCTTGGAACGTGCCGCTGTCGATGGCCATCCTCAAGCTCGCGCCCGCTTTGGCTGCAGGATGCACCCTCGTGCTCAAGCCTGCCGAGGAGACGCCTCTGTCGAGTCTGCTGCTGGCCGCCTTGACCTTGGAAGCCGATTTCCCCCCGGGGGTCGTGAATATCGTCAACGGGCGCGGCGAGACCGCAGGTGCCGCGCTCGCCGCGCACTCGGGCGTCGATAAGATCGCGTTCACCGGCTCGACCGAGGTCGGACGCAAGATCATCGTTGCGGCTGCCGCGAATCTAAAGAAGCTCTCGCTCGAGCTCGGCGGAAAATCTCCGGTGGTCGTAATGCCCGACGCCGATCTCGAGCGCGCGATCCCGGGGGTCGCGATGGCGGCCTTCTTCCTGCAGGGACAGAACTGCATGGCGGGAACCCGGATATTCGTGCATGCAACGGTTCATGACCGGCTCGTCGACGGGCTCGTTACGTTCGCCCAAGGCATGCGGATGGGTCACGGACTCGACGCGGCGACGCAAGTCGGACCATTGATCTCTCCCGGTCAAACAGATCGAGTGATGGGGTACATCGAGCGCGCGCGACTCGAGGGCGCGAGCGTCGCTGCCGGCGGAGCGCGCGCGTCCCGCCCGGGATATTTCGTGCAGCCGACCATTTTCACCGACGCCGAACCGCACATGGCGATCGTCCGCGAGGAGATTTTCGGACCCGTCATGGCGATCCAACGCTTCGTTACGCTCGACCTCGACGCGATCGCCGGTCTCGCGAACGACACGGTCTACGGCCTGTCGGGCAGCGTCTGGACGCGCGATCTGTCGACCGCGCACCGCCTCGTCAGCCGCATCCGGGCCGGCCACGTGTCCATCAACTGTCACGGCGCCGTTGCAGCCAACATTCCCTTCGGCGGCTACAAGCAATCCGGTTGGGGACGCGAGTTCGGGCGGGAGGGCATGGATGCTTATCTGGAGACCAAAGCCGTGACGGCTGCGCTCTGAGCGCAAAGCCAACATACCCGGCCGGCCTCAAGAAACGATGCCACCCTCGAAGAACGGCTGGCATATCAGCCATAAAAACCAAAGCCGCCGAGCAAAGAATCAGGGCAAATCCCCCGTCCGGCAGATCAACTGTGCACGCGTCGCCCTCGCGAAGTTCGATATTCTGAAATCCGAGTTCGTAGATTTTTCGATGTGCACCGGACACCATTTCCGGCGAAGTGCCTATAGCGAGCACGCAACCGGAAGCACCGACCCGGCGCGCAGCCTCAATAGCGACCAGCCCAGTGCCGGTCGCGACATCAAGAACGGGTTGACCTTACTGCAGGCCCGCCGTTTCAGCGTGATTCCGCTGAAAAGTCCGCTGTCATTGAGCACTTGGACGCAGCACAGCACGTGCTCGAAGCAGACCGCGTCGAGAATTGGTCGGTTGCGTGGGCCGTACCATTCCTCCGGCGTCACGAGCTGATCCCAGCGGCGCGTGAAGCGTTTACTGGTCAAACGCAGCTCATTGAGCTTCCGGTACTCAACGGGCGTCTCTTCTCGATCTTGCGTGATCTGCGCGGAGCGAGCGATCTGCTCGTCGCTGTAGCCGCCGTGCTGAAAGTAGGCCACCGCCGGGTTAGTGTGCTCGTCGGCGGCGCGGCTGACGATCCACGCTTAGGCATCGGCATGAATCACTGCGGAGAGGCCTATCATGAGTGCTCGACTTTTGGCGGATCTGGTCCCATCCATCTCCGCCACTCGCCTCATGAGCCGGCTGCCATGGTCACGTTTCCAGACCCACCACATCGAACGCAGCGGGCGAATTTCTCGCACTATGCTCTCCTGCCTGCTTCTGGCCAGGGATGATTGTACCTATGAAATGGGAGAGGCTTTCGCACGCGAAGTATTGCACCCAGCCATGCAGGATCGGATTGATGGTGGCCACCTACCTCGTCATTGGTTTCGAGCGGTATCGCCGAAGGACTTCTCTCCACACCATAGCGAGTCAGGACCGCCCTTCTCTCCGCATGGTCCAGCGTTAAAAACTCGCTGATCGCCCGCGCGCTCAGGTTGGGCGGCAGCTGCATGCGCCCCACAATTTGTCGGTGCGAGTACAGCATGGTCGGCGGTTTTTTTTCCGATGGCTCCTGATCATGCCGGGATTTGACTCGAAGACCATGCTGCGACGCGTCATAAAAACGGGTTTGGTCGCTCGATGAACGGCGAGGCCGACCTGAAGCGCCACATCGCTGCCGGCTAAGGCAACGCTCAACTCGCGCGCGGATTCGGTGTCGGTCGGGAAACGGTTTATCACTACTTGCGAGCCCCGGCGTAATCACCGGCGCCCGTGCCGCCTGTCCGCTTTTGCCCTCCGTTTCCGATATACCTCAGTGAGGCGGCCAAAAAGCTACGGGGCAACCGGGCGATCGGCGGCCGAGGCAACTTTATCAACCATTGTGGAGACGACAATGAACACGATGACCCCTTCGAGCCGCCTTCGCGCGAGAATCGCGCACCAACCGGACCGATCGACCCTGCCGCGCATGACTGCGCGCCACAGTCCCATCGCTGCGGCAGTTGCAGCGGTGGGCAATCGTCGGACGCAATTCCACGAAGGCTACTCAGCTATGAAATCCGGAAATCGAATTCCGTCACTGCGGCGTCCTTTACTTCTGGTCCTGCTGACAATTAGCGGAATCGGTGCTGCAACGGCGCAGATCGATGACACCAGCTTCGGTTCAGGAGCACTATCCAGCAACTCCGGATCCTACAACAGCGCCTTCGGCGCCAGCGCGCTCAACTTGAACCGAACAGGGGAGAGAAACACCGCCGACGGCTGGGGCGCGCTTCAAATGAACGTAGTCGGAACGAGAAACACCGCCACCGGCGCCGTCGCGCTCTACAATAACACCGGCAGTTACAATACCGCCGATGGCTATGGCGCGCTCTACTTGAACCAAGGTGGCAGTAGCAACACCGCGATCGGGATAACCGCGCTGCTGTCCAATACGAATGGGTCCTTGAACACCGCCGCCGGCGCCTACGCGCTGTACTACAGCACTGGAAATGACAACACCGCTACGGGCGCCTACGCGCTCTACACCAATGAGGGCGGCAGCTTCAATACCGCCGCAGGTTACAACACGCTTTATTCCAATCAGAATGGCGAAGGCAATACTGCTATCGGTCAGGCTGCGCTCTCTTCCAACATAAGCGGCAACAACAACCTCGCCTCCGGCATCAGTGCGCTTGGAAGCAACGAAAGCGGCAGTAACAACACCGCGATCGGTTCTCTTGCGCTTGAAAACGCCACTGGCTCGAACAACGTCGCGGTGGGATCTCAGGCGGGCGACAACCTGACGTCGGGAAGCAATAACATCGACATCGGCAACGCCGGTGCGGCCGCCGAAGGCGGGGTCATCCGCATCGGCACGAAAGGCACGCAAACCAAAACCTTTGTGGCCGGCATCGAAAATTCCAAGGTGACCGGCGCCGCGGTCTACGTCACCTCCTCCGGACAGCTCGGGGTACTTGCGTCTTCCGAGCGCTACAAGACCGCGATCGCGCCGATGGGGACGAATACCGCAAAGTTACAGCAACTTCGCCCGGTGACCTTCCATCTGAAAACCGACCCTCAGGGTGAGGTTCAATACGGGCTCATCGCGGAGGAAGTCGATAAGGTCTATCCAGAACTCGTGATCCGCGATGAGGCAGGCAAGATCCAGGGCGTGCGCTATGACGAACTCGCCCCGATGCTGCTCAATGAAATGCAGAAAGAGCACAGCAGGATCGCTTCGCTGGTTGCACAACATGAGACGGATGCCATGAAGATCGAGCAGCGAGCCGCAATGCTTGATGAGCAAGCCGCGAAGATCGCGTCGCTTGAGCAGAAAGTGGCCGAGGTCGATGACCTTAGGCAGCAACTGTCGGCCGTCATTCAGGAACTGAACGTGCGGGACAAGTTGGTCGCGCAACGATGAGTCACTGTCCCGCGACAGATGATGAGCCCGGCCACTCGCGCCGGGTTTTTTTATTTGAGCGAGACCCCCCGCACACGCCCATTACTTTCGGGTGTCCTCCAAGTTCAAAGCGCGCGGCGATCAGCGCCTCAATGGCGCCGTTGATGCAGTGCCTGGTTTTGTCGTCAATAACTCCACAACGTGTTTAGCAGAGTGTTGAGCTGGTTGCCGCCGAACAGCCAGAAGGTACCGGTGGGGTCCGCCCACGCGATCATATATGTCGAGGCCCCGGGCATGTTGCCCGGGGCTGACGTGCCTTGTGTGCCGTAGACGCTTACTGCGTCCATGGTGCTGGCGCCACGCACCCATGTCCATTGATTCGCGTTCGGGCTGTACTGCCAGAGGTCATTCAGCTCTTGGTTGCCGCCGACGCCCGCCTGGCCCCCAAACAACCAAAGAGTGCCGCTGCCGTCTGTCCAGGAGACCGCGCCATTGCGCGGAGGTGGAACATTGCCCGCAGCGGCCGAGCCCTGCGTGCCGTACGTACCGCTTGCATTGATCGTGTTGGAGCCACCCATCCACGTCCATTGTCCCGACGCCGTATCGTACTTCCAGAAGTCATTCAAATCGCCCAGGCCTCCAGAAGACGCATAGCCCTGACCCCCAAACAGCCAGAAATTGCCCGCCCCGTCGGCCCAGGTCACGCCATTGGTGCGAGCACCCGGCATGTTGAGGGCGTCGGGTGTGCCCTGCACACCGAAGACGCCGGTCGCGTTCAGCGTGTTCGGACCACTCATCCATGTCCATAGTCCCGATGCCGGACTAAATCGCCACAGATCGTTCAGAATTCCACTGCCGGAGAAACTAACGCCACCGAACAACCAGAGGTTACCTGCGGCGTCCCGCCACGAAACGGCTTGCCCGCGCGCCCCAGGCACATTGACTGAGGCGGGCGTTCCCTGGACACCAAAGACGCCCGGCGCATTTCCCGAGGTCGAACCGCTCATCCACGTCCACAGATGGGAAGTCGGACTGTATTTCCAGAGATCGTTGTACCCTGTCGCGCCATTGCCGCCAAACAGCCAAAAATTCCCCGCCGTGTCGGTCCAGACGGTCGAGTTCTGGCGACTGCCAGGCTCGTTGGTCGGACCGGGAGCGCCCTGCGTCCCATAGACGGGCGTGACATTGTCCGCATTCGCGGCGCCGCCCATCCACGTCCACTGACCGGAACTCTGACTATATTCCCATAGGTCGTCCAGGGTTCTCGCATCGTTGGGGCCAACATAGGTGTAGCCCCCATAGAGCCAGAGATTGCCTGAGAGATCGACCCAGGAAACGGCCGACGAGCGCGAACCAGGATCGTTGCCGGCAGCGGGCGCGCCCTGGGTACCGTAGGTACCGGTCACGTTGTTGCCATTCGGTCCACTCATCCAGGCCCACTCGCGCGCTGCACAGCTGACGGCGATGCCAGCATAATTTCCGGGCGGCATCGTGCCGGTGCCCCCACTCGCGGTGCAGGTCATTCCCGACGGCTGCCGCGCGATCGTGAGCGCATAACTGCTGGTAGTAACCACCGGCGTCGGCAACGTGAACTGCGCCGCATTGGCCGCCACCGCCAAGCGATCTGTGCCATTGGCCAGGATCAAGCCACCGGCGCTGAGCCCCGTGATCGTGCCGCCGAGGGTATAGGCACCGTTCGCGCAGGTGACGGCAATGGCCGTGACATCGTTGGACGGCATCGTCCCGGAGCCACCGCTCACCGTGCAGGTCAGTCCCACCGGCTGCGTACGGATCGTCAGCGCATATTGAGCG
>Ga0302320_10009527_pt1 | contig 20848 bp, 17 predicted proteins | sample Bog_T0_3_FD_202130 | JGI IMG/M metagenome (GOLD analysis project Ga0302320, IMG submission 202130) | Peat permafrost microbial communities from Stordalen Mire near Abisko, Sweden - Bog_T0_3 | ecosystem: Environmental > Terrestrial > Soil > Wetlands > Peat | place: Sweden: Abisko, Stordalen Mire...
TTCGCGCACTCCTGGGCCGCAAAAATGCGGAGCGCGAAATGGACGAAGAACTGAGCGCGTTTCTCGACGCATCCGCCGAGGACAAACGCCGTACGGGAATGACCCCCGAACAAGCCGCCCACGCCGCGCGCATTGAGATGGGCAGCACCAATGCCGTGAAACACAAGGTGTGGTCCGCGCGCTGGGAATCCACTCTCGAAGGCCTGCTCCAGGACACCCGCATCAGCCTGCGCATGTTGGCCAAGGCCCCGGCATTCACCGCCATTGCGCTGCTGTCATTGGCTCTCGGCATCGGTGGCAACACAGCCATCTTCACGCTCATCAACCAGGTCATGCTCCGCAATCTCCCCGTCCGCAATCCCGAGCAACTGGTGACTTTCGGAGATTCGAGCGGCAGCGGCATTGCAGGAGGCATCGATATCGGCGCATACAGTCTTTTTCCGTGGTACTTTGCCCGCCAGCTTGAGGCCGATCCCGGGCCGTTTCAAGGAATCGCTTCCTACAGCAGCTTCTACGACAAGGTAAGCCTCCGCCTTCCTGCCGCGGATGGCGCCGGCTCATCCAACGTGCCAGTAATCCTCGCTCCGGCCAGCCTGGTGTCAGGCAATTACTTCAACGTCCTCGGAGCACAACCATTCATGGGACGCGCGATCAGCCCGGCCGACGATGCTACCCCCGGCAGTGGAGCCGTCGTTGTCCTGAGCCATCATTTCTGGCAGCAATCGCTTTCGTCCGACCCAGCCATTCTAGGCAAAACCATCAGCATCAACGGTACCCCCTTCGCCATCATCGGCGTCATGCCGGAGGCCTTTCACGTCATCAAGCAAGACCTGGAACCGCCCGCTCTTTGGGCGCCGACATCGATGCAGCCCGCAGTTATGTCGCATGATTCGCTGCTGACGCAAGATGACGGAGCCTATTTTCTAAACCTCTTTGGCCGCCTCAACGGCGACGGCGCAAACAGCAAGGCATCGCTGGCTCAGAGTCAGGTATGGCTTGATCAGCAAATTCGCAACCGTCTGCGAACACTGGCGGGTTCCAAGCTCACTCCAGAGCGCCAGCAAGAGATCAACCGCTTCACCGTTCCGCTGACTCCCGCAGCCCATGGCGTCTCCCAACTCCGCAGCCAATACGGCGACTCACTTCAAATTCTGATGTGCGTCGTAGCTTTGGTTTTGCTCATAGCTTGTGCCAATCTGGCTAATTTCCTGCTGGCCCGTGCAGCCACTCGCCGGAGAGAGATCGCCACCCGCCTGGCCCTCGGCTCCAGCCGCGCACGCATCGTCTGCCAGTGTCTGATTGAAACCTTCCTGCTGTCTTTTGCAGGCGGAATGCTTGGCCTGGGAATTGCCTTCGCCGCAACGCGTGCGCTGATTGCGTTTGTCGGCCAGGGGAGCTCGTACATCGCCATGAACCCTGCTCCGGATTCAATGGTGCTGCTGTTCACGCTGGGAGTCTCTTTGCTCACAGGCTTGCTTTTCGGACTTGCGCCGGCCATCCTCGCGTCTCGTATCGGAGCCGCAAGCAATCTGAGCTCCGGCAGTCGCACAGCCCAGAGCAGCGGCGGCAAATCCGCGCGCTTCTGGCCCAAAGCGCTCGTTACCGCGCAGGTGATGCTTTCACTGCTTCTGCTGGTCGGCGCGGGGCTTTTTCTGCGTACCCTGCGCAATCTCGAAAACCAGGATTACGGCTTCGAGCGAACTCATTTACTTCTAGCTGAATTCAATGCCGGGCTCGCCGGTTACAAGCCTCATCAGGCGCCGGGCGTGCACCAGCAACTGCTCGAACGGCTCTCCGCGCTTCCCGGCGTCAAGTCCGCGGCGCTGGCGGCCACTCCCCCGATCAGTGGCGGCAACTGGTCCTCGAATATCTCCTTCGCCGGCTACACACCCGCGCCCAAGGAGAACACCAACTCGAATCTCAATCGAGTTTCCGGACAGTATTTTGAGACCGCCGGAATCGCCATCGTTGCCGGGCGCGCAATCAATGACGGCGACACGTTGAATCGGCGGAAAGTGGCCGTAATCAATCAGACCGTTGCCAAACACTTTTTCCCCAAGGGCGACGCAATCGGCAAAATTCTGACCATCGGCATCGACGATGTGAAAGGGCCGTGGCAAATTGTCGGCATCGCGCGCGACACAAAATCCAGCAATCCTCGTGATACGGATTCGGGTCGGATGACCTACATCCCGCTGGCGCAGATCGAGCCCTTCAATCCGATTGATACTTCAGCTGCGGCCAAGAGTGCAGCAGCGATTTCGGCCCAACCGGAAGAGAATCAAGACCGCTTTGCAAGCCTCGTCCTGCTGCGTACGACTGGCGACCCTGCGAACACGATTACCGATCTGCGCGCAGCGGTTGCGTCCATCAACCCCAATTTCCCTCTAACCAAGATCACCACCATCCGCGATCAGGTCGACAACTTCATGTCGCACGATCAGCTCGTCTCCACCCTGACCACGCTCTTCGCCGCGCTGGCGCTGCTGCTGGCTGCCATCGGTCTCTATGGCGTGATGAGCTACAACGTCGTTCGCCGCACCAACGAGATCGGCATCCGCATCGCGTTGGGCGCACAACACCCCGCTGTCCAGTGGATGATTTTGCGTGAATCTTTGCTGCTGCTCGCCATCGGTGTAGCCCTGGGATTGCCGCTTGCACTGTTGGCTACCAAATACATCAAGGACCAGCTCTTTGGACTGAGCGCCCTGGACCCCATCACCTTCGGAGTCGCCCTCGTTGTGGTAAGCGGGATGACCCTCATAGCCGCGTGGCTCCCTGCACGACGTGCCACCAAGGTCGATCCGATGGTAGCCCTGCGCTGCGACTAGCGCTATGAACCTTTGCTCCCAGAGGGAGTCGTCGAAAATAGCCCAGTGCAAGCGAAGCGCAGCTCTGGGAAGCCGATGAAATGAAATGCAAAGCCCCGGAGGGGCTACTGAACTGACAGACGACTTTCGAAGGCGCATCGAAAATCACCGGTCGCAATGTATCCTGTCCGCATGCGCTTTTCAACCCATGGATTTCTGATCAACTTCGTAGCCTTTGCTGTCCTCGCCGTCGCCCCACCTCCAGCTCATAGCCAGGCAGCCGCGCCAGCAGTCACCGAGCCGCATTTCCCTACCAGCGAGGACCTGCGTCACCTCAAGTCAATCGGAACTCCGCAACTTTCGCCGGATGGCAAGCTCGTGCTCTTCACGGTCACAGAAGCCACCGTTGATGGCGCGAAGACTCACTTCTGGTTGGCGCCCGCGACTGGCAGCTCGGACAAAGCTCGGCAGATCACCTTTTCCGCGCCTTCAGACAAACGTGGTGAGCGTGCCGCGCAGTGGGCTCCTGACGGAACTGCGATCTATTTCCTGGCCAAACGCGGTGAGAACACCCAGATCTTCCGGCTCGATCTGCGTGGCGGCGAAGGATCGCCCTACGATTTCAAGGTTCTTCCTCCAGTCGATGAATCCAAAATCCCAGGAGCAATTCCGCCGCCATCCGCAGCCACGTCATCCACAACAGACACGAGTTCCGACAAGAAGCCCGACGCGAAGACCCCCGAGAAAAAGCCGGATGCCGCACCCGAACCCTTGCCGCTGGATATAGGCGGGTATGCACCCTCGCCCGACGGAAAGTGGCTTGCAATTTGGGCGCGCGACCCTGAAACCCCCGGCGAGAAAAAGCAGAAAGACGCCAAGGCTGACGCATCCTGGGTAAACCATGAATTGCATGGGACGCGCCTGTATCTCGCCGCCCTCAAGGCCGATGGCTCGCTCGACGGTGCTCTCAAGCCGGTTGCGATTGCTCCGGATGTTCACCAGGCCGTGTGGTCGCTAACGGCTGACCGTGTGCTGGTTATGACCGAAAAGCCCAACGATGCATCCGATTTGGGCCCGGCAGGCGCTGGCTGGGTGGTAGACGCAGCCGCTCCGGATAAGCCGGCCAAGCTTGATGGAATTCCCGCAACCGCAGGCCGCGGCGCAGCCTGGCGTCCGGATGGCGCAGAGGTAGTGTTCGCCGCGCAAACCCCTGAAGACGCGCCTCCCGGCTACGAAGAACTATTTGCGCTTCCTCTGGATGGCACTGGAGCAGGTCCGGCGCGCCGTCTCTCCGCAGGCTTCGTCGGCCAAGTCAACGGAGGCGTCCTGATCTATGCCGCGGATGGTTCCCTGATCTCAACCGCCGGCATCGGCACGCATTCGACTCCGGTGCGAATCTCCCTCGACGGCAAAACAGCTCCCACGCCCGTCGACCTTGGAGCAGCGGTAATCGACGGCCTCAATACCAATCGCAAGCAAACAGGCTGGGTTTGGCTGGCGCAAAGCGGCGGAGAGCCGGAAAAGCTCTGCTTTGCATCCAAGCTGGGCGATCCCTGCCAGAGTGTCTCCATTCCTGAACTTGCCCCGGCAAATCTTCGTACGGTCAAGCCGGAACTTGTTCATTGGAAGAGCGGCGGCTTCACCATTGAGGGACTACTCTACCTTCCCTCGACTGCCTCCTCTTCCGCGAAGGTTCCGCTTGTTGTCGACGTGCACGGCGGGCCATTTGGGGCATTTGAAGACCGCAATGATGAATTTGCCGACTTTCTTGTGGGGCATGGATGGGCAATTCTGCGGCCCAATCCGCGCGGCTCATCCAACTATGGAGTGAAGTTCGGCGCGGCCAACAAGAATGACCTCGGCGGCGGCGACTACCGGGACGTCATGGCCGGTGTCGACGCAGTCTTGGCCAAGTATCCGCTGGATTCAACCCGAATGGCCTTGATGGGCTACAGCTATGGCGGCGAAATGGCTGGATTTGTTGAAGGCAAGACCGATCGATTTAACGCCATCATCAGCGGAGCGCCCGTGATCGACCAGTTCAGCGAGTACGGCACCGAGGGCGGCTCATGGTACGACCGCTGGTACTTCGGAAAGCCCTGGGAACACATGGCCGACGCCTGGAAGCAGAGCCCGCTGGCGGGGGCGGCGCATGCCAAAACGCCGTTCATGCTCTTGCAAGGGGAGAGCGATACCACTGACCCGCTGGGCCAGTCTCAGGAAATGTACCGCGCTCTTCGCCAGGAAGGAGTGCCCGTAGAACTCGTCACCTATCCGCGTGACGACCACGGACCGCTTGCAATCGGCATGTTTGGCCGTCCATCAACGGAACCCTGGCACGGTTTCGACGCCCGTCAAAGGGTTGTGGAGTTCATCGAGAAGGGATTTGGCACACAGCCCGCCAAGCCCTGAACCGCCTGGCGAGGTCGGACACAAACTCTCCGTGCCCCATTCTTTCGACCTCTTTCTGTCGAAAGGGTGGGAAACCACGACCCTCAACCGTTCCTACACAGCTTACTTTGCCTTAGGAGCAGCCCGACTCGCCGCGTCGAGTTACAGTTGAAATGAACAGCTGTCGGATATCGGGTCCTGCGCTAACTCGCTAACTTGCTATCGCGGCGAAGCTGCGGCTAACTTGCTGAATCTATTCAACCAGATTTTTGTTCATGGGGAGACGTGAATCTCAGTCCAGCCACTGCATCCCAGTGAGCCTTGCAGCCGTCGATTGCGGGACTGGCCGTACGGGCAGGACAATAAATCCTTCCCTCCAGTGGCCGTCTTCGCGACGCGGCGGGTTGCCGACAATCCGTGCACCCGCAGCGTTTTGTTCTTCGAGCGCAAGCCCCGGCAGGCCACCGACAATGGCTTGCAGTTGATCGTGATTGGGCGGCCGGTTGGTGGTGAAGGGAATCAGCGAACGTAACGTACCATACGCCTCAGCCAGGTCGCTGACCTTGCACCGCCGTTTGGCCGGTAGCGGCTTGAGCCCCAAAGACTTCCATGCGGCATGCGGGTAGCTCTCCGCCAGCACGCGCTCAGGCTGTGATCCGGGTTGGGCAACGGAGTCCAGCCGCCGCCACCCGCGCCGGCACAGCGCGTCGTAAACATCGAGGCAGAACTCGGCGAATGCGCGATAGGTGACCGGCTTCACCATTCCGGGCAACCCCGTTTTAGCAGCCGTATTCAGCTGCCGCTCACTGACCCTGGAATGCACCAGCCCATTTGTGCGTGACTTCCAAGCTTGCGGCCCGTCGAGCATGATCACCCGAATGCCGCGAATATTGCAAAGGTGGTTGAGCCGGCCCGCGAGGACATTTGCGTCCACGCACCCGTGATCTTCGTAGGAAAACATCGAGGCGATGATTTCGCACGAGATCGGATCGACCGGCGTCCGCGGGCGGTCCGTGCGAACGCGGTCGAGCACCACGATGCCCAGGTCGGACCAACTGCGGTAAGCGAGATCGACTGACAGAACGGCCACGCTTTTAAAACTAAGGCCCAAGAAGCCTGAAATCAAGCAGGATCGAGTGGAAGTGTCTTCAAACTCGTGTCAAATCGACCTGCAGACCGAAATGGGAACAGGCGAGGCTCTTCTGCTTCAGATACAGTCATTTTTGGAGGATTGAGCATTGAATTCAGAGCCACTATCCTGAAAAACGCACTTGCGGTATACTGGTTGAAGCCTCAAGAAGGCAGGGAGACCCCTGTCTCACGGGCCACGCGCCAGGACAGTCAAGGAACATTTTCGACAACCCGGCGGACAAAGAGAAGACAATGCCCAAGTTGAAGACCCATACGGGCGCGGCCAAGCGCTTCAGCAAGACTGGTACCGGCAAAATCAAGCGGGGCCAGACGAAGACGCGGCACATCCTTTCGTCGAAGTCGCCAAAGTTGAAGCGCAAGCTCGGTAAGACCGTGCTCGTTTCTGACGGCGACTACAAGAAGGTAGCGCGCATGATTCCCTACGCCTGAGCACTTCGTGCGGTCCTCGTTTGGGGCTCCGCACCGAAGCAGCCAACGGGCCATCGCAATATGGCCCCCGCCGGAAAAGAGTTCCCGGTGAGAAATCAGGTTTGCATAGCGAGTGAAGAGGTTACCGCATTCCCCTGATCGGGAATGATTCCTGCCTCCAGCCGCTTTACCGAAACACAAAAATGGAGAACACCCATGCCTCGTGTAAAACGTAGTACCAAGCGGAATGACCGCCGGAAGAAGATTCTCGACCGGGCAAGCGGCTACTTCCTTACCAAATCCAAGCTCTATCAGGCAGCCCAGGAAGCCGTCGAGCGCGGCCTCAAGTTTGCCTACACCGGCCGCAAGCAGAAGAAGCGCCAGTTCCGCTCTCTCTGGATCGTCCGCATTTCCGCTGCCGCCAAGCTGAACCACACCAGCTACTCCCAGTTCATCAACGGCCTCAAGAAAGCCGGCATCGAGCTCGATCGCAAGATCCTCGCCGACATCGCCGTCAGGGACGCCGCCGGCTTCACCGACCTGGTGCAGAAGGCCAACGCAGCTCTGGCCGCTGAAAAGAAAGTCGCCGCCTAAGCAGGTTCCCAGCTAGAAATACAAGACGGCCCGGAATCCCAAGGATTTCGGGCCGTTTTGCGTCCAAGCCCATTTTTCAGTTTGGAAGCCTCGATAGTTGAAGATCCCCAGCTTTGAGGCGGTCACCGCAGCGACTGCGTCTGCCCCACACAGTGGTGGTTTATCCTGATGGTTACGCATGATGAACGAAGAGATACCTAACCTGACGGCATTTGATGATGCCTCCCTGAATGCTGCGTTTGCCGCTGTCGAGAACCAGGCCGGCAACGACGCCGCGGCAATCAACAGCCCCGAAGCAATTGAGTCCTTTCGGTTGAAGTGGCTTGGCCGCAAGCAAGGTCTGCTCAACGAGATTTCCAGCCGATGGCTCAAGGCTGCCCCGCCCGCTGCCAAAAAGCCTGTAGGCGAGCGATTCAAGACCCTCAAGGAACTGGTGGAGCGCTTGCTTGAGCAGTCGTCCGGCACCGGCCCAAGCGATGCGGCATTGGCCGCCGAGGCTATCGACATAACTCTGCCCGGCACGCAGCGTCTCACCGGCGCTGAGCACCCCATCACGCGCACCCTGAACGAAATCACGCAGGTATTCGCAGCGTTGGGTTACTCGGTCGGCGTAGGCCCCGAAGTCGAGACCGACTTCTACAACTTTGAAAGCATGAATTTCCCGCCGGGCCATCCAGCCCGCGATACGCAGGATACACTCGTCATCGCCAATCAGGAGCGACGCCCCCTCCGCGACCGCCTCTTGTTGCGCACGCATACTTCTCCGGTGCAGATGCGGACCATGGAGTCGCAGCCGCCGCCGGTGCGCATCATTATTCCCGGCAAGGTTCACCGAAATGACGCGCAGGACGCGACCCACTCACCCATCTTTCATCAGGTGGAGGGTCTCTGCGTCGATACCAACATCACATTCAGTGACTTAAAAGGCACGCTGGACCATGCCATGAAGGCGCTGTTCGGTTCGGCCGTGAAAACGCGATTCTTCCCATCCTTCTTTCCTTTTACGGAACCGAGCGCAGATGTGCAAATCAGTTGCATCTTTTGCGGCGGGAAAGGCTGCCGCAAATGCAAAAACTCTGGTTGGATCGAGTTGCTCGGCTGCGGCATGGTCGATCCCGCTGTCTTTGCATTTGCTGCCGAAAAACAGCCCGAATACGACCCAAAGAAGATTTCCGGCTTCGCATTCGGCATGGGAGTTGAGCGCATCGCGATGATGAAGTATGGCATCAGCGAGATAGGGCAGTTTTACGCCGGAGATATGCGGTTCCTGGGGCAATTTGCATGAAAAGAGCAGCGAGTTAGCGGCATCCGTGAAGGGATCAACTTCTGTGGCAAGGACTCGGTATTTTCGCGACTTAATCGTGTGGCAGAAAGCAATGGATCTGGCGCGTAACGTCTACGTGAGAACAGAAGAGTTTCCAAAGTCCGAGACATTTGGACTACGGATGCAAATGCGCCGCTCCGCCGTTTCGGTTGCCAGCCATGTCGCTGAAGGTCATGGAAAGCTGACGGATACTGATCTGCGAAGATCGCTCGGATCTGCCCGTGGCGCGCTCTACGAATTTGAAACGCAGAACGAGCTGGCGTGCGGCTTGAAGTTCATCGATCAGGATTCTTCGCGTCAGCTACTCGAGCTAGCTACAGAAACTGCAAAGCTCATCAACGGATTATTGGGGGCTTTGAGTGCATGATGGAGTTGTCACAAAACCAGCTGACTTGCTAACTCGCTATGTGCGCAAAGCGCACGCTAACTTGCTAAAAGGTAGTCAAGGATGAAGATACTAACTAAATGGCTTAGAGCGTACCTGCCCAACTTGCTAGTCGACGACGCCAAGCTCGCCGAAGACCTGACCCTGCGCGGCATCGCCGTCGAGGGTATCTACGATCTCGGCGACGGCAACGGCTCGCTCTACGAGATGGACATTACGACCAACCGCGTCGACGCAATGAACCATTACGGCGTAGCACGCGAGGCGGCGGCGATCTACGGGCTCGCGCTCTCGCCATTGCACTATCCGCTACCGGAATTCCGCCCTTGCAACCAGGACTTTCCAGTGAGCATTGAAGCTCAAAACGAGTGCGGCCGCTTCACAGCCCGCGTCCTGCATGGCATCTCCATTAGCGACTCCCGCGACTGGTTCAAATGTGTCGAAGTTGCGACGTATTTTGGACTGCTGGAGCAGAAGCGCATCTCCAACGCCGTAGACGCCACTAACTTTGCCTGGCTTGCCATGGGCCAGCCAACCCATGCCTTCGACCTCGACAAGATCGAAGGCGGCATCATCGTTCGCCGCGCCCGCAAGGGTGAACGCCTCAAGACTCTTGACGGTATCGACCGCGTTCTTGACTCCGAAGATCTGATCGTCGCCGACCACGCAAAGCCGCTCGGCCTCGCCGGCGTGATGGGCGGTTGGGACACCATGATCACGCCCGCGACAACCAATGTCCTTGTAGAAGCAGCGTGGTTTGAGCCAATGGCAGTGCGGCGAACAGCGCGTCGTCACGGCTTGCACACGGATGCCAGTCACCGCTTCGAGCGCGGTGCGGACTTCAATGCCGGGCCGCTGGCTTCGGCGCTTGTAAGCAGCATTCTGCTGGCAAACGGCGGTTGGATTGAAGGCGATCTTGTAGATGTGCGCGTGCCCGAGTTGGAAGCGCGAACAGCCAACCGCCTTCCGGTATCGTTAGCCCTGAGCGAAGTGCATCGCATCCTTGGCACAACGGTCGACGCGGAAGGGATTACGGCCGCGACCGTAGAGAACGTGATCACCGCACTTGGTTGCAAGCTGGAAAGTCAGGCAGAGAGCACTGCCGCATGGCAAGTGAGCCTTCCCAGTTGGCGCCTCGATCTCGACCGCGAAATCGATCTCATCGAAGAGGTCGCGCGCGTTTATGGTTATAACGGCTTCGCCAACACGCTCCCAAAATTTGGTGAGGGTCTTCGTACTCTGCCGTGGGCGGAGAAAGAATTCGAAGTCCGCCGCACGCTTCTAGCAGCAGGGTTCCACGAAGCCATTGCCAGCACATTCTGCTCGGCAGCCGAGGCTGCACTCACCGCCCCTCAACCAGGACTCGCGGTTCCACTTGGCAATCCTCTCAGCGAAGAAGCCGGCGTATTGCGGCCATCGCTGGTACCTGGCATGTTGGGCATGATCGCCGGTAACCTGCATCGCGACGTGAGTGACGTGAGGCTCTTCGAACTAGGCACAGTCTTCAGCGGCAATACTGAAAAGGTCGAGGAGCGCCCCGCCGTGGCTTTCGGCGCAACCGGCGCTTTACCCGCGCAGGGTGCACTGCATGCCGCCCGAGCTATCGATTTTCATGACATCAAGGGCGCTGTTGAGCAGGTGCTGGCTCGGTTTCAAGCGCGCGCCATTTATTTCGATCGCTTTCCAGGCGAAGCTGGGATTACGCCTCCGTGGCTCCATCCTTACCGGTCTGCGCGGGTCGCAGTCGATGGTCTAACTGTAGGTTGGTTCGGCCAGCTCCACCCACGAGAGGCTGCGGCGCGCAAGCTGAAGGAGCAGGTGCTGGTCGGCGAACTCTATCTCGACCGCCTGTACAAGCTGCCCTTGCGCAAGCCGATCGCCAAGGAAATTTCGCGATTCCAGCCGGTGCGGCGCGATTTTTCGTTGATCCTGGACGAAAGCATTGGGTGGGAACAGATAGACCAGGCGCTTAAAAGTTCGCAGATTCCCGAGTTAGTGGATTGGCGTGTGCGCGAAGTGTTCCGCGATGCGCGGTTGGGCGCGCGCGACTATTCACTTCTGCTGGGTACGACGTTTCAGGCCGTGGATCGTACCCTGCGCGAGGAAGAGCTGCAAAGCTTTCAGGCGCGCGTTGTCGAAGCTGTTGGCAAAGCCGGGGCGCGGTTGCGGAGTTAGAACGAGTAAATCGCTTGATCGGCGCTATACTTGCACCGGTGCAGTGTAAAACGCGGAGGATGTTCGATGTCGGAGTTTGGCTGGAATGCAGAAGTAGCGAATGAGGCGGCACCAGAGCCGGAGCACAAGTCTGAGGCGGAACCGCAGCCAGAGCCACATCAGTCGGCGTCGGAGTCCGTGACCCTAACCCTGAGCGCAAATGATTTTTCTGCGCTGGAAGACCGGATTCACCGTGCGGTGGAAGTCGTGCGCCGCGAGCGGCAGGCCCGCACAGCCGCCGAGGAGCGTGCAGCCAGTGCCGATTCACAGTTGCGCGCGCAGGCAGCTCTGGTGGAGCAGTTGGAAAAGGATCTAAGCGCCCTCCGTGCCGAGCGCGACCATGTGCGCGAACGCGTTGATCGGCTGTTGGGACAACTGGATGCTCTCGAGCTTTAGGTCCCGAGGTGTAAAGATTGAGACGCAACGGAGGAAGGCATGGCTGAGGAAAAACAAGGCAACTCAAACGGCTATGTGACAGTTGAAATTTACGACCAGATCTACCACCTCTCCGGCCAGGACGCGGACCACATTCGCGAGCTGGCTGCACGTGTAGACGCCAAGATGCGAGCCGTCGCAACACATGGCCGCACTGTCGACTCGCTCCGTGTAGCCGTGCTCGCAGCGTTAAACCTGGCCGATGAACTTGTCCGTGCCGGCATCCCCGATTCACAGCCCGGCCATGCGCGCGCTGAAAACCTGCGCGGCCTGCTTGACGAAGTACTGCTTGAAGAAGACCTGAAGACGGGTTCATAGAAAACGCGCTTTCGCAGCGAAAGAGATTTTCAAGTTGGCAATTCAATTCCTTGCTTGGAGAATTCGCATGCCTTGCGTTCATTGTGTAGTGGTGAAAGCTGCAAACTTGCTGGTCTCCGTAACCGTCCTGGCATTTGGCTTTGCTCTTCCAGCTCGTGGTGCATTGCAGAGCGACGCGGGTGTGGTCGACATCGTCAAGCCAGACCCGCCTAAAGCTGACGCTTCCCAGGCACAAACGCCCAGTCCGGACAAACTCAAAGCGACCGTGGGTAGCGACGCATCCAAAAAAGGCGAGCCCACCGACCCCAAGGCGCGCAAGACCTATGATGCCGCCATCGACTGGGATAAGCACAAGTTTTATGAAGAGGCGATTGAGAACTTTCGCAAGGCCAACAAACAGGATGACGGCCACTGCACGGAATGTTTGCGTCGCGCCTATCTGCTTGCAATGAAAGTCAACGACTTCAAAGACGCGGCAGAAACTGCGAGAGATATGCTCGCCCAGGCCAATACCGACGTCGAACGTGCCACTGCTCACTTTCGTCTTGCGATAACGCTTCAGAGGTTGGGGATCAGCGCCAAAAAGGAAAAGTGTTTTTCCGATAGTTGCGATGAATTCAAGTCAGCACTCGGGATCGAGCCAAAGCTCACACCTGCGCATTATGGCCTGGGCGTTTCTCTTGCGAATCTGCATCAGGATGATGCGGCTCGGAAGGAGTTTTCCACCTTTATCGATCAGGACCATGGCAGCCCGGACATGCATGACCGCGCTGCGCGTTATTTGGACCGCATTGAATTGGCTCGCGCTACAATGGCGCCTCCTTTCTCGTTGACGACAATTGATGGCCGGCATATCACCATGGACGGATTGGCTGGCAAGGTGGTGCTGATCGATTTCTGGGCCACATGGTGCGCTCCGTGCCGGGCTGCGCTGCCCAATATTCAGAAGATTGCGAAGAAGTTCGATGGTCAGCCCCTTGTGGTGCTCAGCATTAGCCTTGACAAGGATGAAGACAAGTGGAGGTCCTTCGTCAAAGAGAATGGCATGACGTGGCTGCAATACCGCGATGGCGGATTCACCGGAGCTATCGCGAAGCAATTCAACGTGAATGCCATTCCAGCCACATTTTCCATCGATGCCGATGGCGTGCTCGAAGACCAGCACGTGGGTGACGCGGACATTGAAGGTAAGCTCAAGAAGATGGTCGCGCGAGCCGCGGAGATGGCGAATCGAAAGCCTGCTGCAGCCACAGAAAACCCACCTGCAGGAAGCGGAAATTAAGCGTAAGCCGGCAGTTTCATTTTGGAATTGCTGCTCACCCAAACAGGGCGCAAAAACGTAGCACACCGCGCCTCCCAATTACAAGGCCTTGTATTTTTTCGCGCGGACCCATAGTATCCGCAATAGAAACCGGCCTGCAAAGCAGGTGGGTGATCAACGCTGGTTGAACCAATAATCATGAACAGGGGCTCGACTCGAAAATCGGTTCTGTGTGCCGTGTCCGCCAGTCCGGAATGCCTAATGAACCGCGGAGAGCTCCACCGTCTAAGGACGGGTTCACCAGCACATCGCTCACGGCCCAGTGGGTCGGATTCTACCTTTCTGGAGTACGCTTCGCGGGCTTTTCGAGCTTGCAATTGGCGTTTCTGGCCGGGCTAGATCGGACGCCATGAGCGAGACTGTTCCAGACCTGCATCGCCAGCAGAAGCTCTATTGGGACCAGATGTTCGAACTGAAGGTGGCGGCTTCTTACATTCGCCTCTATAGAGACTCTCTCGACAAGTGGGTAACTGGGCTTGGAGCGCTGAAGGCAATCGCATCCTGTGGCGGGATTGCGGCCTGGGTTATATGGAAACAGTATGCGTTTGTTTGGGCCTCAATCATTGCAGCGTCGCAGGCTGCGGACGCCCTGAAGGATGTTTTTCCGTTCGCGAAGAAACATAAGGCGGCCAGCGAACATGCTTTGGTGCTCGCTGGGCTTTTCATCGATGTGCAATTCGAGTGGGAAAGCATTTATTCGGGAAGATACTCAAACGAAGAGATCATGAACAGATTGCATCAGCTCAGAAAGCTGCAACTTGAGGCCGAGAGTCGCAATTTTCCGGATGGATTGGCAACGCGGGATGCTCTACTTGAAGATGCCAAGCAAGAAGCAGCCGAGTATCTTGCGGCCACTTATGGTGTACACTCAAATAGGTGATTTCAATGGCTGAACAGAGAAGCGGCAGAATGTTTGCGCAGGATAGTCAGATTATTCCACGCGTGATCAACCCTCTACCCATGCCTGCAGGCGCGGCTGTTCCCGCGCGCGCTCCGCAGCCGCAGGCCGCACCGGCGCAATCGGCAGCGGCGCAATCACGATAGAGAGTCCTGCTGGAGAAATCGTCGTGGCTCTCCGCTACTTGGACTCCTTCCCAGTCAAGTGTACGATTTTCCGCTAGGCCCACCCAGCGTGCATCCAGTCCTCTTTCACATCGGCCGTATTGTTATTCCTGCTTTCGGCGTGATGTCGGCGCTGGGGGTGGTGTTGGGCCTGTTCCTAGCTCAGCGCACTGCGCGTATTGAGGGAGTGAACACCGGCAAGGTTTGGAATTTGTGCATCGTCGGTCTGTTTTCAGTGGTGATCACGCAGAGGCTTCTGTTGCTGCTTCTAAACTGGAGCGACATTCTCCTTCATCCGCAGTGGATGCTTGCTCTCTCCATGATCCATCATCCATTGCTTACCGGTGCGGGTGCCGCGGCGGGCGTGGGCGTTGCCGCATTCTATGCGCGCCGAAATAAGATGCCGTTGGCCGCGACAGCCGATGCGCTTGCCGCCCCGCTGTCACTTGGGCTGGCGTTTGAACAACTCGGCGCGCTGCTGGCTGGATCGGGATATGGAACGGAGACCGGGGTGCGTTGGGCTGTGACTTATACCAACGTGCTGGCGGCCCGGTGGAGCGGGACTCCGCTTGGCATTCCTCTACATCCTGTGCAGGCGTACGCGGCGCTGGCTTTTCTAACGCTTTCAATTCTTGCGATGGTGTGGTTGCCGGCGCGGCGACAGCACGGCGATGTGGCTGGCTTATGGCTGATTGGCGCGGGTGTGGTTATCTACATTACTGAGTTCTGGCGGGATGCGGAGGGACGGGGAACGCTGCTGAGCGGAGCGCTGGACGGCCCGCAGGCGGTGGCTATTCTGTTTGTGGCGGCTGGAGCGATCATACTCAAGGAGCGACGCGATGCTCGAATCGAGGTAGAACATGGATGAAGCCGAGGACGGGATACGCCAAACAATCGAAGTACCCGCGGAAGCAGCCGGGCAGCGGCTCGATCAGTTCATCGCCGCGCATCTCGAAGGTGTCAGCCGCTCACGCGTACAAATGCTGATGGACCAGGGCGATGTGCTGGTCAACGGCGAGCGCGAAAAGGCTTCAATGAAACTGCGCGGTGGCGAGCACATCTCCGTCACCGGCGAGCCTCGCCCTGCGCCCCTCAAAGCCACAGCCGAAGACATTCCCCTCGACGTGGTTTTCGAAGATGCCGACCTGGCCGTAGTAAACAAGCCGGCCGGAATGATGGTGCATGCTGGTTCGGGTCAGAACGAGGACGCACGCAGCAAAGGAACCCTGGTCAACGCGCTGCTTTACCGCTTCAAGAAGCTTTCATCGACTGGCGGGGAACTGCGCCCCGGCATTGTCCATCGTCTCGACAAGGACACCAGCGGCCTGATCGTCGTGGCCAAGAACGATCGTGCCCACGCCGCACTTGGTGAGATGTTTTCCAGTCGCCAGATCAAGAAGACCTACATCGCGCTGGTGCAGGGAACTGTCGAGCGAGCGCGCGGCACTATCAACGCATCCGTCGGCCGCGATCCGGTGCGGCGTACGCGCATGACCACGCAGCCGCAGGACAACGCGCGCTCCGCCGTCACTCACTACGAAGTCGTCAAGCATTTTGCGACTCGCTTCGGCAAGTTCACCCTGGTGCGTGTGCGCATTGAGACCGGCCGTACCCATCAAATCCGCGTACACATGGCTTCGATCGGCCATCCAGTTGTGGGAGACACGCTTTACGGCGGAGCAGGCCAGCTTACCGACCAAGTAGCCGCACAGGCCGCTCAATCCAAGGCGGCACGGCGCAAGGCGGACCCAGAACGGCTCCGGCTGGGCAGGAATTTTCTTCATGCCGCGAAGCTCGAATTTCCGCATCCCAAATCAGGCAAGCTGTTGCAACTGGAGGCGCCTCTACCTATCGAGTTGGAGAGATTTCTGGCCAGCCTTGATGCAGACGCTCCACGGGCCGCCAATGGCTAACGAGGTACCCCTTTAGTGGTCTATACGGCATGGTGGGGACGATTGCTAAAATGAGGAAGCTATGAACAGAAATATGATCGGTCTTGTGCTGGCGGCGGCAATTTCATGCACCGCGGCTGAAGCGCAGCAGCCTGCAACTCCGCCCGCCGCCCCACCTGCCCAGACACCGGCCGCGCAGACCTCGTCCCCGACCCCTTCGCAGACGCCTACACCGGCTGGTCAAGCGCAGCCGGATGAGACCGCTCCCGTCATTCATCTCGGCGTTGATGAAGTCAACCTCATCTTCACCGTTACCGACAAGCACGGCCACTACATTCCCAACCTGCAGCAAAGCGATTTTGCCCTGCTCGACGACCAGAAGGCCCCCGCAAAGGTGAACTACTTTCGCCAGCAGATCAATCTGCCGTTACGCGTTGGTATCGTGATCGACGCCAGCACTTCGATCCGTTCCAGGTTCCAATTCGAGCAGCAATCCGCCACTGAGTTTCTGTTGCAGATTCTCAAGTCCCGCAGCGACCGCGCATTCATTATGGGCTTTGATGTAACGCCCACAGTGACGCAGGACTGGACCAACAACATTGATGCGCTCGAGACCGGCGTGAATCGCCTGCGCCCTGGCGGCGGTACGGCTCTGTTCGACGCCGTCTACACCGCGTGTCGCGACAAGCTCCTTGAAGGTGCGCGCGACCGCGAACCGGTTCGAAAGGCAATGGTGCTCATCTCCGACGGCGACGACAACCAGAGCCGCGTCCATCCCGACGAAGCCATCAAGGAGTGTCAGCGCGCCGAGACCATCATCTACGCGATCAGCACCAACTGGACGCCAAGCCGCGGCAAAGGCGATGCCGTCCTGACCCAGATGTCCGAGGCCACAGGCGGCGCCGTGTTCTTCCCCCCTTCGGTAGAGGAGATGTCAAACAGCTTTAAAAACATCGAAGAGGAACTGCGCAGTCAATACTCCCTCAACTACACCCCAGCCGACTTCAAAACCGACGGCTCCTTCCGAACTATCTATTTATATTGCAAAGACCGTCGCTATCAGGTTCGCGCCAAAAAGGGATACTTCGCGCCTCGCCCGTAGCAAATCGTTAAACGGGTTGCGTCAATAATAAATTGGGTATCCCCATCCTTTTCAGAGCTTTATCGGGATAAGGGTGGGAGTCTCCACACTCGCACGTCTTTTTCGTGAATGGCCGTCGGCTTATCCCATTTCAGGACATTCCATTTTCCCCCGTTCAGATTTGAATCTTGCTCAGATTCTTCTCCTTTCCTTCTCATCCATTCCCTCCAAGACACGATGAAATGAAAGAAGGCGATTCCCAAGTGTTTCCAAATGAAGTTGCCCGTCCGCCCTGCTGCGTCCGATTCCGGCCACCGCAGATAAACGGAGTTGAACGTGCAGGACGAATTGAATCCGCTGAAAGACTTTGCGGACTGGGGGAAATCGAGTGATCCGGCAGGCCATATCGTGCGACATCTGCGCAACAGAGAAAAAGCAAACAAACCATTGGTTTGTTTGCTCTGAGCAGGGCGGGGAACTGCGTGTGAGTGGATGGAATTCACGCAACCGCCTGCGTCCTGGGATGAAGCATCTGTGCGGGCAGACCTGCCTTCACAAGCTGGTGGATGAATTCATGGCCAGAACACTTACCCTGCGCGTCCCTGCGGGCTCCGTGGAGGATGTTGTAGCGCAGCATCACTCCACAGCAACCGATGCCAGCCTCACCTCCGAGATCGTGTATGAGGACGTAGAATCATCTGCGCGCCTGATTGTGCCAACAACTCCCTTGCCGCCTGCCTTGCCAAATCGCCCGCCTGCCAGGCCTTCGCCTGAACTGGTTCCCACGCCGGCGAGGCTGCCGGTTGAGCCGTTGGGGGTTCCGGATGAGCCGCCTCGCTATACCTCACGAAATTGGCGCGCTGAAGCCTGGGATCGCGAGCGGGAACGTGAGCTTCACTCCGTCGAACGCCTGCCAGGTACCAGCGCACGGCGCCGTTCAGGCTCGTGACTGCGATGAGTCGTCGCTTATGCTTCGGGCAACTGAGATTCAAGAAGCCTCAGCAATCCTGCCTCATCGATCACCGCCACCTTAAGCTCAATCGCCTTGTCAAGCTTTGAGCCAGCCTCTTCGCCGGCCACAACGTAACTTGTCTTCTTGCTCACCGACCCAGCGGTTTTGCCACCGGCAGCCTCGATACGCCGCTTGGCTTCGTCGCGGGTGAGTGTGGGCAGCGTGCCCGTGAGCACAAAGGTCAGCCCCTCCAGTTGCGTCGAGCGCAGCTTCTTTTCCGCGGTCATGTCGACGCCGGCATCTTTCAAGTCCTGCACCAATTCCAGATTCGCCGGTCTGGTAAAAAACTCGGCGATGGCTCCCGAAATCCGCGGACCTACTTCCTCCACGCGTTCCAGTTCCTCCGCGCTCGCTGCGATCAAGGCGTCGATCGATCCAAACTCCTCCGCCAGCAACTCCGCCGTGCGCTCGCCTACAAAGCGAATCCCGAGCCCCATGATTACGCGCGCCAGTCCCGCCTTCTTCGAGCGTTCAATCTCCTCCAGCAGCGTCCGTGCCGATTTCTCCGCAAACCGCTCCAGTCCCACCAACTGCTCTTCAGTCAGCTTGTAGAGATCGGCAACCTTCCGCACCAGGCCCCGCTCCATCAGCTGCGCCACCGCGGCTTCGCCCAGCCCCTCAATGTTCATCACCCCGCGTCCGCCAAAGTGCAGCAGCGTCTCCCGGAGCAGCGCCGGACAGTCCGCGTTCACACAACGCCAATCCGCTTCCCCTTCCTGCCGCACCACAAGATTGCCGCACTCCGGACAGTGCGTCGGATAAACAAATTTTCGCGTCCCGCGCGGATGCTCGGCGTCTTCAACCACGCCGGCCACCTTCGGAATCACGTCGCCGCCGCGTTCTACATTCACCCAGTCGCCGATCAACAGGCCCATGCGTTCAATAAAATCCGCGTTGTGCAGCGTAGCGCGGCTCACCGTCACGCCGCCAATGAACACCGGCGTCAGTTCAGCGGTTGGCGTGAGCTTGCCCGTGCGCCCTACCGTAATGGTGATGTCGTTCAGCTGTGTGACCGCTCCCTTTGCGGTGAACTTGTACGCCAGCGCCCAGCGCGGTGCGCGCCCCGTGTAGCCCAGCCGGAGTTGTGTCGCGTGCGAGTCCACCTTGAACACCACACCATCAATCTCGTATCCCAGCCTGGCACGTTCCTCCTCAGCTTTCTCGACGTAGCGCGCCATCGCCGCCACCGAGTCGGCCATCGAGCGGTGTGGGTTCACTCGGAATCCCAGCGTAGTCAGCGTATCCAGGGTTGCCCGCTGCCCCTGTGGCCAATATTCGCCCTCCACAAGCAGAAAATAAGCATAGAGATCCAGACGCCGCCTCGCCACAATCGATGAATCCAGCGTACGCAACGTTCCCGCCGCCGCATTCCTCGGATTGACCGCCGGCGGCAGCCCCTCGCGTTCCCGATCCTCGTTCATGCGCGCAAAAGCCGCAATCGGCATCACCGCCTCGCCCCGCACCTCAAATCCCGGCGGCAGGCCTGCCTTCTTCAATGTTTCTGCCGACACGCTCAGCGGAATGCTGCGAATGGTACGGATGTTCGACGTCACATCTTCGCCAATCTGCCCATCGCCACGCGTCACTCCCGTCATGAGCCGCGCGCCGCCATCCTCAGCCGGACCGTATTGCAACGCCACGCTCAAGCCGTCGAGCTTCAGCTCCGCGGTAAACTCCACGGGCAGTTTCCCGGCCAGTTCCCGCACCCGCCGATCCCAATCAGCCAGTTCCTCCTGTGTATACGCGTTGTCCAGCGAGAGCATGGGGCGCGAATGCTTTACCTTCTGAAATCCCTCAGCCGGTTTGCCACCCACGCGCTGTGTCGGTGAGTCCAGAGTCAGCAACTCAGGATGCGCAGCTTCCAGGCGCTTCAGCTCGTTCATCAGCGTGTCATACTCGGCGTCGGAAATCACCGGCGCGTCCATGACGTAATAAAGGTGTTCGTGACGGCGGAGCTCAGCGCGCAATTCTTCCGCGCGCATTGCCGGAGAGGAGTCAGGGTGCTTAGATTCGCCCATGGCCTGAATTATAGGAGACGCGCAAGGTACTATGGTTGCGAGCCTTTATGGAACCTGTTACACATTTTCTAACCGGGGCCTGCATTGGCAGAGCCGGGTTGAATCGCAAGACCGCCTACGCCACGTTAGCCGCCGTGCTGGCCGCCGAAGCCGCCGATATGGACGTAATATGGTCGTTCCGCGGGCCGGTGGAATCGCTGAAGCACCACCGCGGCATCACCCACACCTTCATCGCCGCCCCCGTCGTGGCCGGAGTGATCGTAGGCCTCGTCGCCCTGCTCCATCTCTGGTGGGACGCCCGTCGCAAACGCAAGCTCGCTGCCCTCGCGTCCGACCCCGATGCGCCAATCCCGCGCCGACTTCAGCCGAGACCAGTCCACTGGGGCTGGCTCTATCTCACCGCTCTCATTGCCGCTCTGAGCCACCTGTTC
>Ga0302320_10009528_pt1 | contig 20840 bp, 17 predicted proteins | sample Bog_T0_3_FD_202130 | JGI IMG/M metagenome (GOLD analysis project Ga0302320, IMG submission 202130) | Peat permafrost microbial communities from Stordalen Mire near Abisko, Sweden - Bog_T0_3 | ecosystem: Environmental > Terrestrial > Soil > Wetlands > Peat | place: Sweden: Abisko, Stordalen Mire...
GCGCGTTCTTCCTTCTGATCTGCGTCGTGCTGATCGCCGCCCAGATCTATGTCTGGCTGCGCAAGCCCAAAATCCTCGCGCTGGAAAAGGCTATCGAGGCCGAAGTGCCGGCAACGCAGTACTCCGAGCTGGCCGGCTAGTGGCCGCTTTGAGAGCCTGGTTAGCTAAACAGGGGGTCTAAAAATCATCCCGGACTGGGGCGATCGCGCCTCCTGATTAGAGCTACGGCGCGGGTTGCTTTCATGCTAGGACGTTGGGCACAGGGACGGTCGCCGTATCGCTATGACAAGCGGGCAGTGGCCGGCATTTCTTGTCTTGCCGTTTCCAAGAGACAGATCGGCTGTAATGACGATTGACCGTTCCGCCGCTACCACGGGGGCCGTCACGGTTGCCTCCGCCGATTTGCCGTCCTCGGTGCGGCACAGCATTTTCTTCTATTTGGGCATTCTGATCGTTCTGCTCGCCTTCGGCAGTCCGGCCGGAGGCCTGATCGATATTCCGATCAGCTTTTTTCTGAAGAACAGGCTGCACCTGACAGCGCATGAAGTCGCCAGCTTCCGGCTCCTGGCCGCCATCCCGCTCTATTTGTCGTTTGCGTTCGGATTCACCCGCGACATGTGGAATCCGCTCGGAATGAGAGACCGCGGCTACATGCTGCTGTTCGGCGGAACGACGGCCCTGCTCTACTTTCTGTTCGCGTTCGCGCCCTTTAACTATGCGACGCTTCTTGCCGCGGTCGTGGTATTGACGGCTTCATTTCTTTTCGTCTCCAGTGCGCAAAACGGATTGACGTCGGTGATCGGCCAGCAACACGCGATGACTGGTCAGGTCAGCGCGGTGTGGAACGTGTTCCTGTCGATCCCCACGGTTGGCGCTCTGCTGATCGGCGGCACGCTCAGTGGCATGCTCGAAGACAAGGACCCGGACCAGGCGGCCCGAATCCTGTTTCTGGTTGGTGCGACGATCATGGCAGCGATTGCCCTTTACGCGCTGTGGAAGCCGCGCGCCGTGTTCGACAATCTTCGCGTCGAAGACGGTTCCTACGGGCATCCGGTGAAGGATATCAAGCGGCTGATGCGGCATTGGCCGATCTATCCGGCGATGCTGATCTGGGTGCTTTGGAATTTCGCACCCGGCTCGACCACGCCGCTGCAGTATCATCTTCAGAACACGCTGCACGCCACGGATGCTCAATGGGGGCAGTGGAATGCGATCTTCGCCGCATCCTTCATTCCGACTTTCATCGTGTACGGTCTGCTCTGCCGCAGATTTCCGCTGAAATCGCTGCTGATATGGGGGACGGTTTTCGCCGTTCCGCAGATGGTTCCGCTGCTTTTTATTGATACGATGACCCAAGCTCTGATTGCGGCTGTTCCCATCGGCCTGATGGGCGGTCTTGCCACCGGCGCCTATCTGGATCTGATCATCCGATCCTGCCCGCGAGGCCTGCAGGGGACGACGCTCATGATGTCTAACAGCCTGTATTTCGTCGTTGTGCGATTTGGCGATGTTCTTGGAACCAATCTTTACGATCGCTACGGCGGCTTCACGGTTTGCGTCATCGCGATCACGATCGTCTATGCCTTGATCCTGCCGGTCCTCTTGATGGTGCCGAAACAGCTGATCGCGACAGCCGATGGACAAATGCCGGAATACAAATTGGCGGCGGATTAGAGCCGGGAAGCCATGATGCCGGTCGTTTCGGTGTCGCAATCGAAGGTGATAGTTTGTACGAATACTGGCGGCCGTTGTTCTCGGCACTCTCAATCCGGCGCTGACGCTTTCGCGGGATTGTCGGGAACTTGTTGCTGGCCGGCGAACACCTGGCACTTTATTGGACGACAAATTGAGTGACTCTGCAAAATCGGTTGCTGTCGAATCCACCCGGCAACCTCCTCAGGGCAAACTGTCCATTCTTGGACTGTCGGCGCTCGGCATCGTGTTCGGCGATATCGGCACCAGCCCGCTTTACACCTTCAAGACCATCCTCGGCGCCACGGGTACATCTCCCGACGCAGGTGTAGTCCTTGGCGCGCTTTCGCTTGTGCTCTGGACGCTCTTCATCATCACCACGGTAAAATATGTCTCGTTCGCCATGCGCGTCGACAATGACGGCGAGGGCGGCATCCTGGCGCTGATGGCGTTGTTGGGAGTGAAGAAGCAGCAGCGACCGACGATTGTCGCCTTCGGCTTGTTTGGCGCGGCACTGATCTACGGTGATGGCGCAATTACGCCGGCGATTTCGGTGCTGTCGGCGCTGGAAGGCATCAATATGGCGACCGCCGCGCTGCAGCCCTACATCGTTCCCGCCGCCGTTGCGATCCTGCTGGCTTTGTTTGCGATCCAGTCCAGAGGAACGGCTGCGATCGGCCACTTCTTCGGCCCGGTGATGCTGGTCTGGTTTGTCGCCATGGCTGCGATGGGGATTTCTGGCATCATCCAGCATCCCTCTGTGTTCGCCGCGCTCAGTCCGCTTTATGGTCTGTCCTATCTGTTCTCGCATGGGGTCACGGGGTTTCTGGTGCTGGGCGCAGTGTTTCTGTGCGTCACCGGCGCCGAGGCGCTGTATGCCGATATGGGTCATTTCGGCAGGGGACCGATCAAATTGGCGTGGTTTTCGGTCGTGTTTCCGAGTCTGATCCTCAACTATGCCGGGCAGGCGGCGCTGGTGCTCGAGGGCGCCCCGACTGACGGCAATATCTTCTTTCGGCTCTGCCCTGCGATTCTGCTGGTGCCCTTGATTGTGCTGGCAACGATAGCGACCATCATTGCCAGTCAGTCGATCATCACCGGGGCCTTCTCGATGACGCGGCAGGCGATCCAGCTTGGCTGGTTGCCGAGACTGGCAATCAAGCAGACCTCGTCGGAGGGCTACGGGCAGATTTACGTCGGTGCCGTCAATTGGCTGCTGATGATGGTGACTGTCGGGCTGACCATCGGGTTCGGAAAATCGGATAATCTGGCGGCCGCCTACGGCATCGCCGTTTCGCTGACGATGCTGATGACGTCGGCGCTGCTGTTCATTGCGATGCGCGAAATCTGGGGCTGGAGTGTGCTGGCTGCCGGTTCAGTCGCCGCGTTCTTTCTCGTCGTCGACAGCGCCTTTTTCCTCGCCAACCTCACCAAGGTTGCCGAGGGCGGGTATGTCCCGCTGATCCTGGCCGTCTCCGTCTATGGCGTGATGTGGATCTGGCACCGCGGCTCCGCCGCCGTTGCAGCGCGGATGCATGAGGCGCTGATTCCGGTTCCCGAGTTCATGGCCGAGATCGCCGCCAAAAACATTCCGCGCGTTCCCGGCACGGCGGTGTTCCCGACCCGGACCGAGCGCGATACGCCGCCCGTGATGGTCTGGCACGTCAAGCATAACCGCGCCTTGCATGAGCACCTTTTCGTGCTGCGCGTGGAAATCCTGTCGGTGCCATGGGTCGCGTCGCACAACCGCCTCTCAATCGAGGAAGTCGCGCCGAATTACTGGCGTGCCGACGCCCGGTTTGGATTCATGGAACGGCCGCATATCCCGGAACTGCTCGCCACCAGCAAGGCACTGGGCTGTACGATTGATCTCGCCGACGTGACCTATTACGTCGGCCATGAGACCGTGATCGGCCGCGAGGACGGCAAGGGTCTGCCGGTCTGGCAGGAGCGGATGTTTGCCGTGATGGAGCGCAACGCCGTTCATGTCAGCGACTTCTTCAGCCTTCCCACCGATCAGGTCGTCGAGATCGGGCGGCAGATTGCGATCTAGGCGCGCAAATGAATTAAAGACGAGACGCTCCCGCAATCGGCCGGCTATGCCGACCGCATTCTCAAGGGTGCAGCCGGAAAAGCATCCGTTTGCTGGATGGAACTTAAGGGATAGCCCGGCGTTCATAGCCGATGATTGCCTTGAGACTTTCTGCGGCGGTGATTCTGGGTTCAGTGACGGCAACTTCATTGCGCGCTGAAACCGGAATTGCCTCGTTCTATGGCGGTGGCGCGACTGCGAGCGGCGAAGTTACCCGCCCAGCCGCCTTTACAGCCGCTCATCGCACCTTGCCATTCGGCACTCAGGTATTGGTGACGAACATCAGCAATGGAAAGACCGTGGTCGTGTGCATCACGGACCGTGGTCCTTTTGGCCGCCGCCGCATCATCGATGTAAGTCGTGCTGCTGCACGCGAACTCGATATGATCGACAGCGGAACGACCGAGGTCAGCGTGATCCTGATGGGGCCATACTGACGCCAAACCCGACGCCCGCGCGATCTTCGACGGCTTGAACCATCTATCCCGCCAGGAACGACCAAAACAACGCAACCACAGCGACAGCCATTAGCCCGGTGCCGATCCAGCCCAAAGCGATCAGCCGGGACTTCGCCTGGAACCGTCCCATCAGTTTCAAATTCGCTACGATCACCATCATCATCGCCATGATCGGAACAGCGACAATTCCGTTGAGCACGGCACTCCAGACCAGCATATGAATGGAGTCGATTCCGGTGAAGCCAAGCCCGAACCCGATCACCGTGGCCGCTGCGATAATGGTGTAAAATCCGACTGCGTCCTGCGCCGTTGCCTGAAGGCTGGCGTGCCATCCGAAGGTCTCAGCCACGCCATAGGCGGCGGAGCCGGCCAGCACCGGGATCGCCAGCAGGCCGGTGCCGATGATGCCCAGCGCGAAAAGCAAAAAGGTGAAATCCCCGGCCAGCGGCCTCAGCGCTTCGGCGGCCTGGGTCGCCGAATTGATGTTGGTTACGCCGTGCGCGTTCAGGACCGCGGCTGTGGTCAGAATGATGAAAAAAGCGATCACGTTGGAGAAAATCATTCCGACCGTGGTATCGATCTTGATGCGCTCGAGTTCGGGGTCGCCGCCGCGGGAAAGGTCTCGCAAGGGACGGCTGATCCGGCCCTGATTCATTTCCTCGACTTCCTGCGAAGCCTGCCAGAAAAACAGATAGGGGCTGATGGTGGTGCCGAGAACCGCCACCACCATCAGGAAATAGTCGGCGTTGATGGTCGACCTCGGCCAGATCGCCGCCAGCAGGGCGGTGCTCCACGGAATCTTGACGGTCAGTGCGGTTGCGACATAGGCAAACAGCGTGAGGGTCATGAATTTGAGGACCGGCGCATATCGGCGATATGGCACAAAAACCTGGAGCAGAACCGATGTCGACGCGAAAATCAGCGCATGTTCGTGGTTGAGGCCGCCGATCACCAGCGAGAGCGCTTCCCCCATCGCCATGATATCGGCCGCGATGTTGAACGTGTTGGCGGCGACCAGCAGAGAAATCAGCGTCAGCACCAGCCAGCGCGGCGCCAGCTGCATCACGTTGGCGGCGAGACCCTTGCCGGTCACCCTGCCGATCTGGCCGCTCACCAGCTGGATCGCGATCATGAATGGTGTTGTCAGAAACACCGTCCAGAGCAGGCCATAGCCGAACTGTGCCCCGGCCTGCGAATAGGTGGCGATGCCCGACGGATCGTCATCGGCCGCGCCCGTCACCAATCCCGGGCCGAGTGACCGGAGCAGCAATTTCCAGGTATTCTTGGGCTTTTGGCTTTTGGGCTTTTTTGCTTCCGATGGATTGGATTCAGCCATGAACGTTTTGGTGTTCGAGATCAATTGAATCGACAGGCGCCTGCATGACGACATTCGTGTTTTTTCGCGGTCAAGCAAGAAGAATTAAGGGGGCGCGCTGCAAGTTCCTTCGGATTTTCTGAGGTTCGGCGCGGTGAATGCGCCAAGGCTATGGTGGTCGTGCTTTCGAGGCTGAACACGCACGAGTATGTCGGTCGCCAAAAACTTCTTGCCCCGTCGGGCAAATCACTGGCATATTCTCATCGTCGCAACAACTGAGCCCGCGCCGGGAAACTGGTCGCGGGCTTTTCAAGCGGATGATACGGACTGAGCCGCCAAAAAAAACAATTTGCTCCGTCGGGCAAATCACCAGTATATCTTCATCGTCGCAAGAATTTTGCAGCCCGCGCCGGGAAACCGGCCGCGGGCTTTTCCAATTGGGAAATCATGAATCGGACGGCAGCCGCAGGCGCATCATCTCCTCACGCAGCGCTAGTCGCCGGGCGTCGGAGCGAGCTGCCGTCCGAGCCCCTTCACAGTTGGGCGCGATTTGCGGGAAGCGCTTCGGAGTTATCTCGACCGAGGGCCGCGTCTAATTTCCGATCATGTCGGTTCTGCAGGCACGCACGAACGTGCCAGCGCGCGGAGTGAACAGGGTCCACGCTCGCACGCGGACTCTTTTACGGAGATAGGGTTCGCGCCTGAAATGATCAGCCGGGGCAATCATGCCGCATTTTATTTTTTGAAATTGCAGGATCGCGCCGAAGCGGCGGGTTAACAGCGAGGGAAGCATGACCGTTTATCTGATATCGCTTTCACTGGTTGGGCTGGTCGCTATCGCGGTGTGGGATGGATTTGCATGACCGCGAGCCAGGTCTGTATTGCATTTTCGCCCCGATGTTGCTGCGCTCCTTTTGGATTTGAGACTAGAGCTCCAGATGCCGAAAACGCTCACTGAGATCCGCTCGCTGGCGCGGAGCCATACCAGGACCGCACTCAATGTGCTGGTCGGCGTTATGCGCTCGAAGGATGCGACGGCGGCGGCGCGCGTCTCGGCGGCTAACGCCATTTTGGATCGCGGCTGGGGCAAGGCCCACCAGGCCAACGGCACGGGCGGCGACGGCGTCGTCGAAATCTTCCATACGATCGAGCGCACGATTGTCCACCCGGGAAATGCCGAACGATGAGGCATTCGAACCGTTTGCGCTCGGCCGCCTGCCGCAAGGGCGCGTGCGCTCGGCTTGGGAATATACGATACGTAACGGAGTGCGTTTGGCGCCCCTGCACAAAATATCCCGAAGATATCAACGTCAGGTGACGCGGAGTTACAAAAAAAAGGGCTACCGATCCGGAAGGATTGGCGTCGATGTCCAGCGCGATGGCGGTTCTTTGACTCTCGGCTGAGGAAAGCATGACGGAAGCTCCGATCTCGGTGGCGGGCCCGCATTCACGCGAACCGACCGGTCCACGGAATCAGGCAAGTTGACGATGTTCTTGTATTGTAACGTTATGCTTCGTGTAACCCAGCGCAGCCGATAAGGCCGCCGCGAACGCATGCTAGGCGCAACCCCTCGCGGCTCAGGAGCGTTCGTGTGCTTAGTACGATCGATCGGCGCTGCGCTCCTAGCGTCTTTTTTTCTATTTAGCGCCGGAGCATCCGCGGCCGATTATTCCGTCGCCTATGCGATCGATGCGAACGGCAAGAGTGACGTGGGTAAGATTGAAACCTGCAATTATGACAAGAGATGCGAGATAGAGTCTGCCAATTCGGGGCTGTCGATATCCCTGCTTTTTCCGCGCCCCGACCCAGATCATAGCTGGGCACATCGAGGGTAGAGGGGCCGTCCGGTTGTTGCTATTCCGCCGATGCGGCCAGCGTAATCTATCTGGATATCAAGCCAGGCTTGCTGCGGGTGCCGATCTATCAAGGCAGGGAGCGACGAGTGAACGAGTTCGTTCGGAACACGAGGTTCGGCGTGTTGTATCTGGAATTCTCGAATCTGAAATAGACGGGATTCATAGCAAGTCACCGGAGAGCTAGGGCGAGGAAGTTATGAGACATGGCTAATGGAAATGGTTTCGTGCAACGTGCGCCGCTACCGCCGTTGAACAGTCCAACAATCACCCAGGCGGATCGCGCCCGCGTCTATGGCTTGGCATCGCCCCGCAGAATCTGGACCAGCCAGCGCCGCCGGACGATGAGCGGGAGCAAGCCGATATGACAGCGCTCGACGCGAGGCTCGCAAGCTCTGGCAATATCAGGGACCCGGTGGCGCTGTACAACGCCCGCAAATCCAGCCGGCGCTAGCCGACCGGGCGAGATCCGCGACCGCTTGCCCGAGAGCACCGGCCGATTGCCCCGCAGCCCGGACGCGGCGGCCACATCGCGGCCGTGGCGAGGCCACCCAAACGATCGAGAACGCGACGGCGCCCTCGAACTCATCCATAGAATAGGGCGGATCATTGTCCATCCTGAAGATTCCGACCGCGAAGATATTTGAGCCGCTTCTTTCGGCAGCGCGCTACAGGTGCGCATTCGGGGGGCGTGGTTCTGGAAAATCTCATTTCTTCGGCGAGCTCTTGGTCGAAACCTGCCAGGCCGAACGCGGCACTTCGGCGGTGTGCATTCGTGAAGCGCAGCGGACGCTGGCGCAATCCTCAAAACGCCTGATCGAAAGCAAGATCGCCGCGTTGGGTGTCGGCAGTCACTTCAGAATCTTCAGCGACAAAATCGAAACGCCCGGGGACGGGGTCATTATCTTCCGCGGCATGCAAGATCACACGTCGGAATCAATCAAATCCCTGGAAGGATTCGGGATTGCCTGGATCGATGAAGCGCAGAACCTGAGCGCGCGCAGTCTTTCGTTGCTCCGGCCCACCATCCGCGCTGAAGGCTCCGAGCTGTGGGCGAGCTGGAATCCACGTCGAAAATCCGACGCAGTCGATGACTTTTTCCGGGCGAAGAAGCCCGCAGGCGCTGTCGTCGTAAACGCCAACTGGCGCGACAATCCCTGGTTTCCTGCCGTGCTGGAAGCCGAACGCCGGACGGATTTGTCGCTCTATCCGGATCGCTATGATCACATTTGGGAAGGCGGCTACGTCAGGGCGTTCGAGGGCGCCTATTTCGCCGGGATGCTGTCGCAGGCGAGGGCGCAGGGCCGCATCGGCAAGGTCGCCGCCGATCCGCTGCTGCCGCTGCGCGCCTTCATCGATATCGGCGGTTCCGGCGCGACTGCCGACGCCTTCACGATTTGGGTGGTTCAGTGGGTGGGCAACGAAATTCGTGTGCTGGATTATTACGAAGCCGCTGGCCAGGTACTGGCGTTTCACGTCAACTGGCTGCGCAGCAACGGCTACCGGCTGTATCAGCCGGCGGCTCCATGGGCGTGGCCGAATACGTTATATTGGCGCAAATGCATCCAATATAAACACCTCGACTGAAGGGACCTTTGAGTGGCAGAAAAAACAAATACCAGCGACTGCTGCGATTTCTTAAAGCCTTGCCCGCGTCCACCGTGGTGACTTGAAGATTTGAAAGGCCGCCGTTATTGGCGGCGGCGGCTTTGTGTGTAACATTTGCTAAGACTAACATGACTTGCCCGGTGGCCCGATGGCCACCGGGCTTTTTTTCGTTTTACGATGCCTATTTTCTCCGTTCGTGCGCTTGAGGGCGACGGGTTTACCGCCGTTTAGCTTGCAAAATTGGGTCCCCCTGCATCCGTTCGGTAGGCGACGAGAAGCCAGTGCATCAGGGAAGATCATTGCCAGGGTTTCAATTTACACCCTAGTCTGTTGTAATGGGCACTCACACCTGCAAGAGAGGAAAAAGCGTGGATCGCCGACGTTTTATGGGCGGGTGCGTTGGCTTGTCACTTTCCGGGACAGCGGCCGACGCATTAGGCCAATCCGGCCCGCTGACCAAGATAGTCTTTCCCTTCTCCGCCGGAGGCGGCGGTGACACGCTTTGTCGGTTGATCGCTCAATATGCGGGCGAACTGATCGGTCGCACTGTCATCGTCGAAAATCGCACCGGCGGTGACGGGTTGATCGGGATCAAGTGGGTAAAAAATGCCAACCCTGACGGAACGACACTTCTCGTGACGACAGGTCCGACCATGTATTTATTGCCTATGGTCGAGACCGATCCGAGTTTTGATCTGAACAGGGACTTCGTTCCGGTGTCGCTGCTGGCGCGTTTCGAGTTCGGCATCGTTGCGGGGGCCGCGGTGGATGCGGCGGACTTCAGGCAATTTGTGGTATGGCTCAAGGCGAACCCTGAGAAGGCGGCATTCGGCGTGCCCAGCAACGGTACCATTCCACATTTCACTGGATCAAAACTTGAGCAAGTTCTGGGCATTCCACTGACGCGCGTGGCTTATCGCGGCAGCGCGCCTATTATCAACGACCTGATCGGCGGACATTTGCCGTTCGCAATCGTTACCATTGCCGACGCGATCCCGCAACATCGAGCGGGTGGCGTTAGGATTTTGGCTGTGAGCAGTGGCGAGCGCTCGCGGTTCCTGCCTGATGTGCCAACCCTGAAAGAGAACGGGGTCGATGTAGTCGCCGATGGGTGGTACGGGATGTGGCTGCCGGCTGGCGGCGCGCATGACTTTGCCGTCCAGTTGAGCAAGGCGGTTTTAGCTTCGCTCGCCAAGCCGGTAGTGCGAGAGAAGCTGTTGACAATTGGCCTTATTCCAGTTGGTACAACCCCCGAAGATCTCACCCACGAATTAGCCATCGACACTGCGTTCTGGCAGCCGATCGTCAAGGCCACTGGCTACAGGATCACGAATTGATGCCGATCTTTTGCCGGATCGCCGAAAGCTCCGTCTCATCCCAGACGCCGATCAGGATCCCACCTTTGACCTGGAGCTGCTGATCCGCATATGCCGCGATCTTTTCCGTGCTCGTTGTGATGTGCCCCTTGGGATGCAGCGCCCATTCGAATAAGGCCGTCTGCAAGTTCGCGATGACATTGGCGCAAGAGGAATCTTCCCCCCGATCGATCAGTTCCTGAGGATCGTCAAGAAGATCGTAGAGCATCGGCCGAAAGCCGGATGCATGAATATATTTCCATCGGCCATCGAACACCATGAATAGCCGGCATTGCTCGATCGGTTGGCTGAGCTTGAGCCGGACATCCTGCATGCAATAGTCGTATTCGGAGAATACAACCTTGCGCCAGTTTGTCGGTACCTCACCGCGCAAGTACGGTGCCAGCGAGCGCCCCTCGAGAATGTGGTCCGGTAGCTTGCCGCCGAAATATTCGATAAAGGTCGGCGCTAAGTCGATCGCTTCGACCAGTGCATCGCAGACGGTATTTCTTGTACGGTCGGCCGTGTCAGTTGGATCAATCACTATCAGCGGAATTTTCGCGGACTGATCGTGGAACAAGTCCTTTTCGCCCATCCAGTGATCGCCGAGATAATCGCCGTGGTCGGAAGTGAATACGATCATGGTGGAATCGAGTAACGCTCGATCTTCCAGAAAATGCATCAACAAGCCTATTTGGTCATCGATCTGTGTGATCAGGCCCATATAGGCGGGAATAACCTTTTCCCGCGCTGCGTTTCGCGCCATGTTTTTCGAATAGCGCATGTCCATATAGGCGGCGAAAACCGGATGCGGCTTTTCTCGCTCAATCTCCGAGCGGATCGCAGGAAGTATATCGTCCTTGCCGTACATGCCGGCGTAGGGCTCAGGCGCGATGTATGGCCAGTGCGGTTTGATATAGGATAGATGCAGGCACCATGGGTGTTCGTCCGCTTCCGATTCCGCGATGAAATCCATAGCGCGGCGGGTCATGTAGGGTGTCTCGGAATCGTTGTCCGCGACCCGCGCGGCCTTGTCAGCGTGAACGAGCAGCCAGCCGTTTTGCAGCGTACCATCGCTAGCCGCGCCCGAGTTAGCCCAGTGCTCCCACGGGTTGGGCGCATCGTATCCGCGCTCGCGCAAATATGCATCGTATCGCGGGCGCGGTCTACCGCTCGGATGCAGGCCGTCATCCCGCTCATAGGGCTCGAAGCCGCATTCCGCCACGTGCACGCCTATAATTGAATCCGGCGCAATTCCGAGCATTTTCATGCCCTCTAGGTCGGGCGCCATATGGGTCTTGCCGACCAGCACATTGCGGACACCGATTTTCTTTAGATGATCTCCCAGCGTCGGTTCGCCTACCCGCAGCGGCCAGCCGTTCCAGTGTGAGCCGTGCGAACGCATGTAACGCCCGGTGTAGAACGACATCCGTGAGGGGCCGCAGATCGGCGATTGCACATAGGCATTTGAGAAGCGCACCCCCCGCTTCGCCAGCGAGTCGATATTCGGCGTCTTCAGGGTTGGATGCCCCGTGCATCCCAGATAATCGTGGCGAAGTTGATCGCACATGATCCAGAGGACATTTTTTTGGCGTGACATTTTCCGCATTTCGCTGTTTCGGGCGTCGTGAGGGTGCGACATTGCTGGGCAAATGACAATCAGCTCCTGGGAGGCGATCTTTGTGCGGCCGCCTCTAGCCTAATAGCACGCTGTTATGCTTTGATACGGTGAGGTGAAAAGGGGCTGGGAGAGCTCCAGGCACATGCCGTGTAAAGCGGCGGATGGGCGGCGGTTGCCGTCGGCCTAGAAGCCAAAGGGAGGTATGCTATTGGAAAAGCCCCGTCGTACACTGCTGGCCAAAATTTGGGACCAGCACGTCATTGCTCATATCGGTGACGATACCGATCTCCTCCACGTCGATCGCCATTTGCTGCACGACCTCGGCGGGTCGCGCGGCCTGCTCGATCTCAAGAGCCGCAATTTGTCGGTGCACAATCCAGAGCTGACATTCGCAACCCCGGATCACGCGATTTCGACGGCGCGCGGACGCGCCGGGACGATCAAGATCGGGCAGGAACTGCTGGCGGCGCTGAGGGTCGAAACGGCAGCCAGCGGTATCCAGATGTTCGATATCGATGAGCCCGGCCAGGGCATCGTCCATGTCATCGGTCCCGAGCTAGGCTTAAGCCTTCCCGGCTGCCTGATCGTCTGCGGCGACAGCCATACCTGCACCCATGGCGGCTTGGGTGCGTTGGCCTTCGGCATCGGCTCGAGCGAACTCACGCATGTGCTGGCGACACAGGCCATTATCCAGCGCCGGCCAAAGACTATGCGCGCGCGGTTTGAGGGTCGGATGGCCTACGGCGTGACCGCCAAGGACCTGATCTTGGCTTTGATCGGCGAGGTCGGGGCCGCGGGTGGTACTGGGTACGCCGTCGAATATGCCGGCAGCGCCATTCGCGATCTGCCAATCGAAGGACGTTTGACCATATGCAATCTTTCCATCGAGCTTGGCGCCAAGATGGGTCTGATCGCGCCGGACGAAAAAACCTATGAATATGTTCGGGGGCGTGCCTATGCACCGCAAGGTGAGATGTGGGAGCGAGCCGTTAGAGCATGGCGCAAGCTTCCTAGTGATACGGATGCGGTATTCGACCGCGAGGTGGTCATCGATGTCGACAAGATTGTTCCGCAGGTGACTTGGGGCATCAGCCCGGAGCACGTCATCGGCATCGACGGAGATGTTCCCGACCCCCGGACGTTTGGGGATCCGACACGACGCGCCGCTATCGAGACCGCGCTCGACTATATGGGTCTCAAGCCGGGTGCGCCGATCGTCGGCACGCCGGTCGATTGGGTCTTCATCGGCTCATGCACCAACAGCCGGTTGAGCGATCTACGGGCCGCCGCTGAGGTTGCCCATGGTCGCAAGGTTGCGCCCGGCGTACGCGCCTGGGTCGTGCCCGGCTCGGAGACAGTCAAGCGCGACGCCGTCGCCGAAGGCCTCGACAAGGTTTTTGTTGAGGCTGGCTTCGAATGGCGCGAACCGGGATGCTCGATGTGTCTGGCGGCTAATGGCGAAACCGTAGCTGCAGGCCTGCGGTCAGTTTCGACATCAAATCGCAACTTTATTGGCCGTCAGGGGCCGCGCGCTCGGACTCATCTCGCAAGCCCAGCTACGGCAGCAGCGTCAGCGATATCGGGTGCTATTGCCGACGTTCGGATGTTGGAGCGTTAGATGCCAAAACCGTTCAATAAACTGACCGCAATTGCTGCACCCATCATGCGCAGCAACATCGATACCGATGTTATCATCCGCATCGAGCGCCTCGTCGGCAACGCGGTTCGTGGAACGCTCGGTAAATGGGCGTTCGCCTCCTTACGCTATTTGCCGGACGGTTCGGAAAATCCGGCCTTCATCCTGAACCGCGAACCCTATCGGCGGGCGGAAATCCTGGTTACCGGACCGAACTTCGGTTGCGGCTCTTCCCGCGAGGGAGCGGTGTGGTCGCTGCAGGAATTGGGCATCCGCGCCATCATAGGTTCGGGCTTTGGCGATATTTTCTTCGCCAACTGCTTCCAGAACGGAATCCTTCCCATCGTCGTCGACAAGGAAATTGCCGACGGACTTGCCGCCGAGATCGAGCACACACAGGGGGCCGGGTGCATCAGCGTTGATCTTGAGGGGCAGACGATTACGTCGCCTTCAGGAACGCGGCATCATTTTGAAATCGATCCACGCCGTCGCGTCGGTCTTCTCGAGGGCCTCGATGAGGTCCTGCAGACATTGCGGCGCGACGACGAAATCCGGGCTTTCCAGGCGTCTGATCGCCATCAACGGCCCTGGATCCATTTTGCAGGGAAGCAGGCATGAACAGCTTATCAAATATGATCAGGGTTGCCGTGGTCGGAGGCGAAGGCATCGGTCCGGAAGTGACGTCCCAGTCGCATCGCATCCTGAACTGGTTCGCCACTCGACGAAACCTTCCGGTGATTCTGCGTGAAGCGCAATACGGCATCATTCCGTATCTCGCGACCGGCAGGGTGCTACCGCAAGACACGGTTGAAGCGATGGAAGAGGCCGACGCCATCCTGTGGGGTGCGACGGGCGGGCCCGAGACGACGGAAGTTCCGCCGGCGGCGCGCAATGCAGGAAGCCTGTTGGGGATGCGCCGCAAATACGATCTCTATGCTAACCTTCGGCCTATCGTCGCCAGCCCGGCTTTGGCCGAGTCGGCTCCACTCAAGGCCCGTGTGCTCAAAGATGTCGACTTCGTTATCATTAGAGAGTTGACCAGCGGTATTTATTTCGGTGAACCGCGCGGCATCGAAACGCTTCCCGACGGCCAGCGCCGTGGCTTCAACACGGAGCAATATACCACCAATCAGGTTCGTCGCGTGGCGCGAACGGCCTTCGAATTGGCGCGGACGCGCAAGGGCAAGGTCTGTTCGGTAGATAAGGCGAACGTGCTGGAGACCAGCGTGTTGTGGCGGGAAGAAGTCATCGCCTTGCATGCCGACGAATTCTCTGACGTCGAGCTCAACCATCTCTATGTCGATAACGCCGCCATGCAGATCGTCCGTGAACCGTCACAGTTCGATGTGATGGTAACCGGCAATATATTCGGCGATATATTGTCCGATTGTGCGGCAATGGCGTCGGGCTCGCTCGGAATGCTGCCGTCGGCTTCGTTGGGTCCGGTCGACCGCTTCGGACGCCGAAAGGCGCTATACGAGCCGGTGCATGGCAGCGCTCCTGACATCGCCGGCAAGGGTATCGCCAATCCGATCGGCTCAATTCTCAGTGTTGCCATGATGCTGCGCATGACACTTAACCGGCCCGAAGATGCGGACCTGCTCGAAAAAGCGGTGGCTACGGCCTTGGCAGGTGGCGCCAGAACCGCCGATATTGCCGAACCCGGCGCAGCGAAACTCTCGACCCAGCAAATGGGCGATGCGGTCCTGAACGCCTTGGAAAAAAACGTCAGCAAGCAGAGGGAGCACGCGTGATGGCGAAAAACTTCACCCGACGTTCGGCGCTGACTGCCATCGCTGCCGGCGGCGCTTCATTGACAGCACGCCGGGCGTGGGCCGAAACCAAGTCCGGCATCGAGGTTTATCCGGTAGCGGTACCAGTCTATCAGACCCACTTCGTGGCTGATCGGGTCGGCTTTTTCAAGGATGCGGGCCTCGATTGCAAGATGATTCAAGGTGGCAGCGGCGTCAAGACCCGCGAGATCATCGCATCCTCGCAAGCAGATATCGGCATAGGCGATATCACTCATCCGATGCAGCTCAGCAACCATGGCCGCAACGGGCGCGTGCTGATGCCGGTCGATACGCGCAGCAGCTCGGTGATGTTCATCATCCGCAAGGATCTTAAGGATCAAGGTATCACCACGCTGGAAGGTTTAACGGCCTGGAAGCGGCCAGATGGACGCAAGCCCATTATTTCGGTGTCGTCGCTCGGCGGCACCAACCACGTCTGGGCGTCCTATTACATGGAAACAATGGGGCTCGATGAGAAGGTCACGTGGATCGGGACCGGCAATGTCGACACCATGCTGGGTACGCTGAAGACCAAACAGGTCGATGTCCTCGTGAGCTCGCTGTCGCTTCTCAACCAATCCACAGAGGAGGGCTGGGGAGCCCTGCTGTTCGATGGGACCGACGAAACGATCTGGAACAAATATATAGGTGGAAAAGTCCCCGTGACGTCGCATTTCACCGTGCAGGCGACAATCGACAAGGATCCGGCCAAAATGCAGGCGTTCGTTACCGCCATTTGGCGGGCTACCCAATGGATCAAAACGCATTCGCCTGACGATATCTATGGAGCGATCGAACCCTATGTTGGCAGTACGTCGCCGAGCGCCAACCTCGTCGAAATCACCGCACTCAAAAAAGTCACGGACTACGAGGCTAGCATAGATGCTGCAGGCTTCGCTCGCGGCGAGAAGGTCTGGTTCCGGGAAATGACCGGCATCAAGCCGCTCACGATCGCAGAGGTCGTCAGCCCCAGCTTCATCGAGGCAGCGCGAAAGGCGTATCCGGCGTGATAGCACAGGACATGCCTGCGGCGCCGCTCGATCGGCCAGCGGACGTGCAGCGTATCGACGTCCGAGGATTAAGCAAATCGTTCCAGTTGACGGGTGTGGCCATCGAGGCCGTTCGCGATGTCTCGTTCCGCGTCCAGCGCGGCGAGTTTGTCGCGTTGCTTGGTCCATCCGGTTCGGGCAAGAGCACCATCCTCAACATGATCGCGACGCTGGTCAAGCCGAGCGGCGGGCAGATACTGATTGACGGCATGCCTGTTGCTTTCGGCAAGGCGATGCCGAACGTCGGCTATGTCTTTCAGCGCGACACCTTGTTTCCTTGGCGCACCATGGTAGCCAATATCGGATATGGTCTGCAACTTTCAGGCGTTTCCGTCGCGGACCAGAAGGCGCGCATCGCAGCTTGCGTGACCCAGGCTGGGTTGCAGGGTTTCGAGGAAGCCTACCCCTCAGCACTGTCGGGCGGAATGCGCCAGCGCGCGGCGTTGATGCGCACGTTGGTCGTCGAGCCGCAGATTCTGCTGATGGACGAGCCGTTCGGTGCGCTTGATACCCACACCAAAATCGATATGCACGAGTTCCTGCTTCGAATCTGGGAACGCGAGCAGCAGACGGTTTTGTTTGTCACCCACGATCTTGGCGAAGCCCTGACATTGGCCGACCGCATTATCCTGCTTTCGGCGCGGCCGGGCCAGATCAAGGATATCTTCGAGGTGAACTTTGCGCGGCCCCGCGACGCGGTTAAGGTCCGCGAAACTCCCCGCTACGCCGAACTATTCCAGCACATTTGGCACTCGCTCGGCGAAGAATTCGTCAAGGGCCGCAGCGCATGAGAACGTCGCTGCGACCGGTAAACACATTAGCTTGGCAGGCATTCATTTGCGTTGCCGTGCTTTTGGTCTGGCAATGGGGGTACGACCTGCATGCCAGCGTTCCTTGGCTGGTCCCCGATTTGCTCGACCCTTATTTTGTCTCGAAACCAAGCGAGATATTCGAACGATTTCTGATCTTGAGCTGCATCAAGTCGAAGCTCGGCGTATTCAACGGCTGGTTCAACGGCGACTTGGGCAAGTGCATGACGCGCACCGAGAACAATCTCTGGGTTGCTACCGCTGTCACGCTCAAGAATACGTTCTTCGGTTTTCTGGCCGGTGTTTCCAGCGGTTTTGTCGTCGGATTGATTTTGGGACGATCGGATCGCCTTAGCGCGATTTTCCAGCCCTTCATCACGGCGGTGAACTCGATTCCCAGGATTGCGCTGGCGCCGATTATCGTCCTGGCATTCGGGATCGGCGACATGTCCAAGATTGTCACATCGTGGATCGTGGTGGTCTTTCTGGTGTTCTTCAACACTTTCGAGGGAGCGCGTTCGATCGACGAGGGTTTTGTCAATGTCGCGCGGCTACTCGGTGCGAGCGAATGGCAGATTACCCGCACCGTCGTGATCCCATCGACAATGGCGTGGGTGTTCGCCTCGCTTTCGCCTGCGATCTCCTTTGCGTTGATCGGAGTCATCGTCGGTGAATTCATCGGCGCGGAGCGCGGCATCGGACGATTGATCATCGAGTCGGAAGCGCGCGCAGAAGCGTCGGGAATGATGGTCGCAGTGATCGTATTGATGCTGGTGGGCGTGGTGCTTTCGGCCATGATCTGGAGATTGCAGGCCTATCTGTTGCGCTGGCAACAACATAATATGGCGGAGTAGATAGAGGTCGAATGCATCGAGCTAAAGAGGTATCCCGATGAGCATACAAGTTTACGGTTTCTGGAGGTCGATCGCTTCATTTCGTGTGCGGGTGGCCTTGAGACTCAAGGGAGTACCGTTTGAGGAAATTCCGATCGACATCCTTTCGGGCGAACAGTTCAAGCCGAGCTATGAAGCCGTTAATGCCGAGCGTGTCGTCCCGACCTTCATTCACAACGGACATTCCGTGTTCCAGTCGCTGGCGATCATCGAATATCTCGATGATATCGAGCCTAAACCTCGACTGATACCGGAGGACGCCAGGGAGCGGGCCTACGCGCGCTCCTTGGCCCTGATGACGGTTGCTGATGCACATCCCCTGGTCGTGCCACGCGTCCGCAACCATCTGGCCAAGACTTTTGGCGCCGATGCCAAGGCGATAGAGGATTGGGGCAAGCATTGGACCAGCGAAGGTCTTGCAACTTATGAGAGAATACTCGCAGGACGGGCGCCGGCACCTTTTGCTCTGGGTGCCGAGCCGGGTCTCGCGGATATTTGCATCGCCGGTCAGGTCGTGGGCGCGCATTTTCTCAAACTTGAATTGAACGCCTTTCCTGCAGTGGCGCGGCTTGCCGACCGCTGCTTCGCAATTCCCGCTTTCGCGACATCGCATCCGTTTGAACAACCCGGATTTAAGACCGCAGCCGGGCATCACTAATCGCTTTGTGTGCTAGGTGTCGAGGCCGAGTACCCTCGCGGCGTTACCGCCGGCGATCTGGGCTAGCATCGCGTCGTCCATTCCGTGGACACCCGCGATATGTCCGATCGGATTATATTCGGCCATGTCAAACGGGTAGTCGGTACCCATCAAGATCCGGTCGGGGCCGAATACGTCAATCAGATAGGCGAGCTGATGGTAGGTAAAAACCACGGTGTCCAGATAAACCTGCCGCAGATAAGTCGTCGGCGGCAATGGTAGCTCTCCGTGCGAATCTTGCCGCGCTCCCCAAGCGTGATCGATTCGCCCCGAGTAGCCCGGAAGGTAGCCGCCGCCGTGTACGGCCATCAGCTTCAGATCCGGAAAACGCGCCAACGTTCCCGAAAAGATCAGATTGTGGAGTGCAAGCGTCGTATCGAGTGGATTACCGAGAACATTGTTGAAATAGAAATGAGTCAAGCGTTCACCATGGGTGAATCCGTTAGGATGCATCATTATGAATGCCCCCAGTTCCTCGGCCTTGGCAAAGAAAGGCCGGAACTTCGGATCGGACAATTCCTGGCCGTCGACGTTGGTCAGGATCTCGGCTCCCTTCAATTTCAGATCTTTCATGATGTAATCGAGCTCGCGGACGGCTATTTCCGGCTCCTGCAAGGTCACGACGCCAAGTCCGACGAAGCGATCGGGCTTGCGCGAGCAATATTCCACCACGCCATCATTGGCGAGGCGGTGCGCGGCTTCTGCGATTTTTGGATCGATCGAGTAATAACATTGGCCCGGCGCCGGCGCCACGACCTGGATATCAATTCCCATTTTATCGAGGTCTGATAGCCGACGATCGATCGTGGTCATGACTTCGCTAATGTCTTTGTCCTGCCCTGCATTGATCTCCCTGGTTGGTCCATCCGCGAAATGCGCAAGTGGGATACGGCTAATATCGATGTGTGGCTGCGCCAGCTTGGCAGCTTGGGGAACCACGATGTGGGCGTGAATGTCGATGGTCGTGGACGACGGCCGCCGGGCAAGTCCGTCGGCGTCGTGATTACGTGCGGCGGTGCGGCCATAACGATTTTTGCGGTCGATCATTGGGTGGACCTTGCTGTTGAACAATGTTCGGGACGTGAAATGAGGCTGTCGCAGTTCAGGTTTTGGATGCAGACGCCGAACGTTGAGTCCAGCGGGTCGAAATAGCGGTTGCGTCGGCATCGCCAAGGCCCGCCGCTTCGGCTTCCTCATAGCAGGCAAGCGCGCTTGCCGTGACCGGAAGCTCGGCACGAATCGATGTGGCAAATTGGACCGCAGTGGCGAGATCCTTCTTCGCGGCGTTGAGACCAAATGCGGTTTCGCCCAGCGGTGCCCCACCCAGCACCTTGGCGATGATAGCACCGCGCCCCTTCATGGCAGCAGGCGTACCGGCAGTATCGGACAAAATGTCGATCAGTCGGTCTGCGGGAAGATTGAGCGGCTTGCAAATGGTCAAGGCCTCGCCGAGTGCTTGCCAGTACACCAATAGAGGCAGGTTCACCGCAAGTTTCATCATCGAGCCCGCACCAAGCTCGCCGACATGTTCGATGCGGCGGCATAGTTGCTCCAGAAGCGGCATCGCCCGGGTTATGTCAACGTTTGAGCCGCCGACAAGCCCAAACAGCTTGCCTTCATTCGCAGGACCCGTGCTTCCACCGACCGGAGCTTCAACAAACGCAGCGCCTTCCTCCAATATCGAAGAACCGTTCGATTTCATTGTGTCTGGGCGCACCGTGCTCATATCGATCACGAGCTTGCCGGGAAGTTTAGCTTTCAGGATGCCATTCGGTCCGCGGTAAACTGCCTCGGTGGCCACGTCATTTAGCAGCATCACAACAGTGATTTCGCAATCTTCCACGAGTTCCGCTGGCGAGCCGAACAGCTTCGCACCCGCATCGACAAGCGGTTTGGTCTTTGCAGGATTGCGATTCCAGACCGCGACTTCGTGTCCGAGTGATATCAACCGCTGCGCGATAGATGATC
>Ga0302320_10009531_pt1 | contig 20839 bp, 15 predicted proteins | sample Bog_T0_3_FD_202130 | JGI IMG/M metagenome (GOLD analysis project Ga0302320, IMG submission 202130) | Peat permafrost microbial communities from Stordalen Mire near Abisko, Sweden - Bog_T0_3 | ecosystem: Environmental > Terrestrial > Soil > Wetlands > Peat | place: Sweden: Abisko, Stordalen Mire...
CGCCCGCGAATACGACGAGACGCAGGTCCGCGACATGCACCGCACGACGGTGTCCGACGGCGTGCCGACGGTGGCCGAGGGGGTGTAGGGTTTCTCCGTGACCGCCGCGCCGGCGGGGTTGGCTAATAGCATCAACGATACGGTTGCTCAGGCCACCGCAGCGACTTCGCCGTCGTCGATGTAGTGCGCGGTCGCTCTCAGATGGACCACGACCTCGCAGGATCCGCGGAATCCATCGAACATCGCATTCGGGATGGCTGCGTCGCCGTTGGTCCAGCGCAGCCCGGTTTCGGCCTCGAACGGATAGAACCCGTCGGTCAGGTCTGCATCGGCGGCGCCAACAACCTGGAAGTGTGTGTGCTTCCGCACCGCGATCCGACGGACCGCAACGCCGAGGCAGCGCGGATCGCGCGCCAAACCCATCTCCTGCGGCACCGCGGCGCGGGTGACGATACGCACCTCGTCGGGAATGCCTGGAAGCTTAAAGACATAGACATCGTCTGTCTGCGTCGTTGCGTCCACGCGGACACCGTCCACCAACAGGCTCAGATCCGGCTCGCGGGTCAGCGGCAGACCGGACCGCGGTCCGCTCCGGTCCAGCAACCGTTGCCACACCGCATCCACCACCGCGCCGCCCGTCAACACCGGCGCGAATGGCGGTTTCGGCGGCTGGTCCCATCCCGTATTGGCGTTCTGGAACAGCCAGCGGTTGCCGTCGTCGCGATAGCTTTCAGCCGCGGCGCCGTTCGCCACCAGCACGTCATGCGCGTCCAGCTCAAGGTGAAACACGGTGACTTCCTGCGCCCGGTCGTCCCAGTGGATCGAGCGGTGATTGACCAGGAATTCCGCCGGGATCAGCACGCCATCGATATAGAGTGCGTGGCCCTTGGTGATGCGCAGGTCGCTGTGCGGGATGTTGTCGTCCAGCGCGCCTTTCCGCACGATGATCGGTGTCGCCGCACCCCGGCGGCCACGGGTCGCGAGTGCTTTTCCGCGTCCGATCCAGCACAGCTTCCGTCTGTGGCCATGCAGCGTCATGACGGTGTCGCCGGTTTTCAGCGCCTCGACGGCGACTTCACCCTTGTCGGTGCGGATCAAGGTGCCGGGCAGGAAGCTGGCAATGTCCATCAGCACGCCGTTGCCGCCATCGGACTGAAAGGCGAAACGATCGCCCGTGTAGTCCTCGCCGGGCGCGACTGGGATGTCGACGAGTGCCGTGCCGTTGAGGGTGACGTCTATTGACCCCGAAACGAAGCTGGCGGCGTAGCTGCCGGACGGAGTGATTGCGTAAGGAACCAAATCGATTTGATTGCCCGCGCGAAAGCCGGCAACGATCGGCACAGAATTGGCGACGCCTTGTTGCCCGAGCGGTTTCAGCTTCAGCATGCTGTTGGTTGCGTCGGTGAAATAGACGGTATTTCCCGGCGCCACCGCACCTTCGAGCTTGCCCCCGGTGGCCAGGCGATAGGCTCCGCTGGTCGAGTTCGCACTGGAGAAAATGGAAAAAAGGTCGCCGTTCTCGACGGTCACCGTTCCGGCGTTGGTGAAGGTCCCGGCAACGACGAAGCTGCCGCCTGGTGCCGCGGCATCGATCAAACCTTCGTTCACCAGACCAACGCTGTTGTAAACGTAGATGCCGATCTGACCGTCGATCGCTACCTGCGCGCCAGGCGCTGTGGATGTCAGCGTGACAGTTGGTCCGAGTGTTCCTGCGATAATGTTTTCTTCTGGAATCGTGGCGTTACCGAGTGTCAGTTGGACGTTCGCGAGCGAACCCCAAACGGCTAGACTGCTGTAGGGCGCGGTGAGATCGATGCTGCCTTGTCCGGTGCCGTCCGCCCCATGGAAGGCGACCGAACCAAGGAGTGCCACGGTGCCCTGTGTGCCAACGATGGTGCCGTTCCAGACGGCGTCCTGCAAGGTTACATTTCCGGCCGAAACGCTGGCAGTATCGTCAATCACCGTTCCGCCCACGATCGTGCCCGACAACGCGACCGAACCGAAATGCGACGCCAGGGTCGAAAGCGCCAGTGTGTGGCCGGCGTTCAGCAGCGTGCCACCGAGATCGACCGTGCCGCCGTTGTTGATAACGGTGCCGAAATCGACGAACGGGTTCGAGCCGGTGAGGTCGTTGGTGCCGTTGAAGGTCACTTCGGCGCCGGCTGCCAGGATGATCGTCCCGGTGTTGAAAAGCGAACCGTTAGAGAGGGTCAGCGTCACCGAGGCGCTGGTTTCGGCGACGATCAGGCCGGTCGCGGCGTTGATGGGGGCGGTGCCGCCAGTCAGGTTGACACGCGTGAAGCTGGCGGCATCCACCGTGCCCTCGTTGATGAAGCTAGCATCGAGCGAGTCCAGGTTTTGATTGACGATGGCCGGGTTCACGACATCGACAACGCCCTGATTAACGTTGACCCCGAGCACGCCGCCGGAGACAGTCACCAGCACATTCGGCCCTAGCGTCAGGGAGGATGCCGGGAAGCCCGGCGAAAACCGATTCCCGGCAACGAGGACACCATCACCGCCAAGGTCCCCGCTAACGGCGATGATGACGTTGTTGAGCGTCTGAGTGCCATCGAACTCCAGCACGCCATCGTCGGTGATCGTGCCCGCCGTTCCCAACGCCGACAGCAGATTCAGGCCGGTGCCCGAAACGACGATATCTTCCCCCGCCAGCAAGTCCATGGCGCCGATCAGGGTTCCCCCGGCGGTGACCAGCGTGCCTGTCTTCGGCAGCGGCGTGATGATAGCCCCCGGCGGCGGCGGCGGCCGCGCGGTCAACGTCCCCTGCAGAACCCCGGCGAGGTCGATCTCGGCGCCACCCAGCACGACTGACCCGGCGACGTTCAAGGTTCCGCCGGCGATCAGATCCAGCGTCGGCCCGGAATTGAAAAGGTTGCCGCCGTCGAGCGTCAGAGTGGCTGCTACAACCGACTCACCCGCGGAGATTGTGACGGTTCCGTTCGCTGCCTCGATAGATACATTATCAGCACTGGTGGGGACGATGGTTCCGGACCATAGACTTGGCGTGTTCCAGTCGCCGCTCGTTCCGGTCCAGGTCACAGTCATCGCGGCCAACCTTCTTTATTACACGGAAACGATTATCACAGACGGGGTATCGGAATGCAAGACGGAAAAATACCGAACGACAACTCTCCGAGGTCAGTTCGACGCAAGACCCTACGGGACCGTCCGGTTGCCGACGAAATTCGTTCCTTGCCGGGGTACGACAAAACCATCCATTGATTAACCGGGCCTCACATTTCGGCCGTCGCCGGATCGATGCCACGTCCAGCAATCCCCCTATCGACCGGCGGCTCGTAAAGTGTTGCGGATACTTATTTTTTGTGCGCCGAAAGCCGCACCGCGCATCGGTTCCGCTACTCCCCGAACTCCGTTTTCGGGTTACCTCGTGGCACGCCGCACGCCCGGTCCAACACGAAAATACCCGCATGATCGAATCCGCCGCCCGATCGCGTCACGACGCCCATCTGACGCCGTCAAGACAACTGTCATGTCAACGCCGCCGCTCGTTCCAGGCAACCAATCCGATCTGACGCCGTAACCGTCACAACCTTCGCTAGTAATGAAACCGGCATGCTGCAATCACCAGCATCTGCCCACCCTCAACTCCGGCGACACGGTAGATCAGCCGGTGCTCATCGGTGATCCGCCGCGACCACCAGCCCGACAAGTCGCCCAGAAGCGGCGCCGGCTTGCCAATCCCCTCAAACGGAGACCGCCGCGCGTCCTTGATCAGCGCGTTCAACCGGCGCAGCACAGCCCGGTCGGTCGCAAGCCAATGCTGATAATCCTCCCAAGCCTCGCCGGAAAAGCGCAGATCCACGACATCTAAACCGGACCTTCATCCTCGATCAGCTCATGCGCCTGACCCTGCCCGGCGTCCAACGCGCGGATCGAGGACCGCAGACGGTCCGCGTTCCGCGGGCTGCTCAGCAAGCGCACCGTCTCCTGCCACCCGGAGAACTCCGCTTCCGACAAAATCACCACATTTCCCTTCCCGCCCTGCCGTGTGACCAGCAGCGCTTCACGGTCGCCCGTGACCCGATCGAAGTAGCGCGCCATATTTTGCCGCAGATCTGTAAAGGACACTTGGGCAACCACCGTCACTCTCCGGAAATCTGTACCGATACATGTACTAAAAACCCTCCCACGTCAACCGCCCCTCCCCCAAATCAGCAACCCTTGACACCCACCCCCAACCCGACTAGCTATCACCATGCAAGCAACACTGACGGCACCATGACCCCCCCAGCCACAACCCAGACCATGAGCCCCCGCACCCGCCAACTCCTCCAGGGCGCCATCATCCCCACCCTGCTCGCCATGGCATGGCCCAACATCCTGGTGATGACCGCACAGGCCTCCACCGGCCTGATCGAGACCTGGTGGGTCTCACACCTCGGCGCCGACGCCCTCACCGGCATGGCCCTCGTCTTTCCCGGCTTCATGATGATGCAGATGATCTCCGGCGGCGCCATGGGCGGCGGCATCTCCTCCGCCATCGCCCGAGCCCTCGGCGCCGGCCGCCGCCACGACGCCGACACCCTCGTCATCCATGCCATCGTCATCAACGCCGTCCTCGGCCTCGCCTTCTCCGCCCTCCTCCTGCTGTTCGGGCGCAACCTCTACGCCGCCATGGGCGGCCGGGACGGCTCGCTCGACGCCGCCATGCGCTATTCCAACGTCGTCTTCGGCGGCACCGTCCTGGTCTGGCTCTCCAACGCGCTGGCCAGCGTCATCCGCGGCACCGGCAATATGTTCGTCCCCGCCCTGGCGATCTGCATCGGAGTCGTGCTGCTGATCCCGCTCTCCCCGCTGCTGATCTTCGGCTACGGACCCATCCCCGCCATGGGAATTGAAGGTGGGGGCGCCGCCATGCTCCTCACCACCGCGATCACCGCAACCATCCTGGCCTGGTATATCCTCGCCGGCCGCAGCGTCGTCCGCTTCCGCCTCGCCCCGCTCAAGCGACCCATGCTGGCGGACATCCTCCACGTCGGTGCCGTCGGTTCGATCAGCACTCTCCAGACCAGCCTCACCATCCTGCTCACCACCGCCCTCGTCGGTGCCGCCGCCGGCCCCGCCGGAGTCGCCGGTTATGGCACCGGAGGCCGCCTCGAATACCTGCTGATCCCGCTCGCCTTCGGCTTCGGCGGCCCGCTGGTCGCCCTCGTTGGCACCAACATCGGCGCCGGCCAGCCCGAACGAGCGCTGCGCATCGCCCTCACCGGAGGTGCCCTCGCCTTCACCCTCACCGAACTCATCGGCCTCACCGCAGCCCTCTTCCCCACCGCCTGGCTCGGACTGTTCGGCAACGATCCGCAAATGCTCGCCACCGGCACCGCCTATTTGCGCACCGTCGGCCCGGTTTACGGTTTCTTCGGCCTCGGCCTGTCGCTGTATTTCGCCTCCCAGGGCGCCGGCCGGCTGCTCTGGCCGCTGCTCGCCGGCCTGATCCGCATGCTGATCGCCGTCGGCGGTGGCGCACTCGCCCTCCACGCCACCGGCTCCCTGCAAGCCCTCTTCGACTGCCTCGCAGCCGCCCTGCTCGTCTACGGCGCCACGCTCGCCTACGCCGTCCACGCCGGCGTCTGGTTCCGCACCAAAACGCTGGTCCAGCGTGCCCATCTGGCGGCCACCGTCCCAATTCCCGCCCGCGCCCAGTAGCCCGGCCAGGATTGCCACCGGCGCCAATTACCGGGAACCTGCATCCCCCAGCCGCAGGAGACCCGAATGGCCAAACCGGATACCATCACCCCGGAGTTCCAGCGCGGCTGGGACGCCGCCATCCAAGCCGCACGCGACTGGCACGAATCGAAGGCCAAACAGACCCTCGTTCTCGCCAAACGCAGCCGCTTCCCGAAGAACCTGGAACGCGAGGCCGAAGTCCACAAACAAGCAGCCGAGATGCTGCAAACCCTAAGCCCGGACGACGTCTAAACTAACGCGCCGACCCGGACCGGATCGACAATCCCCGCCCCATCAACAGCCCCAACTCGCTCGGGCGATCACTGTATTCGCGCATCGTCCGATACGGCACATCCGTCACCTCGGCGATGAAATTCAGCTTCTGCGCCACATCCAGCGCGCTGAACCGCCCCGCTTTCGGCCGCTTCTCAAACATCGCCGCCACCGCCTGCAGCGACCGCTGCGGAATGATCGCCAGCACCCGCTGATGCTCCGGCGTGATATCCGCCATCGTCAGCACTCGCGACAAATTGTCCGACGGCGGCGCCAGCCGGTTCCGTTCCACCGGAGCCGTCGCCGTCAGGTCGCGGCTCGGAAAGTCGATCTCGACGCCGTTTTCCTGCGTCAGGTAAACCGTGTCGCCGTCACAATCCACCACCGTGCCGCTCAACTTTCGCGTCTTATGATAGACCGTCTGTCCGACCGCAAACATCGCTTCTACTCCGGCTGCGGCCCGTCATATCCCTCGATGATCAGCAGGTCCGCCTCAGACCGTCCATCGCGCAGTGCCTTCGCCGCCGCATATTCCGCCGAGTGATAGCACGCCACCGCGGTTTCATAGTCCTTGAATTCCAGCACCACGTTGCGCGACCGCGCCACACCCTCCGGCGCCTCGAACCGCCCGCCCCGCACGATGAACCGTGCGCCGTATTTGCTGAACGCCGCCGCATTGGCGGCAACATACGCCTGATAGCCGGCCGGGTCGCTGACATCCACCCGAGCGATCCAGTACCCCTTCGCCATGGCCATCTCCCTTATGAATGAGGCCGGTCGCCCAGTATCGTCGCCAGCACCGGTTCCATCGCCTTCGCCATCAGCGCCTGCCCTTGTGCCGACGGATGCAGCGGCGGGTCAGGCGGCGTCAGCCGCGGATCAAGGAATAATGCTCGGTTCAGCACGCCGTTGCGCATGAACAAAGCCGTCAGGTCAAGGAAAGACACCGTCGCGTCGCCCTTGTAGCGGGCCGCCAGCATCCGGTTGATCTGCGCCGTTGTCTCGGTGATCCAGGCGGAGCGCTCCGACGGCAGCACCCCCAGCAGCAGGATCCTGGTCGTCGGCAGCCGCTTGCGCAGTTCCTCAATGATAGTGTCGATGCCCGCGACCGTGTCCTCGGCCGACCAGTGGACCCGCCCCAGATTGTTGGCCCCGATCAGCACGACCGCTGCCTTGGGCGCAATCCCCGCCACCTCCCCGTTACGGATGCGCCAGATCAGGCTGGCGGTGGTATCGCCCTTGAACCCGAGGTTGACGGCGTGCCGGTCGCCATAGAACCGCTGCCAGACCGGGGCGAAATCCTGCCAGTCCGGAGGACCCGATAGCTCCCAGTCCTGCGTGATCGAATCGCCCAGAAAAATCAGTTCGGGTTTAGCCTGCGCGATGTCGCGCAGCTTCTCCTGATGCCGTTGCCGCCACCAGGGCAGGTCGGTGCGCGCGATCGGTGTGGCGGCCGGGATGGTGCGCGCCTCGCCAGCGCCGGGACAAGCTGCCATTGCTGCAAGGGCGGAGACAATCCAGCGCCGCGTTGCCATGTATCAATGCGTCCCCATCGAGATCCCGGCCGCCGCGGCGGTGGTCGGGGACTAAACCGATTGTCCGTCATGTCGCAAGGTGATGGCGGTCCCACGGCCGGCGGGGCCCGGTCAATCCGCGCGGATACAGCAGCGGCAGGATCAGCGCCACGCCGATGCCCCACATCAGGCTGGCGGCGGCAGACCGCAGCATCGGCGCGGTCTGCCAGCCAAACGCGATCGCGCGTCCTGCCAGCGGGCCGACCAGAAACCAGCTCACCAGCATGGCGAAAACGCCGGCCAGCAACGCTTTGACCAACGTAGGTACAGGCACACGCGGGGCGAGCCAACCGTACAGCCCGCCATACACCGCACCCCAGAAGGTGATGCTGACCACCATCGGCGCGTTGAAGGGTGGCACGACAGCCACCCGAAATGCCGCCTGCGGCGCGAGACCGCACCAGAAGAACAACTGCAGCGTGGTTTGATGAAACACCAACACTGAAATAGCGCCGGCAACACAACCGAGGAGAATGGATTTTGGGGCAAGCGTCATGGAATTCATCCACAATGAACGGGGTTCTGCGCCTATCATCACTCCGGTGCCATAGCCGTCAATCCTGCACTGCACAAAATGCATAACAATGCCAGCCCTCATCACGGGCGAGACCGTTTCATTTGCAACTATAAGCTCGCCGACCAGTTGGCCCGGACCGAATCGCCGAACGTCATCCAAGCCACTCCGTCCCGGCCGATCCTCTGATCCAAGCGTTCTCAATCTCAATCAAAACTGTAATAAAATTGTAAAAGAATCACCAATAGTTATTTTATGGGATTGCCTTAAGAAAACGTCATCGTTCGTTAACAAAAGGTAGCTCGATGATACGCCGCCCGTCTTTCAAGACCGTTTTGCTGTCCTGCACCGCCTGCGTCACCCTTGCGGCGGGAAGCGCCCGCGCCGATCTGATCCCCAGCGACCTGATCATCAGCGCCAGCACCTTCGTTCCCAACACGGGTGAGGCCGCCGGCCTGACCGCCGGTCAGCCGATCACCGTCGACGGCACGCCCGAACCCGCCAGCCCGCCGGGCGGCCCCACGGCTATCGCCGTCGCAACCGACGCCAATCTCGGCGTCTTCACCAATTCCTCGGCCGACAGCAATTTCGGCATCACCGCGCCGCTGACCCTGCTCTCGGTCAACCCCACCACCGGCACCGTCGACCAGTCGCTGACCCTGCCCACCAGCCAGATCGTCACCAGTTTCTCCTCCAAGTCCGAGGGCTCGCTGTCGCTCAGCCAGGACGGCCATTCGCTGAATATCGTCGGCTACCACGTGACCACCGATGCCTATACGCCCAGCCCGGTCGGCGCGCTCGACGTATCGAATGCCAGCACGACAGCGTTCGTGGATACCGGTCTCGCCGCCGGCAACTCCGCGCGCACCGACAATCGCACGGTGGCGACGATCGGCTACAACGGCACGACGACAACTACCGACCTGAACGCCTACAGCGGCAACAACGGCCGCGCCGTTCAGCAGTACAACGGCATCTTCTATACCGTGGGCAACGCCAACCTCGGCAACACCGGCGTCGAGGAACTGGTGCCCGGCACGCCGGCCGGCAGCACCCCGAATTCCGCCCAGGTCGGCCAGTTCAACACCACCCAGGTCGGCAACAAAGCCGACAAAGTGATCAAGGACAACAACTTCCGCGGCGAGACGATCTACAACAACACGCTGTATGTGACCAAAGGCAGCGGCAGCAACGGCATCGACACGGTCTATCAGGTCGGCGCGGCGGGTGCGTTGGCCAACGGCGCCAATCTGCCGACCGGGCCCGGAACGCCGATTACCGTGCTGCCGGGCTTCCCGACCGCGCCGGCCAAAACCACGGCCGACTACACCCCGTTCGGCCTGTTCTTCGCCAACCCGACGACGCTCTATGTATCCGATGAAGGCACCGGCGACGCCGCTGACAACGGCGTCGGCAGTCATGCCGGCCTGGAAAAATGGAGCCTGATCAACGGCACCTGGAAACTCGACTATACGCTCCAGGCCGGCCTGATCGGCACCGCCCAGTCGTACAACGCCCCCGGCTTCGACGGCACCGTCACCGAGGGTGGCCTGCGCGACATCTACGGTCAGGTGAACGCAGACGGCACCGTGACGATCTACGGCATTACCGCCACCACCGACAATATCCCAAACATGGACAACGGCGCCGACCCCAATGAGGTCGTGGATATCACCGATACCATCGGTGCCACCACGCTGCCCACCAGCGAGAGCTTCAACGTGCTGGAGGGGCCCATCCTCGGCACCGTCTACCGCGGCGTCTCCGATGCCCCGATCCCCGAACCCGCCTCGATCGGCATCCTGATGTCGGCCATGGCCGGCATCCGCCTGCTACGCCGCCGCCGCGCGGCCTGAACCGGACAACGCGCGCGGTCCGGTTCAGGCCGCGCGCGCCATCCGTTAATATTTCACTGGACAGCCGCCGCGCCGACGCCTATATGCCCGCCTCTTTGGAACGCGGGAGACCGTTGGCCGCCCCGTGGCGGTTCGGGTCGTTTGCACCGCGGTCCCTTGGACAAGGACCAGGGATCACATGGCGAAGAAAATCGTCGGCTACATCAAACTGCAAATCCCCGCCGGCAAGGCCAACCCGTCGCCGCCCGTCGGCCCGGCGCTCGGCCAGCGCGGCTTGAACATCATGGCGTTCGTCAAGGAATTCAACGCCCGCACCCAGACCATGGAGCCGGGGATGCCCATCCCCGTGGTCATTACCGCGTTCGCCGACCGCAGCTTCACCTTCGTGATGAAGACGCCGCCGAACACCTACTTCCTCAAGAAGGCCGCCGGCATCACCAAAGGCAGCCCAACCGTCGGCAAGGGCGCCTCCGCCGGCCGCGTCACCACCACCCAGTTGCGCGAAATCGCCGCGATCAAAATGACCGACATGAACGCCAACGACATCGACGCCGCGGTTCGGATGCTGACCGGCTCCGCCCGCTCGATGGGCCTCACCGTTGTGGAGGGCTGAGCCATGGCCAAGAACAAGCGTCTCGCTGCCGCCCAGAAAGCCGTTGATAACACCAAGGCCTACAAGCTGTCCGAGGCCATCGCCCTGGTGAAGTCGATCTCCAAGGCGAAGTTCGACGAAACGGTGGAGATGTCGATGAACCTCGGCATCGATCCCCGGCACGCCGACCAGATGGTGCGCGGCCTGACCAACCTGCCCAACGGCACCGGCAAGACCGTCCGCGTCGGCGTTTTCGCCCGCGGGGCCAAGGCCGATGAGGCGACCGCGGCCGGCGCCGACGTGGTGGGCGCCGAGGACCTGATGGAGAAAGTCCAGGCCGGCGAGATCAATTTCGACCGCTGCATCGCCACGCCGGATATGATGGGCATCGTCGGCCGCCTCGGCAAAATCCTCGGTCCCCGCGGCCTGATGCCGAACCCCCGCCTCGGCACCGTCACCATGGACGTCAAGGGCGCGGTCACCGCGGCCAAGGGCGGTCAGGTCGAGTTTCGTGCCGAAAAGGCCGGCATCATCCACGCTGGTATCGGCAAGGTATCGTTCGACGCCGACAAGCTGCTGGAGAACGCCAGGGCCCTGGCCGACGCCATCGTCAAGGCCAAGCCGACTGGTGCCAAAGGGACCTATGTGCAGAAAGTTTCGGTCAGTTCGACGATGGGACCCGGGGTCCGCGTCGATGTCAGCTCGTTGACCGCATGAGATACACCGGCCGCCCAGGGCAACCCTGATCGGCCGGTGGGCAGGAGGGAGCATATCCCTCCGAACCTGTCCAAGACCGCACGTCTTTTCACCCCGGTTCGCCGGGACGAGGATTTAATGGACCCCAACCGGTCCGCGCGCGGGAGATGGGGAAGCCAGACATTCAGCCGAACATCGCGTTCGGCAGGGTCTTTGGTGGTTCCAGGACAGGCGAACTGGATGGGTTTCCCGGGTCTGACCCGAGATTCTCATTCGTGGGCAACCTGACCCGCCCTTCCGCCCATCGCGGAAAAGCGGGTCTAACGGAGACGAAACGTGGACCGTACGGAGAAGCGCGCGTTCGTCACCACGCTCAATCAGGCGCTGAGCGCCACGTCGATGATCGTCGTCACCCGCAATTCGGGTCTGACGGTCGCCGAGGTGACCGACCTCAGGCGCAAGATGGGAGCGGCGGGGGCAACTTTTAAAGTCGCGAAGAACCGGCTGACCAACCTCGCTCTGGATGGGACCCAGTTCGACAGCCTCAAGCCAATGCTGAAGGGACCGATCGCTCTCGCCTGGGCGACGGATCCGGTGGCCGTGGCAAAGACCGCTGTCGACTTCGCCAAGACCAATGACAAGTTCGTCGTCGTCGGCGGCGCGCTCGGAACCCAGACGCTGAATGCGGACGGGATCAAGGCGCTCGCCGAACTGCCGAGCCTGAATGAGCTGCGCGCCAGTCTGGTGGGGATGATCTCGACCCCTGCCACGCGAATCGCCGGCATCCTCCAGGCACCGGCCGGACAACTTGCCAGGGTCTTCGGGGCCTATGCCAAGCGGGATGAGGTGGAAGCCGAAGCTGCCTGACCCCTCGCCCCATTTCAACATGGGGCATGGCCTCCGGCTGGTCCGGGGGCTTGCATGGAACCAACCAAAGTCTAGATAATAGGAACATACGATATGGCCGATCTGAACAACCTGGTTGAAGAGCTGTCCAAACTGACGGTTCTTGAAGCCGCCGAACTGTCCAAACTTCTCGAGGAGAAGTGGGGCGTGTCTGCTGCTGCGCCGGTGGCCGCCGCCGCCGCCCCTGTGGCCGCCGCCGCGGCACCGGTCGAAGAGCAGACCGAATTCACCGTCATCCTGGCCAAGGCGGGTGACAAGAAGATCAACGTAATCAAGGAAGTTCGCACCATCACGGGCCTCGGGCTGAAGGAAGCCAAGGACCTCGTGGAAGCTGCGCCGAAGCCGGTCAAGGAAGGCGTCGGCAAGGATGAGGTCGCGAAAATCAAGAAGATGCTGGAAGACGCCGGTGCAAGCGTGGAGGTGAAGTAACGCGTTTCCTCGGCAAGCTGAATTCGGCCTGGCGTCTCCGCCGAGACGTCACGGCCTTCGGACTGAGGGCGGGTGGGAATCGACCGGTTCCCGCCCCCTTTGCTGTTTCGGCGGCAAGTTTCAGCTCAGCCACCGGCCAAACCGGCGGCATCGGCATCCTGGATAAACGGTAAGGTGGGTCATCGATGAACGCGATCACACGGTCCTTTACTGGGCGTAAGCGCATCCGCAAGAGCTTCGGCCGGATCCCCGAAGTGGCTCCGATGCCGAACCTGATCGATGTGCAGCGCGCCAGCTATGAGGCGTTCCTGCAGATGAACGTCCGGCCCGACAGCCGGACTCAGTCCGGCCTGCAGGAAGTGTTCAAATCGGTGTTCCCGATCGACGACTTCGCCGGCCGCGGCCGGCTGGAGTTCGTTTACTATGAACTCGAGGAGCCGAAATACGACGTCGAGGAGTGCATCCAGCGCGGCATGACCTTTGCCGCGCCGCTGAAAGTGATTCTTCGTCTGATCGTCTGGGACGTGGACGAGGACACCGGCGCCCGCTCCATCCGCGACATCAAGGAGCAGCCCGTCTATATGGGTGACATGCCGCTGATGACGGATAACGGCACCTTCATCATCAACGGCACCGAACGCGTGATCGTCAGCCAGATGCACCGCTCGCCGGGCGTGTTCTTCGATCACGACAAGGGCAAGACGCACAGCAGCGGGAAATACCTGTTCGCCGCGCGGGTGATCCCGTACCGCGGCTCCTGGCTCGATTTCGAGTTCGACAGCAAGGACCTCGTTTACGTCCGCATCGACCGCAAGCGGAAGCTGCCGGTCACCACGCTGCTGTATGCGCTGGAAAGCACGCACACCGAACAGCTTCGCGCCGCCCGGGAGGCCAAGGGCGAAACCGTCGATCCGACGGAAATCCGCGGCATGGACCAGGAGGAGATTCTTTCCCATTTCTACGGCAAGGTGGTGTTCGACCACACGCCGAAGGGCTGGGCGCGTCCGTTCGACCCCGATGCGTTCCGCGGCGTCAAGCTGCTGGAACCCCTGGTTGACGCGGCCACCGGTGAAATCGTCGCCGAGGCCGAGGCCAAGCTGACCGCCCGCCAGGCCCGCCGCATCGCCGAAAAGACCAAGGAAGTCCTGGTCGGCCGCGCCGATCTGCTCGGCCGCTACATGGCGGAAGACCTGGTCAACGCGGAGACTGGCGAAATCTTTGCCGAAGCCGGTGAGGAACTGGCCGAAGCGCGCCTCGCCGCCCTTGAAGAAGCCGGCATCACGTCGCTGCCGACTCTCGCCATCGACCAGTCCAACGGCCCGTGGATTCGCAACACGCTGGCGGTGGACAAGAACACCAACCGCGACGACGCGCTGATCGACATTTACCGCGTCATGCGCCCCGGTGAGCCGCCGACCCCGGAAACCGCCGAGGGCCTGTTCCGCGGCCTGTTCTTCGACCCCGACCGCTACGACCTCTCCGCCGTCGGCCGGGTCAAGATGAACATGCGCCTGAACATCCAGGACGCCCCCGACACCCAGCGCGTGCTGCGCAAGGACGACCTGCTGAAGACCGTCAAGACGCTGTGCGACCTCAAGGACGGCCGCGGCCAGATCGACGACATCGACAATCTCGGCAACCGCCGCGTCCGTTCGGTCGGCGAACTGATGGAGAATCAGTACCGCATCGGCCTGCTGCGGATGGAGCGCGCGATCCGCGAGCGGATGGGTTCCGTTGATATCGACACGGTGATGCCGCACGACCTGATCAACGCCAAGCCGGCCGCCGCCGCGGTCCGCGAGTTCTTCGGCTCGTCCCAGCTCAGCCAGTTCATGGATCAGACCAACCCGCTGTCGGAAGTGACCCACAAGCGCCGGCTATCCGCGCTTGGGCCGGGCGGTCTGACCCGCGAACGCGCCGGCTTCGAAGTGCGCGACGTGCATCCGACGCATTACGGCCGCATCTGCCCGATCGAGACGCCGGAGGGCCCCAATATCGGCCTGATCAACTCGCTGGCGACCTACGCCAAGGTCAACAAGTACGGCTTCATCGAGACCCCGTACATGCTGGTCAAGGACGGTGTGGTGCAGCCCGGCGCGCGCTACCTGTCGGCAATGGAGGAAGAACGCCTCGTCGTCGCCCAGGCCGACGCGCCGATGGACAAAGGCGGCCGCTTTACCCAGGACCTGGTGTCCGTGCGCAAGCAGGGCGACTTCCGCCTGGTCAAGCCGGAAGACGTCACCGCGATCGACGTGTCACCGAAGCAGTTGGTGTCGGTCGCGGCCGCGCTCATCCCATTCCTGGAGAATGATGACGCGAACCGAGCGCTGATGGGTTCCAACATGCAGCGGCAGGCGGTGCCGCTGATCCGAGCCGATGCGCCTTTGGTGGGCACGGGTATGGAAGCGGCGGTTGCGCGTGATTCCGGCGCCACCATCGTCGCCCGCCGCCCCGGCATCGTCGACCAGATCGACGGCGCCCGCATCGTCGTCCGCGCGACGAACGAGGACGCGACGACCAAGGGCGTGGACATCTACCGCCTGCGCAAATTCATGCGCTCCAACCAGTCCACCTGCATCAACCAGCGTCCGCTGGTGAAGGTCGGTGACCGCGTCTACGAGGGCGACATCATCGCGGACGGCCCGTCCACCGAACTGGGCGAACTGGCCTTGGGGCGGAACGTGCTGGTCGCGTTCATGCCGTGGAATGGCTACAACTTCGAGGATTCCATCCTCATCAGCGAGCGGATTGCCCGCGACGACGTGTTCACCTCCATCCACATCGAGGAATTCGAGGTGATGGCGCGCGACACCAAGCTGGGCCAGGAGGAAATCACCCGCGACATCCCGAACGTCGGCGAAGAAGCGCTGAAGAACCTGGACGAAGCCGGCATCGTCTATATCGGCGCCGAAGTAAATCCCGGCGACATCCTGGTCGGCAAGGTCACGCCAAAGGGCGAAAGCCCGATGACGCCCGAGGAAAAGCTGCTCCGCGCCATCTTCGGCGAAAAGGCATCAGACGTCCGCGACACATCGCTGAAGCTGCCGCCGGGTGTGACCGGCACCATCGTCGACGTCCGCGTCTTCAGCCGCCGCGGCGTCGACAAGGATGAGCGCGCGATGGCGATCGAGCGCGCCGAGATCGAACGTCTGGCCAAGGACCGTGACGACGAAAAGGCGATTCAGGAGCGTTCGTTCCTGAACCGGTTGCGCGAGAAACTGCTGGGCCACAAGGCGTCCGGCGGCTTCAAGGGCATCAAGGCCGGCACCGACATCGATGAGGCGGTATTGGCGGAGCATCCCCGCGGCTCCTGGCGGCATATCGGCGTGCAGGATGATGCGGTCATGGCCGACATCGAGACACTGAAGCGTGAATATGACGCCGCCGTCGGCCGGTTGCAGGCGCGTTTCGACAGCAAGGTCGAAAAGCTCCAGCGCGGTGACGAACTGCCGCCCGGCGTGATGAAGATGGTCAAAGTCTTCATCGCGGTGAAGCGCAAGCTGCAGCCCGGCGACAAGATGGCTGGCCGTCACGGCAACAAGGGCGTCGTGTCTCGCGTCGTGCCGGTCGAGGACATGCCGTTCCTGGAAGACGGCACCTCGGTCGATCTGGTGCTGAATCCGCTGGGCGTGCCCTCCCGCATGAACGTCGGCCAGATTCTCGAAACCCATCTCGGTTGGGCTTGCGCAAATCTGGGAAAACAGATCGGCGAACTGGTGGAGGAATACCGCCGCACCGGCGCGCAACGCGACGCGCTGCTGGAAATGCTGAAGGAGATCTACGGCGACGAGGTCTACAGCCAGCAGATCGCCACCCTTGACACCGCCCAGTTGATCGAGATGTGCGAGAACCTGAAAAAAGGCATCCCGATTGCGACGCCAGTCTTCGACGGCGCCCGCATGGCCGATATCGAGGGCATGCTGACCCGCGCCGGCCTGGCTACTTCCGGCCAGGTGATCCTCACCGATGGCCGCACCGGCGAAACGTTCGAGCGTAAGGTGACGGTCGGCTACATCTACATGCTGAAGCTGCACCATCTGGTGGACGACAAGATCCACGCCCGCTCGATCGGGCCATACAGCCTCGTCACCCAGCAGCCGCTGGGCGGCAAGGCGCAGTTCGGCGGCCAGCGCTTCGGCGAAATGGAAGTCTGGGCGCTCGAAGCTTACGGCGCCGCCTACACCTTGCAGGAGATGCTGACGGTGAAATCCGACGACGTGTCCGGACGGACAAAGGTCTACGAAGCGATCGTGCGCGAGCAGGACAACTTCGAAGCCGGCATCCCCGAAAGCTTTAACGTTCTGGTCAAGGAACTGAAATCCCTCGGCCTGAACGTCGATCTAGACAACCGCGCCGCTTGATTGATCTCGACCCTCCCGCCGTCATGGCCCGGCTTGTCCGGGCCACCAATCGCGGCACCTGCCGAACCTGCTCTCGCAAAAGCCGACACGCTGCCGCCCAACGCCTCGATGAACCCACCTAGAAGGGTATCAAACGCATGAACGAGCTGATGAAGATCCTCGGCCAGACCGGCCAGGCAATGACCTTCGACCAGATCAAGATCCAGATCGCGTCCCCGGAACAAATCCGCTCCTGGTCGTACGGTGAGATCAAGAAGCCCGAGACAATCAACTACCGCACCTTCAAGCCGGAGCGTGACGGGTTGTTCTGCGCCCGCATCTTCGGCCCGATCAAGGATTACGAGTGCCTGTGCGGCAAGTACAAGCGGATGAAGTTCCGCGGCATCATCTGCGAGAAGTGCGGCGTCGAGGTCACGCTGGCGAAAGTGCGCCGCGAGCGCATGGGTCACATCGAGCTCGCCTCTCCCGTCGCCCATATCTGGTTCCTGAAGTCGCTGCCCAGCCGCATCGGCCTGATGGTCGATCTGACGCTGAAGGAACTCGAAAAGATCCTGTATTTCGAGAGCTACGTCGTGCTGGAACCGGGCACAACCGACCTCAAGATGTTGCAGCTTCTGACCGAAGACCAGTTGCTGTCGAAGCAGGACGAATTCGGCGAGGATCAGTTCGAGGTCGGCATCGGCGCCGAGGCGATCAAGAAGGTCCTCAACCGCATCGACACCGACGCGGAAAAGGTCAAGCTGCGCGCTGACCTGAAGGAAACCTCCTCCGAGGCCAAGCGCAAGAAACTGGTCAAGCGCCTGAAGCTGATCGAGGCGTTCGGCGAATCCGGCTGCCGCCCCGACTGGATGATCCTCGACGTCGTCCCGGTCATCCCGCCCGAACTGCGCCCGCTCGTCCCGCTCGACGGCGGCCGTTTCGCCACCTCCGACCTGAACGACCTCTACCGCCGCGTCATCAACCGCAACAACCGCCTGAAGCGGCTGATCGAGCTGCGCGCGCCGGATATCATCGTACGCAACGAAAAGCGCATGTTGCAGGAATCGGTCGATGCGCTGTTCGACAACGGGCGCCGTGGCCGGGCCATTACAGGTGCCAACAAGCGTCCGCTGAAGTCGCTGTCCGACATGCTCAAGGGCAAGCAGGGCCGCTTCCGTCAAAATCTTCTCGGAAAGCGCGTCGACTATTCTGGCCGTTCGGTCATCGTCGTCGGTCCGGAACTGAAACTGTACCAGTGCGGCCTGCCGAAAAAGATGGCGCTCGAGCTGTTCAAGCCGTTCATCTACTCGAAGCTGGAGAAGTACGGCCACGCAACGACCATCAAGGCCGCCAAGCGGATGGTAGAAAAGGAACGTCCCGAAGTGTGGGACATCCTTGAAGAGGTCATCCGCGAGCATCCGGTGATGCTGAACCGGGCACCGACCTTACACCGCTTGGGCATTCAGGCATTCGAGCCGGTGCTAATCGAAGGCAAGGCGATCCAGCTTCACCCGCTGGTCTGCACCGCCTTCAACGCCGATTTCGACGGCGACCAGATGGCCGTGCACGTCCCGCTGTCCCTGGAAGCGCAGCTTGAAGGCCGCGTGCTGATGATGTCGACCAACAACATCCTCAGCCCCGCCAACGGCAAGCCGATCATCGTGCCCAGCCAGGACATCGTGTTGGGTATCTATTATCTGTCGCTCGAAACCGCGCTGTTCAAGGAAACCCCCGATAACGAGACGCCCGCGTTCGGCAAGATCGGCGAAATCGAGCATGCCCTGTTTGCCAAGCATATCACGCTGCACGACAAGATCCGTGCCCGTTACGAAACCGTGGATGCCGGCGGCAAGCCGATCAGGCCGGTCGTCGTAACAACGCCCGGCCGGATGATGATCGCGCAGCTTCTGCCGAAGCACCCCGACGTGCCGTTCAGCCTGATCAACCGCCAGTTGACCAAGAAGACCGTCTCCGACGTGATCGACATGGTCTATCGCCATTGCGGCCAGAAGGAATGCGTGATCTTCGCCGACCGCCTGATGGGCCTTGGTTTTGCCCAGGCGGCGAAGGCCGGCATCTCGTTTGGCAAGGACGATCTGATCATTCCGGACTCCAAGGGCGCCCTGATCCACAGCACCCAGGCGGAAGTGAAGGAGTTCGAACAGCAGTATCAGGACGGCCTGATCACCGCCGGGGAACGCTACAACAAGGTGGTGGACGCCTGGTCGCGCTGCACCGACGAAGTCGCCAGTGCGATGATGAAGGAGATCAGCAAGCAGGAGAAAGGCGTCCCCACCAACTCGGTGTGGATGATGTCGCACTCCGGCGCGCGTGGGTCGCCGGCACAGATGCGCCAGTTGGCCGGCATGCGCGGGCTGATGGCCAAGCCCTCGGGCGAGATCATCGAGCAGCCGATCATTGCCAACTTCAAGGAAGGGTTGTCCGTTCTTGAGTATTTCAACTCGACCCACGGCGCCCGCAAGGGCCTCGCGGACACCGCGTTGAAGACGGCGAACTCCGGCTATCTGACCCGCCGTCTGGTCGACGTGGCGCAGGACTGCATCATCGTCGAGGAGGACTGCGGCACCGAACGCGGCCTGACCGTGCGCGCGGTGATGGACGGCGGCGAGGTCGTTTCGTCGCTCGCGGAACGGACCCTCGGCCGCACCACGGCCGAGGATGTCTCCGACCCAGTCACCGGCAAGGTGCTGGTTCCGAATAACACGCTGATCGAGGAACCCGAAGCCGAACTGATTGAACAGGCCGGGGTGGAATCAGTGAAAATCCGGTCCGTGCTGACCTGCGAGTCGCATATTGGCGTTTGCGGCCACTGCTACGGCCGTGACCTCGCGCGTGGCACGCCGGTCAACATCGGTGAGGCCGTCGGTGTCATCGCCGCGCAGTCGATCGGTGAACCCGGCACGCAGTTGACGATGCGCACCTTCCACATCGGCGGCGCGGCGCAGCGCGGGGCGGAAACGTCGAGCGTGGAGGCGTCTCATGAAGGCACGATCACGGTCCGCAACCGCAACGTCATCGCCAACAGCACCGGCGCCTTGGTGGTCATGTCGCGCAACTGCGAAATCGTCCTGGTGGACGACAAGCAGCGCGAGCGTGCCCGCTTCCGTGTGCCGTACGGCGCCCGCCTGCTGGCCGAGGAAAACCAGGTCGTCAGCCGCGGACAGAAGCTCGCCGAATGGGACCCGTTCACCCTGCCGATTATCACCGAACGCGCCGGCAAGGTGGAATACATCGACCTGATCGACAGTATTACCCTTGTGGAACGGATGGACGAGGTGACCGGCCTGACCTCCAAGGTTGTCGTTGACTATAAGCAGGGGTCCAAGAGCATCGATCTGCGTCCCCGGCTGCAGTTGAAGGACGACCGGGGCGAAGTCATTCGCCTCGAAAACGGCACCGACGCGCGTTACTTCCTGGCCCCTGACTCGATCCTCTCGGTCGATAACGGCGCCACCGTGCAGGCCGGCGACGTCATCGCGCGTATCCCGCGCGAAGGCAGCAAGACCCGCGACATCACCGGCGGTCTGCCGCGTGTCGCCGAACTGTTCGAGGCGCGGCGTCCCAAGGATCACGCCGTCATCGCCGAGTGCGACGGCCGCGTGGAATTCGGCAAGGACTACAAGGCCAAGCGCCGCGTCATCGTCAAGAACGACGAGACCGGCGAGGAGACCGAATACCTGATCCAGAAGGGCAAGCACGTTTCGGTGCAGGAAGGTGACTTCGTGCGCCGCGGCGACCCGCTCGTCGACGGTCCGCGCGTCCCGCACGACATCCTGAAAGTGCTGGGTGTCGAGGCGCTGTCCGACTACCTGGTGAACGAGATCCAGGACGTCTATCGACTGCAGGGCGTGAAGATCAACGACAAGCATATCGAAGTGATCGTCCGCCAGATGCTGCAGAAGGTCGAAATCCTCGATCCGGGCGACACC
>Ga0302320_10009532_pt1 | contig 20838 bp, 20 predicted proteins | sample Bog_T0_3_FD_202130 | JGI IMG/M metagenome (GOLD analysis project Ga0302320, IMG submission 202130) | Peat permafrost microbial communities from Stordalen Mire near Abisko, Sweden - Bog_T0_3 | ecosystem: Environmental > Terrestrial > Soil > Wetlands > Peat | place: Sweden: Abisko, Stordalen Mire...
GGCCATCCCACGCAAGAGACTGTCCTGATCGAAAACGGAATTTTGAAGGGATATCTCAGCGACAAACTGTCTTCGAAATTAATGGGGCTCGCCGATACGGGCAACGGACGCCGCGAGAGCTACGAACACATTCCGATGCCGCGCATGACGAATACTTACATGCTGGCCGGACAAGACGATCCCGGAGATATTATTCGCTCGGTCAAGAATGGCGTGTACGCCGTGAATTTTGGCGGCGGCCAGGTTGATATCACGAACGGCAAATTTGTTTTCTCCGCGTCGGAAGCGTATCTGATCGAAGACGGGCATATCACTGCGCCCATCAAAGGCGCGACGCTGATTGGCAACGGGCCCGATGTTCTGACGCGCGTCTCCATGGTCGGCAACGATTTGAAACTCGACGAAGGCGTTGGCACGTGCGGCAAAGATGGGCAGGCGGTTCCTGTCGGAGTGGGCATCCCGACCATTAAGATCGACCGCATGACCGTAGGCGGCACCGGGAAACGGGAGAGCGGCGGGTTTATGCAGTAAGATTCGCCATGACCGCCACGACACCAGGGATTGCTATGAGCAAAGTGAGAAAATCCACACGAAGATCGAACGCAGGAGGCCCTCAACGGGCGAATGGGAGTTTGGCGACCGCATTGGCCAGTATGAGATCCAGGCGACTGAGTATGCGATTGATGGAAGGACAGCGTGGCTGGCGAAAGTGGGAGAGCGGACGTAAAGGGTCAACCTACAACACCCGCGCCGCCACCCCTTGCGCCGCCAGCATCTTCACCGCCTTCGCATCGAATGACACAAACGTATCCGCCCCGAGCCATTGACCTTCGTATGCAATGACGCCGTCGGCAAAATCGCCGCCCGCATCGAGCACGGCCAACCCCGCCTCAACTGCCAAACGGTTCGTTTCGACGTTCCCGGCTTTGAGCAGCTCGCGGATCGCAGCCCCAATCGCCGAGGGTTTGTACCCATAGGCTCGTCGCAAAACCCAGGCAAATTCACACAGACACAAAATTCCCACGACGAGGACTTCTGCTTTAAGCAGAGTTTTGGCCGCTATTTCTGCCAGTTTCGGCTCATCTCGCACAACGGCCCGTACAAGGATGTTGGTATCGACCGCCACCTTCATTTCTTGCCCGCTGACTTCCGGTCCGGCTCGCTTTCGTCGAACGAAACCTCTCCGGCCCATCCAGCCGCTGCTGCCTCATTCATTCCCTCCATGGTCGCAACCTTCTTTGTCTTGCCGGCTAACATCCCAATGAAGCTATCGATCTTTCCCGTCGGTCGCGCCGCCCGGATCATGCCCCGGCCATCGGGCAGCAGGTCGATCTCAATCTTTCCGCCGGGCTTCACGCCCAAATGCTCCATCACTTTCTTGCGGAATGTGACTTGGCCCCTCGTGGTCACGGTCAACGTCGACATGGCATGACCCTCCTAACAACCCACATTGTAATGCATATTTGCATTATCTGCAACGAACGCCAGAATACGCGAATCCAAAGGGCTATTCTGGTATTCAAAAGACCCATGGGGCCGCACCTCGCCGTTGTGTCTCCGTGATAGATTCAGAGTTAAGCAATGACAACAACACTAGAAAACGTCGCCAGCCAATCCGCCACCGACCTCAAGCAACTTGCCACCGACGTAGTCGCCCGCGCCGTGCAAGGCGGCGCGACGGCTGCCGAATGCGTCGTCCGGGAGGGCGATGAATTTTCGACGGTCGTTCGGCTCGGCCAGGTCGAGACCCTCAAAGAATCAGGGTCGCGGGCCATCGGCGTCCGCGTGTTTTTCGGACAACGCGCAGCCAGCACTTACTCCAGCGATTTTTCGGCTGGTGGCATCGAGCGCATGCTCAAATCGGCGCTCGAACTCGCGAGAATCACCTCCGAAGATCCGTTTGCTGGAATCCCGGCTGCCGGCAGTTTCGGATCCATCCCCGGCGAGCTCGATCTCTATTATGAAGACGTCTACTCCCTGCCTGGGCCGGAGCGCATCGAGTACGCGCGTCGCGCCGAAAAAGCCGCACTCGATGCCGATCCGCGCATCAAGAACTCCGAAGGCGGATCGTTCGACGCCGCCACCGGCAGAAAAGTTCTAGCCAACTCTCACGGATTCGTCGGTGAATATCGACGGTCGTATTGTTCGGTCTCGGTTGTTCCGATCGCGCAAGACGAAAACGGCGGTATGCAGCGCGATTATTGGTACTCCGTGGCCCGCAGTCTGTCGAAGTTAGATCCGGCCGAGCAGGTTGGGGCAGAGGCGGCGCGGCGCACTCTGCGCCGTTTGGGTGCGCGCAAAGTTAAGACTGCCCACGTGCCGGTTGTACTCGACCCCATGGTTGCCAGTTCCATGCTGGGACACATTTTCGAGGGCATCAATGGCGACTCCGTCTATCGCGGAGCTTCGTTCCTGGCCGGCAAACTCGGCGAAAAGATAGCCGGGACGAATGTGAACGTGATCGATGATGGCACGATTCCGGGTGGCTTCGGAACCGCGCCCTTTGACGGAGAGGGCATACCAACGCGCCGCACGGTCGTGATTGAAAACGGAATTCTGAAATCGTATCTGCTGAACACCTACACGGCAAAGAAGCTGGGCCTCGAAAGTACCGCGAACGCCTCTCGTGGACTTGCAGGAACTCCCGGAATCGGCCCGGGCAATTACTTTCTGCAAGCGGGGTCGAAGAGGCCCGAAGAAATTATCGGCGGGATCAAAGAAGGCCTCTACGTCACCGAGTTTCTCGGCCACGGCGCGAACCTCGTCACCGGCGATTATTCTCGCGGCGCATCCGGCATGTGGATCGTCAACGGGGAACTCGGCTATCCGGTCGAGGAAATTACTGTCGCTGGCAATCTCAAAGAGATGTTCAACAACATTTCTGAGATCGGGAGCGACCTGGAATTCCGCGGCAGCATGGCATCTCCAACAATTCGCATCGATGGCCTTACCGTCGGCGGCGAATAACGCACGGGGCAGCAAATGAAATTCGCCAAGATTATTTTCTGGATAGCAGGCATCTGGGGCATCCTGGTGCTCACGCCGCTGTATTTTATGTTCAATTTGATTGGAGAGAAAGATCCGCCTCCGATTACGCATCCTGCCTTCTACTACGGTTTCGCCGGAGCGGCGTTGGCCTGGCAGATTGCCTTCCTGATCATTGCGAGCAATCCCGTACGTTTCCGTCCGTTCATGATCGTGGGTGTCGCCGAAAAGTTCGCGTATGCGGCCGCGCTGATTACTCTTTACCTGCAGAACCGCTTGCATCGTTCCGATCTAACTTTCGGAGTTGTGGATTTACTGTTTGGGATTTTTTTCATCCTGGCATTTCTGAAGACAGAGGCTGCACAGAACGCCTGGTGACGCTCGTATCTCCAGCTTTTTCCGGAGCAATCGAATAACGCCGCGCTTTTCCTTCCCTTTCCACAGGAAGTTTCTTCGCTCCACAGTTTTTACACAACGGCGGCCCAATTTGACGTTGCGTTAATCGGGCGCGTGCCGCAATGTGCTTAAAGCGAAAAGCGTGACGCGTTCTGCAACTGTTCGACAAGAGTTCAGCGTTGCCGGTGATTTTCGAGAGTGAGTCACCGGGGGAAAATCGGCGCATGTCCAGTGTGCCGGTGCCCGGGCTTTGCGGCCTCCTAAGAGTCTTTCTTACGAGAAGGATCGAGACGCTGAACTTCAACCTGAAGCGCAAGCCTCGGGTGAGCATCGGGGCATAGCACTCCTCGGAGTGCGGTTGCACGATGATTTCTCGTTTCGGCGAGAGATGACAGACAGAATGTACACGACAACAATGCGGCTTGGGTGGCTGGCCCGAGCCGCATTTGTTTTGTGCGGCAGTGTTTACTCCCTGCGACGCGACTATTTCCTCCTCAAGGCTTTCCCGAGCTAGAATTCATTATGGCTCGCGGTTGGGAGAGCAAATCTGTCGAACAGCAACAAGAGGAAATGGCGGAGCGCCGAAATTCCATCCACAGTTCCATGTCGGCCGACGACCAACAACGGGATCGCCGGCGCCAGGGACTGCTGCTCTCCCGGCAAAGACTGAGGCAGCAACTCCAAACCGCCTGCAACCCCCGTCACCGCGAGATGCTGGAACAGTCCCTCGCCGAACTAGAGTCCCAACTGGCCTCTTTCGACCAAGCTAGCGATCCTACCGCACCAAAGTGAGTGGGCCGAACGTATACCCGCTATAACAAAAAGCGCGGTCGTGTCTTCTTTCCTGTGACGTATAATCGAAGAGTTGATGAAAGCCTACGTTTACGTCTCCCTCAAGAAGAGCGTGTTGGATCCCCAAGGTAAAACTATCCACGGCGCACTTAAGAAGATCGGCTATCAAAGTTTGCAGGACGTACGGCAGGGGAAATATTTCGAAATCACTCTCAACGGCGGCATTACAAAGGACCAAGCGCAGGCGGAAGTAGATCGAATCGCCCGCGAAGTTCTGACCAATCCCGTCATTGAAGAGTACCGCTTCTCGCTCGAAGATTAATGTCGTCAATATCCGTGTCAGGTAGTGCTTAAGCGATCAACGCATTTCTTCGAAATAAAGCCCATTTAATGGGCTGCCACCGGCCCCCACCGAAATATCAAAGGAGTCTCGATCCAATGTGCGGCATTGTGGGATATGTAGGTAAGAAGGCAGTCGTTCCGGTAATCATCGAAGGCCTGCGCAAGCTGGAGTATCGCGGATACGACTCGGCCGGAATCGCCGTGGGCGGCAACGGTGCCGGTCTGCAGATCCGCCGCGCCGAGGGGAAACTCCGTAACCTCGAAGAGGTAATCCGTCAGAAACCGCTCGACGGCACTTACGGCATCGGACACACGCGCTGGGCCACTCACGGCCGCCCCACGGAAGAAAACGCTCATCCCCACCGCGACTGTACTGGGACAATTGTCGTCGTCCACAACGGCATCGTCGAAAACTATCTCTCGCTGAAGAAGAAACTTATCGCGGAAGGCCACACCTTCAGCACGGAAACTGACACCGAAATCATTGCGCACCTGATCGAGAAGTATTATCTGAAAACCGCGGGCGATTCCAAGCCGTCGTTGGAAGAAGCCGTCCGCAAAGCCGTCAAAGAACTGACTGGAGTTTTTGCTCTCGTAGTGATCGCCGCCGATTCGCCCAACAAAATTGTAGCCGCCCGCAACGGACCGCCCGCTGTGATCGGCATTGGCAAGGACGAATACTTCGTGGCCTCCGATGTACCCGCGCTGCTCGATCACACCCGAGATCTCTTCTTCTTAGGCGATGGAGATCTCGCCGTGATCACGCAAGATGGGGTCAAAGTCACCGATTTCGATGGCCATCCCATGGAGCGTAAAACCCAGCGCATTACCTGGGACCCCATCATGGCGGAAAAGGGCGGGTTCAAGCACTTCATGCTCAAAGAAATTTATGAGCAGCCGCGTACCGTCCGGGACACCACCCTGGGCCGCGTCTCGCAGGATACGGGCAGGATTTTTCTGAATGAAATGCAGGTCTCCGACGCCGAATTTCAGGCGCTCAAGAAAATCAATATCGCCGCTTGTGGCACGAGTTGGCATGCTGGACTCGCCGGCAAATTCATGATCGAAAATCTGGCGCGCGTGCCCGTCGAGGTCGACTACGCAAGCGAATGGCGCTACCGCGATCCTATCCTCGGCCCCGATACGATGACCATGCTGATCTCGCAGTCCGGAGAAACCGCCGACACGATTGCCGCCCAACGCGAAGCCAAAGCAAAAGGTTCGAAAACGCTCGCCATCTGCAACGTTGTTGGATCGATGATCACACGCGAGGCCGCGGGCACCGTATACACCCACGCCGGGCCGGAAATCGGAGTAGCCTCGACCAAAGCCTTCACGGGACAACTCACGGCTCTCTATCTCTTTGCTCTCTATTTAGCGCAAGTCCGCGGCACCATAACTCCCGAGCAGGCGAAAGCCGCCGTTCAGGAACTCACTCACATCCCCGGCAAGTTAGAGCAGATACTCACTCAGGATGAAGCCTGCGACGAGTTAGCCAAGACTTATGTTCGAGCCCAAGACTTCTTATTCCTCGGGCGAGGCATTCACTATCCTATCGCCCTCGAAGGCGCGCTCAAACTCAAAGAAATTTCCTACATACACGCCGAAGGGTATCCCGCTGGAGAGATGAAGCACGGTCCGAACGCGCTCATCGACGAAAATCTTCCGGTCGTGATCATCGCGACTCGCGACGTTGAGAGTCCCCAGTCCATGACTCGCTACGAAAAAACGATGTCGAACCTGAAGGAAGTCAAAGCCCGTTCGGGTATCGTCATCGCCCTCGCCACGGTTGGCGACAAAGAAATCGCGGAAGAAGCGGACCACGTCCTCTACGTTCCTCCCGCTCCGGAAGAGCTTTCCGTGATCCTGGAGATCGTCCCCTTGCAGCTTCTCGCCTATCACATTGCGGTAAGAAGAGGCTGCGACGTAGACCAACCCAGAAATCTAGCGAAATCGGTGACCGTTGAGTAGAAGAAAAGAAAACTCGAAGACAACGTGTTAACCCTACCTGTGCATGACCGCAACGTTCTCCCTGGGAAGCGCATCCAGCGTCGCCTTATCGATTCCCAAATGAGCCAGCACCAATTCTGACGGAGTATGTTGCAGCCACTCGGATAACGCCAAATCCTGATACGCGTTGCTCTTGAACACCAAAATTGGCGGCGAGCACATCATGCGGCGTGTGCGCCAATCCAACCGGTCAGCAGCACCGTCTCATATTCCGAGAAGTAGCCGTCGTCAAACACCAGCAGAAACTCCCTTTCGCCGAGTTTTGGTAGACGAAACAGCAGGCACCGGCGTTACCAAGTTTGCCAAACCTTCATTGCTCCCAGCCATGGAAGTTGTTAAGGTGCCACCATACCTCTCCATCGGACCATGAACGCTGTAGAACAAGTCGCCCCCGGCGTGCTCGCGGAAACGACATCCGGCGAGACTTGGCGCCGTGCCTTGGACTGGCAGATTGCCGTCGTGCTGGCCATCGTCGTCTTCTTTGGAGCGATCCGTTGGCGTCTCGCCGACATGCCTTTGGAACGCGATGAGGGCGAATACGCCTACGCGGGCCAACTCATTCTGCAAGGAATTCCGCCCTATCAACTCGCTTACAACATGAAATTGCCCGGCACCTATGCGGCTTATGCCGTGATCCTCGCCGTGTTTGGGCAAACCGCGCGCGGGATTCACATTGGGCTCTTACTCATCAACTCGGTCTCGATCCTTCTGCTTTACGCGATTGCGGCGCGCCTTCTCGGCGCATTGGGCGGCGTCGTCGCCAGCGCCAGTTACGCTTTCCTCTCCACCCAACCAGGCGTTTATGGATTCGCGGCCCACGCCACTCACTTCGTCGTCTTGGCGGCGTTGATCGGAGTCATCCTGCTGCTGCGCGCCGAGGAAACCAGAAGACTGCCGCTGTTTTTCTGCTCCGGCTTCGCTTTTGGCATCGCTTTCCTGATGAAGCAGCCCGGATTTTTATTTGGCGCATTCGGCTTCTTCTATTTGGCTGTGCGTTGTCGGACGAGAGGTTGGCCGACCGGTGCGTCGAAAGAGATTCGAGAATGGAAGCGGTGGGTCACGCAACTGGGAGTCTTCGTACTCGCTACGGCTGCGCCATTCGCGCTCACGTGCGTTCTCCTTTATCACGCTGGCGTTTTTAAGAAGTTTTGGTTCTGGACCTTCTCCTACGCGCGCCAGTACGCCACCACTGTTTCATGGTCTGCGGGATGGGAACTGTTTAAGGCTTCGGCTTTGTACATACTGGGGTTCACCACGCCCGGGCTCTGGATTGTGGCTCTTCTCGGCGTCTTCGCTGTCTTCCTCAGTCCCAATCTCCGCCAGCATCGAGTGTTTCTCTTCGGATTAACGATCTTTTCCTTCGCCGCAGTATGCCCCGGTCTTCATTTCCGCCCGCACTATTTCATTCTCTTCTTGCCCGCCGTGGCCCTTCTGATCGCGGCTGGCGTCACTTCCAGCGCTGACTGGCTGACTGCAAGGTACGGTTCTTGCTGGCTGCGCTCTTTGCCCGTGCTGGTCTTTGCCGCAGCGTGGGCGCTAGCCGTCCTCCATAACGCCCAGTTCTATTTCAGACTCTCGCCGCTCCAGGCGACTCGTGTGTGCTATTCGGTAAATCCGTTTCCGGAAGCAGCGCAAGTCGCGGAATACCTGCGCCAGCACACCGCTCCGACCGACACCATCATGGTCTTCGGCTCCGAGCCCGAAATTTATTTCGAAGCTCAGCGCCACTCCGCCAGCGGCTATATCTACAGCTACAGCCTGGGCGAGGATCAGGCCTACTGGCCCATCATGCAAAAACAAATGATGGAGGAGGTCGAAGCCAACCGCCCGGCTTATGTGGTTCTGGTTAACATTTCGTTCTCCTGGTTGCTCGACCCCCGCTCGCCGCAAGCTGTCGCTATACGAACCTCAATTAAGCAATACGTTTCCAGCGGCTTCGAGCAAGTTGGAATGGTCGACGTGGCCGAACCCGAGTCTCGATACTTCTGGGGTGAAGAAGCGCAAGGCCATCATCACCCAGGCTACGAGCTTCTGATCTTCAAAAGAAAGGATTAAATTTTTTCGTCACCCTGTATATCGCTGCGGTGGGTTTCTGCCGCAACCAGCGCTCGATCAGAATCATCTACATGCGTGATGCCTCAGTTCAAAACTTTCGACGCCCGCGTTTTGCGTTCTACGCCGCTCTCTGAATTCACCAAACACATCGAATTCGAAGTGAGCGGGGTCTCCCATTTTGGCTTTGTTCCCGGACAATGGCTCTCTGTGAAGACCACTACTCCTGGAGGCGAAGAGATGACGCGCGCGTATTCAATCGCCTCGCCACCGACCGAAAATGGAAGCGTCGCCTTCTGCCTCAACCGGGTGCAAGACGGATTCATGTCCAACTATCTGTGCAATCTCGAAGTGGGCGAAACAATCAGTTTTCAAGGCCCATTCGGAGACTTCACTCTCCGTCCGCCGCTGCGCGACACCGTCTTCATCGCCACCGGTACCGGAGTGGCACCCTTCCGTTCCATGCTCCATTGGTTGCTTGCCGAAAAAGAACGCCACCAGGACCGCCAATTCTGGCTGCTATTCGGAGCGCGCCGCCAGCAGGATCTCTATTATCGCGACGAGTTCGAACAATTAGCGATGGAGCACGGCAACTTTCATTTCCAGCCCACGCTCAGTCGAGCCGAAGAAGATTGGCCGGGTCTTCGAGGATACGTCCAGCAACATCTCGGAGAAATCGTGGGCATGCGGACGGATATGCACGCCTACATCTGCGGCCTTGAAAAGATGGTCCAGGCGAACCGCGATCTACTGAAGACTCTGGCCTGGGATCGCAAGTCAATCCGCTACGAAAAATACGATTGACGCAAAGTTCAAAGTTCAGATTGTCATCGTGGGGGCGGCGCAGGATTTCGTGCTGCACAGCCGTATCGGCTAAGAAACGGCTAGAATAGTCCCGGACTCAAGCGCACCGCGCCTTCAGGTGCTGAGGAAAGACAATCCATGTACGTCGCCAACGATAGCCGTTACGACTCCATGCAATACCGCCGCTGCGGACGGAGCGGCATCAAACTTCCCGCCATTTCGCTTGGCCTGTGGCACAACTTCGGTGGGGTCGACAATTTCGAAAATTGCCGGGCCATGCTCCGTCGCGCTTTCGATCTGGGGATCACTCACTTTGATCTCGCCAATAACTACGGGCCGCCCTACGGATCCGCCGAAGAGACCTTTGGCGAAATTTTCAAGAAAGATTTTCGGCCTTACCGCGATGAACTGATCATCTCCAGCAAAGCGGGATGGGATATGTGGCCCGGACCCTACGGAGATTTCGGCTCCCGCAAATACATGCTGGCCAGCCTCGATCAAAGTTTGAAACGCATGGGCCTTCCGTACGTCGACATCTTCTACCATCACCGCCCCGACCCCGAGACGCCGATGGAAGAAAGTCTCGGCGCGCTCGACACCGCAGTCCGCTCCGGACGTGCTCTTTACGCTGGAATCTCGGCCTACAACGCCGAGCAAACCGCCCAAGCAATCAAAATCCTGCGCTCGCTCGGAACCCCCTGCCTCATCCACCAACCGAAATATTCCATGTTCGTGCGCGAACCCGAGCAGGGATTGCTCGATGTCCTCGGGAAAGAAGGCGTCGGGTCGATTGTCTTCAGCCCGCTCGCCCAGGGATTGCTTTCTGACCGTTACTTGCAGGGCATACCGAGTGACTCTCGCGCCGCTCGCGGTTTTTTTCTAAAGAAAAGCGATGTCGGCGAAGACAAGCTCACCAGGATTCGCGCGCTTAACAAAATCGCCAAACAGCGCGGACAGACCCTCGCCGAGATGGCCGTAGCGTGGGTCTTGCGCGATCCCCGCGTCACCAGCGCGCTGGTTGGCGCGAGCAAAGTTTCTCAAGTCGAGGATAACGTGGGCGCGCTGAAAAACCTGAAATTTTCCGCCGAAGAACTCAGTAGAATTGACGGCATTCTCGCGACAAAATGAAAGCGCTGGCGAAAAGTAAGACGGTCGTCCGCTGCAAATGGGCCAGCAATGATCTCGCCATTCTCTATCACGATCAGGAATGGGGCGTCCCGCAACACGACGACCGAAGTCTCTTTGAATTCCTGATTCTCGAAGGCGCGCAAGCCGGCTTGAGTTGGGATACGATTCTCCGCAAGCGAGAGAACTATCGCAAAGCTTTCGATGGCTTCGATCCCGAGAAAATTGGAGGTTACGGTGGTCGCAAGATTCAACAACTGCTGCGAGACGAAGGAATCATCCGCAATCGGTTGAAAGTTGCGTCCGCCGTTCGAAACGCGAAAGCATTCCTCGCGGTCAAAAAAGAATTTGGCAGCTTCGATCGCTACATCTGGCAATTCGTCGGAGGCAGGCCCCACGTGAATTCATGGAAATTGGGAGAGAAACTTCCTGCCACTACACTCGAATCGGACGCGATGAGCAAAGACCTGAAGAAACGCGGCTTCAACTTCGTAGGCTCTACGATCTGCTACGCCTTTATGCAGGCCACCGGAATGGTCAACGATCACATTGTCGAATGCTTCCGCTATCCAAGTGGTAAAAGATAACCCTCGGTGAAGATGCGGCTCAGACGGTTCTTACAATCTTCTTCCTTCGAAAGTGATAACCGAGTCAGAATCGCCCCTGCAACTGGCGACACGAAAACGATCCTGCTGACGATCATCCCAGCAATAATCCCGCAATCTGCCCCCTTCGCTGTATGTCCACACTCTTATCGAATGAGCGAGCCTTGTAAGAGCGTAAGTCGCAATCTCAAAAATTAGAGCAAGGAGAATTCATGTACCACCATATAAAGAAGTTGATGTATACGGTGAATGTCGGCACCCCCGACCCGCGTTTTGGAAATATGCTGCTCGAACAATTCGGAGGAGCAAACGGCGAACTGGCCGCCGCCATGCAGTATTCCATTCAAGGGCTCAACTGCGACGATCCCGATCGAAAGGATTTGCTGATGGATATCGGAACCGAGGAATTGAGCCACCTCGAAGTTGTGGGCACGCTTGCCCGCATGCACCTCAAGCCCTTGAAGAAGGATCGCGAAGCGGCGGAAATCGATCCTCTGGTGGCCATCGCGGGAGGCGGCGGCGTCAATTTATTCAATTCGATGGGCGATGCCTGGACCGCTGATTACTTGAAAATCACTGGCGAACTCGATGTCGATCTGAGGAGCAACATCGCCGCCGAGGCTCGCGCCAAGATCGTTTACGAACGCCTCATTGACTTCTGCGACGATCCGGGCTCCAAAGACGCCCTTCAATTCTTGATGACGCGCGAGATCACGCATATGAAGGCATTTACCTTCGCTCTCGAGAGTCTCGGCAAAGACCGATTCAGCATCGGACAAATCCCGCCAACACCCGGCCTCGTGGATGAATACTTCAACGATTCCACTGGCACCGGCGACGAAGGAGAGACTGATGCAACCGGTCCGTGGAACGAGGGCGGAGACTGGAAAATCGTGGACGCTCCTGAGTTGGAACAAGGTGTTGAAAACCTGGAACACGACGCAAAAACTGGTAAAGATAGACGACCCGCCGAGGTTGACGCCGCTGGCAGCCAACTAAGAAGGAAAACCAGAAAGTCCGCTTAAGGATCAAAAGCAGTCTTGTATGACCGTTCAGAATAAATTCGAGATGAGGGCCCAAATGACGCGCTCAAATTGCGTTGCTGCGAGGGAAAGCGTAAATTGGGCTCTCATCTTTTTCTTCTTGTTCACGCCGAAACTGAGATTCGTGTGCGTTCGATCAGCCTGACTTGTCGTTCTGCACTAAGGCCACACTGCTGCGTGGCACAGGATGCACCTCCTAGATTCCGTCTATAACGAATCTAGCGAACTCCGATCTCGAAAACTCTGTATGCCGCCCCGATCCCGTTTCCCGTATCATGGAGAGTTTTTGGAAGGCATAGTTTTCGGACCGATCCGGCGCAAGGCGCGCCTGCTCCAAGCACTGAGAACTGAGAATGAAAACTGAGAACTCGGATCTGTCATGCTGATCTTTCGCAAGCCACTCCCCAACGTCGAGCATCCCGAAATGCCCGCCGACGTCGTCATCGTTGGCGGTGGCCCCGCCGGTATGGCGTGCGCCCTGCGCCTTTCGCAACTGATTGACGACCACAACTCGCGGCACCCCGATGCTCTCCTCAGCAAAGAAAACATCTACGTCCTCGAAAAAGCCCGCGAAGCTGGCCAGCACTGCCTTTCTGGGGCTCTTCTCGATCCCCGCTCCATGAAAGAGCTTCTGCCCGGATTCGAATCGGAGGCCCCGCTCGATGCACAGGTCCACAAAGAGGCCGTCTATTTCCTCACGCGGCAGGGCCATCACAAACTTCCGCTCACCCCACCGCCCTTGCAGGATCACGGCAATTACGTGATCTCCATCAACCGCTTCGTAAAGTGGATGGCTAGCAAGGTGGAAGAAGCGGGCATCACCATATTCACCGGATTCGCCGGCTCCGAACTTCTCTACGACGGCAATCAAGTCACCGGCGTGCGCACCGACGATAAGGGAGTGGACAAGCAGAACCAGCCAAAATCCAATTTCGAACCTGGCTATGACGTGAAAGCGAAAGTCGTGGTCTTAGCCGAAGGCACCCGAGGATCTCTCACCAAGCAACTCGTCCAGAAGTTTGACTTGATGAAAGATCGCAATCCTCAGACTTACGGTGTCGGCGTCAAGGAACTGTGGGAGGTTCCCTCTGGCCGCGTCGAAGCTGGTGAAGTCATCTACACCATGGGCTACCCGCTTACCACGCAAGAGTATGGAGGCGCGTGGATCTACGGCTCGAAGGGCGACACTCCCAATACCAATGTCGTGTCGCTAGGCTTCGTCACCGGGCTTGACTATCAGGACCCGCGCCTCGATCCGCAACACGTCCTGCAAACCTTCAAGCAGCATCCTTATATAGCCGCGATGCTGGAAGGCGGACACATGATTCGTTATGGCGCAAAATCGCTTCCCTACGGCGGATGGTGGTCGCTGCCGCCGCTCGGCGGCGATGGCTGGATGATGATTGGCGATTCTGCTGGATTCCTGAACTCCGCCCGCCTCAAAGGCATTCATCTCGCCATCAAGAGCGGCATGTTAGCCGCCGAAACCGCGTTCGACGCACTGCTCGCGAACGACACATCGGCCGCGACTCTGGGCAAGTTCCAGCGGCACGTCGAAACCAGCTGGATCCAGGACGAGCTCTTTCCTGTGCGCAATTTCCATCAGGGATTCAAGAACGGCATGATCGCTGGGATGTTCAACACCGTTCTCCAGGAACTCTTCGACGGAGGCCTCCGCAATCGCGTGCCTTCCCACTCCGGCTACGAAAACCTGAAGCATCTCGCCGATTTGCACGCCAATGGAGGTGCAGAGGCCCACTTGATCGGTCCAGCCAAAGGCGACGGCAAACTCACTTTCGACAAACTCACCGACCTCTATCATTCTGGGACGAAGCACGAAGATGACCAACCTGCTCACCTGCTCATTCAAGACACTGACATTTGCAATACACGCTGCGTAAAGGAATTCGGGAGCCCTTGCCAGAATTTCTGCCCTGCCAACGTATATGAAATGCTTGACGATGACGCCGCGCCCAACGGCAAACGGATCAACCTGAATCCTGCCAATTGCGTTCACTGCAAGACCTGCGACATTCAGGATCCCTACCAGATCATCACTTGGGTTCCCCCCGAAGGCGGCGGCGGCCCAAACTACGAAGGTATGTAACACCGAGGGTGAGGGTGAGGGAGTCTCCGCATAGACTGCGCTAGCCGCGCCCATCAGCGCGGTATATACTGCTCCCGATACTTTCGCAGTTTCCCGGCGATGAACCGGGCGCGGAGCACTTTCTCATAATTCATTATTCGCTCCGCGAATAGAACGCTGGCGCAGGGACCTTAATTACTTTACTCAACCCGGACGCCCGGCGGGGGAGGGAATCGCAACAACGATGCCCATCCCGAGAGAGGTATTTACTCGTGGACGTCTTATTTATCCGTCTTTTATTTGTCATCATTGTCGGTGTCATCTGCTCGCTGATTCGTCCCTTTAACTTACCCTCGCACCTTGATGCTGCTGTGGGTGTTCTAATCGGCGCAGCCATCATTGTTTTTGAGTGGCGGCTGCGGGTGATGAGCCTGAAGCGGCTGATTGGAGCCGCGATCGGCAGCGTTCTCGGCATCATCGGCGCGTACCTTTTTGCCCTGGTGATTCGCAACAGCCTCCCGCCAGGGCCGGTACAGAGCTTCCTGCAGATCATGGTCATGCTGATCATGGCCTACGTAGGATTGGCAGTGGGCGCCAATAAAGGCGACCTGCTGAATCTGGCAGCGCTTGGGGGCATCTTCGGAGGCGAAAAGTCGGGCAAGAAAAGCTTTAAGATTCTCGACACCAGCGTCATCATCGACGGCCGCATCGCCGACATTGCCGAAACCGGATTTCTCGACGGGCTCATCGTCATCCCGCAATTCGTTCTTCGAGAACTTCAACTGGTGGCCGATTCCGCCGACTCGCTCAAGCGCAATCGGGGACGGCGCGGCCTCGACATCCTCCAGCGGCTGCAGAAAACCGCCTCGGTCGAGATTCAAATCGTGGAAGACGACTTTCCCAGCGTCCGAGAGGTCGACCTCAAGCTCATCGAGCTTGCCAAGCTCTACGAAGGCAAGATCATCACCAACGATTTCAATCTCAACAAGGTTGCTCAGTTGCAGGGCGTGGCCGTGCTCAACATCAACGAGCTCGCCAATTCGCTCAAACCCATCGTGCTGCCCGGCGAGATTATGCGGGTGTTTATTCTTAAGGAAGGCAAAGAGTACAACCAGGGCGTGGCCTACCTGGATGACGGAACCATGGTCGTCGTCGACAATGCCCGCAAAATGATTGGCAAGACCATCGATATTTCAGTCACCTCGGTTCTACAAACTACCGCCGGCAAAATGATTTTCGGTAAGTGGGACGAGCGCGCCACCGGTCGCCACGACTCCAAGGGCATCTCGCCGCCGCCAGTCACGGCACCCCAGGCGACAGTTCCGGCTGGACCAGCCTCCGATCCGGCCAAGAAAGCCGTCTCCGAACGCGCCGCCGACTAGCCTGCGATCTGGCAGCATTGTCATTGACGCTGTACTATACTGTTCGCCCGTATGAAGGTTTTCGTCATCATTCCTGCCGCCGGACTGGGTACGCGCATGGCCTCGCCAGCCCCCACCAAGGCGCATAAGAAGTCTCCCAGCAAACAATTCAAAGAACTGGATGGCGTCCCCATCCTCATACACACCCTGCGTAAGTTCGCGGATGTTCCCGCTGTCTACGAAATCGTTGTCGCCCTGCGTCCCGACGAAATTGAAGGGTTTCGCGCTCAACTCGAAAAGCAGTATCCCGATGTTCTGCGCAAGCCGCTGCGCTTTGTCGAAGGTGGCGAACATCGTCAGGATTCCGTCGCCAGCGCTCTCGCCCACATCGTGGCGGGTCCTGACGATATCGTCCTCGTCCACGACGCCGTCCGTCCTTTCGTCAACGTTGAAATCATCGCCCACGTGATCGATGCGGCCCGGGAACATGGATCCGCGATCGCTGGCTGGCCCGCTGTCGACACTGTCAAACTTGTGGAACGCACTGCCGATGGGGCGCTGATCAAATCCACCGTGCCCCGCGCCAGCGTCGTGATGGCCCAAACTCCCCAGGGATTTCGCTATGAAATCCTGAAAAAAGCTTTCGATGACGCGGCGAAAGATGGGTTCTTGGGGACAGACGAAGCATCCCTGATTGAACGCGCCGGTTTGCCCGTGGTCGTCGTGATGGGCTCTCCGCGCAACATAAAAATCACCACCCCTGCCGACATGGAACTGGCCGAGTTTTATTTGAAAAGCGCGATTCCGGCGATGCCGTAAACTGTTGACCAAGAAGCGCCCCGTATCGGGGCCGGAGCCCGGAAACTTTGAAACCAGAAATGCGCATCGGCTATGGTTGGGATTCCCACGAATTCAAGCTTGGAATTCCCCTGAAGATTGGCGGTATCACCCTCCCGCACACGCACGGCCTCGGCGGCCATTCCGACGGAGACGTACTGTTACACGCGGTCACCGACGCTCTTCTCGGAGCCATCGCGGGACCCGATATCGGCGCCCTCTTCCCACCCTCCGATCAGCAGTGGAAGAACGCCGACTCCGCCGTCTTTCTGCAGGAAGCGCTCAAGCGCATGAGTGCCGCTGGCTACGAGATCGTAAATCTGGATTCCACGCTGATCCTGGAAACTCCCAAAATCGGCCCCCACGCCGATGCGATTCGCCAACACGTGGCCGGGCTGTGTGGGATTCCCACCGACTGTGTAGGCATCAAAGCCAAGACGCCGGAAGGCATGGGCACGGGCAACGCCGCGATTGCGCATGTGTCGGTCTTGCTAAGACGCTTAGCGGCGTAGGGTGCCAGAGGTTTGGACCAGGTTAGGACGGTAATCGAACCGCAGCTGCGCGAGGCGTTCGCCATTTCTTGAGATTGCCTTCCCGAGGATAGCGACGGACCTGTAATTAATGGTCTCACACCAAAATTAATGGTGTCGCACCAACTCTTTCGTCAAGTCCGCGTGCTTGGCTCTTGCCGCCGCGATAAACGCGCGAAAGATCGCCTTCGCCGATTCCGCCACTTCCGGCGCATCCCCCACACTTCGCTCGGGATGCCATTGCACCGCGATCACAAAATGTTTCGGATCGGTCCCCTCCAAAGCCTCGATTGTCCCGTCTTCCGCGCAATGTGCGACCACCCGCAATCCCTCGCCCGCCACATCCGCAGACTGATGATGGGAAGAATTCACCGCCACCGTCTGAGCCGGCTCGGCACCCACAATCCGCGCCAGCTGCGACTCTGGGTCAATCGCAACGCTGTGAGCGCTAGCAACCAAGCGTCCCGCGCTATGATCGATTTTTGATTCGGGATTGGCCGACGGAACATCCTGCACCAGCGTTCCCGAGCGAAACACGTTCAGCGATTGCAGACCGTAACAGATGCCCAGCACCGGTTTGCGGTTGCGATACGCATCCCGCAACAACAACTCGTCGACAGCCTCGCGTTTCGAATCGGCGGCCGCGGTCTTCGGATCTCGCCCGGTCTGGTACTTCTCCGGATCCACATCCGCACGGCTCCCGGGAAGCAGAATTCCATCGCAGTCTTCGATCTGCCGCAAAATTTCCAGCGGCGGCAGACCAAGTTCAATCCGCACCGGCTCTCCACCCGCACCGCGCACCGCATCGAGGTAAGGCGGGAGTGCCCGCTCCGCATACTCCTGGTCCCCGGAATGCGGCACCGGAATCGCAATTCGCGGCAATCTCTGTTCACTCTGCATAAAAATTTATAAGAACTTATCTATATCTATACGATGGAGATCTATACGATGGAGCGCCGTCACCCGGCCCGTTCAATCCCCTCCAGCGCCTTCCGCTGCCGGTAGTTTCGAACTTCCATCCCCATCGAAATGAACAATACGATTAGCCCAGCCGCAATCGCAAAAGGAAACGCCACATGCCTGTAGGCGAACGTCAAATTCGGCGCAACATGCTTTACCTGCGAATACACTACCGTCCCTAGGATGCTCAATAGCAGCGCGACGGCAAACGACAGCAGGGTCAAGAGAAACGTCATCGCAAACACGCGAAACGGGATCCCAATCCAGCGCGGCCCGTCCGCATTCGTTTTCCCCATACACTTAAACTACACCATCCCCAGCACCTGCTGCGACGCCCTCTCCGGACGAATGCGTCGGGGGCCACGTAATTCATATTCTCGCGCGGCGTGAGACGATCCGTCTGCAATCCCCGACAACGCGAATACGCTACAATATCCAAATGTCGCAAGCTGCCTCCGCGATCACCCGCAGTCCCGCGGAAATCGTTCAGAATAGCCCGGTTTCACAAGCGCCGAACGGAATCCTCTACGCCCGTTCCGGCGAGATCACCATCTCGGAAAACGATCTCGAACGGATGATCGCGGCGGTGCCGACTCCCATCGCGGCGGCTCTCACGCGCAAGGCCTATTACTTCGTCCCGCTCACCGTCACCCAGGGAGATGAAACGGTGATTGCCGACCGCTACGACGTCGCTCTCAGCGACAACGCCGTATGCCATCGCAACCTCGATCTCGGCAACGCGCAGTGTGTCTTCATTTCCACACGATTGATGGACGACAAATTTTCCGTCGCTTTCGAGTTTTTCATCAACGTCGGCCACGCCCTCGTCGAAAAAGCCGGAGTCTCTCAGAACTTCGCGGACCTTGCCTGGCAGCAAGTCGAAGCCGGCGTGCGCGGAGAAACTTCGCTCGATGCCTGGGAGGCTCGCAAATTTGCCACCGCTCACGGCCCCGACGCGGAAAAATTCAAGAACGAATTTCTTACCGCCAGCTTCGCCGACGCCATATCCATTTATCTGCTCTCGATGTATCTCGACGTTGACTACTACGATCTTCGCGAACGCGACTACCCGCTGCTCGCGCCCACGGCGATGGCAGAGCGCCTGCGCAAGATTGCGGAGATTTTTCCGCCGAATCCCGGCTTCGAATTCAACATCTATTATCGACGACGCTCCTAAGGCGGTTCGCGTGGGAACAGATATTTTCTTCGTTCCCAACAACGCCAGCCCACCCGTATCGCGTTTTAGGGTCCTTTTGCGGTTTCACACCTTCGTGCTCTTGGCCTTCCTGGACATTCCGGCTTATTCTGAAAGTAGCTTGAAAGGTTTGGGTTCCGTCAGCAGATGATTTCGCCTCGAATGTACACGCTGGGATTGGGAATAGTAGGAGCGGCCATCGCCAGCTATGCCATATTTCGCCGCAAGCCGAAAGACGCCGACGAAATCGAGCGCGAACGCCGCGTATGGCTCAACACCGTCGGACGCATCACTGACGGCACGGTGATCGATGTTCAGGAAATCACCACTGCGGTGAATCGCCCGGCGACGATGTTGATTTATCAATACGATGTCGCGGGAGTTTCTTACGAAGCCTCGCAGGATGTAACTTATCTGCGGCAGTGGATCAACCTGCACTCTTGCAGGCTAGGGCTGCCGACATCCGTGAAGTACGATTCCCGCAACCCCGGCAACTCCATGGTGATTTCCGAAGGATGGATGGGCTTGCGCCAATAATTCCTGGGTGCGTATTTGAAATGGACCGCGCGGTTTAGCTCAGAGTTTCCCCAAAGCCAGCGCGACCATATACACAAACTGCACGGCCGCCACGCCAATCCAGATCCGTTGCCGAATTTTCGATCGCCGTATGTCGCGCAGCAAATCTGCCGCCGTGGGCTCGCCCTTCAAAACTGCCTGCTTTTCCGCTGGAAGCGTCACCGGCTGCAAATTAATCGTCCGCAGTGCCTCCGCAGCTTTCGGCTTATCGGGATAAAACACCTTCGGCGTATCCACGACCTCTGACCACAGCGGCAGCAAAATCCAGGACTTCGGAATGATGTCCAACACCGGCTTGGCCGTCAGATGCATTGCGGGTTGCGCCTCTGGAGAAACACGATCTGCCAGGTTCCGCAGCAGCGACCCCCACCAGAAATGGCTGAGCTGATCAGTAATCAGTTCGCCTACATCCACGGGCTGCGATTCCAATTCAAGTGGAGGCAACACTTCAGGAGAGAGCACGTCTCCGATGTTTGTGAAAACGGTGCGAAACCACGGCATCCGCAAACGGTCGCCGAGCGCGAGCCCGACATCAAGCGGGCGGGAAGTCAGTTGCAGTGGAGGCAATTTTTCGGGCGCGAATGTATCCCGCAGATTGCCGACTAGAGATCTCCACAGCGGCTGGGTCAAACTAGCCGGAGGTAGCAATTCAAGTGGAATATCCGCCTCGAGCGGCGAAGGTTCACCCTCGGGATACCAAGCTTCCGCCGAACTCGAACGATAAGACATAGTTTTGAGTTAGCCTGTGTGATGCAGAACCTGTGATACAGAACTTCGGTGACGGCGCACCGGCTCCGCCCCAGCCACGACCAATGTCCATGTTAGATGCCCGCCCACGCCATGTCACGCCAATTTACTCACATTTACAGGCGCCGCCACTCCATCCGACTCGACACGTGCCGGCTGAAAAGAGTTGCGCACGGGATCACAAACTTCAAGCTTGCGTCTTCGCAGCCAACTTCTCGTAAGTACATGCACTTTGATGCCATTGAGCAGAAGCTCCCCTTGAAGCACAATCAGGATTGGCCTGCAGGCGCAAGCAGTTGCAAGCCGATTTTGCGCACACGCGCCTGAACGGAGATCCGGATTGACCGACCAGTCCCAAGCGACCGAAAGAGCCAAGAAACGGTTGCGGCGCT
>Ga0302320_10009534_pt1 | contig 20837 bp, 16 predicted proteins | sample Bog_T0_3_FD_202130 | JGI IMG/M metagenome (GOLD analysis project Ga0302320, IMG submission 202130) | Peat permafrost microbial communities from Stordalen Mire near Abisko, Sweden - Bog_T0_3 | ecosystem: Environmental > Terrestrial > Soil > Wetlands > Peat | place: Sweden: Abisko, Stordalen Mire...
GAACGAGGGCCGTTTGTGGGAGGATTGACGAGCCACGAGAAAATTCTGTGCATGGGCTGCTCCTTGTGCAGGCAGAGGATTCACTCAACCGAGTGTTCACTGCATAGAACTGGAGCAGGCGGAATTTATTCCACGGAGGGCAATTTAATTTAGAGAAAAAGACAGGAGCGGGAAAGTCCGCCGCTCCTGTTATTGAGGCTCGACCAAGTGGTGGGCAATGGCGAAGAGGGCAAGTTCCAGGCGGGTGGAGACACCGGTTTTATCGAAGATGTTGGAGAGATGACGTTTGACGGTTTCTTCGCTGAGTGAGAACTGCTTGGCGATGTCGCGGTTGGAGCAGCCTTCGACGATGCAGCCCACCACTTCCAGCTCACGCGGAGTGAGGCCGTAGGTCTTGCGCTGCGGTACGACGGCCTGTTGCATCAGGTCGTGCAAGGCGGAAACCAAATTGACGACGCGCTTGCCGCCGATCCAGTAATCGCCGCCAAAAACGGTGCGGATGGAGGTTTGTAGATGGCTGGCCAGGGCATCTTTGAGCACAATGCCGCGAGCGCCGATGTGCAGGGCTTCAATGATCTGCTGGGTGGTGATGGTTGAGGTGAGTAGAAGGATCTTCACCGTTGGCGTGCCATTCATGATGGCGCGCATGGCTTCAAGGCCGGGCAGGCGCGGCATTTGCAAGTCGAGCAGCAGAATGTCGGGCTCGAGTTCAAGCGTCTGGGTGATAGCCTCGTCGCCGTCAGTGGCTTCGCCGACCACATCGAAGCCGTCTTCTTCGGAGAGCATGTTGCGCACGCCGATTCGGACTACAGGATGATCGTCGGCCAGTACAATTCGGATTGGCTTGTCCACGAGCAGGGCTAACCTCCAGGGCCTTTGCTACTTATAGCTTCAATTCAGCATCCAGCATACGCTGCAGGTTGACGGCGGCGGCGCGCAAATCGGCAAGGATGACGGAGCTGTTATCTGGTTGGTTAACCTTGGCGGCCTCCAGAGCACCCGATTCGACCAATTCGCCAAGGCGTGCCACCTGTAGAGCGCCTGCCATGGCGCCGCCACCCTTGATGGCGTGGCCAATGCGGCGCGTCTCTGCCCATTCTGAGTTGGCGATTGCTTCGGTGAGTGCGGATGTTCGGCGTCCGAGGTCGGCGATGATGGCTTCGTAGATCTGGCGAACGGCCTTGTCCGGCATCATTTCGCGAAGCTGGGCCAGGGTTTCGAGATTGATGATTTTCTCGGCGGGGTCGAGGCCAGGTTCGGGGGGAGGATTCAAGAGCGACTCCTGTTCTTCAATGAGCCTGGTGAGCGCTTCAGGCGGAAAAGGCTTGAGAAGGAATCCGTCGGCTGCGTCGAGAATCGCTTGCGGCGTGCTGCTGGCGCTGATGACGTATAGGGTGGCCTGGCTCTTTGCGCGCAGTTTGTTTATCAGCGGCAGCCCGCTCAGGCCAGGCATCTGGGCGTCCATGAGGATGATGTTGGGCGCGCAACCATTTTCGGTCAGAAGTGCCAGCGCTTCAGACCCGCCCTCGGCGGTGTGGACGGGATAGCCGCTCATGGTCAGGACTGTGGCCATCACCTCGCGGCTCACCATATCGTCATCGATAAGGAGGACCGTGGGACGCTCGTGCTGGGTGATGAAGTCAAGCATACGTACAGTGTTGCACCCCTTGAGTCGCGGTCAATGAGGAAATTAGCAATGGGAATCGAATCAGTTCTGAGATAGCGGCGGCAGGTTCCAGGAGATCTGGACTCAATGGCCGACGACGAGTACCTGAAAGCTGCCGTTCACCGGATCGGTCTGGAGCGTGCCGACATTGCCGGGATGGGAGAGGTCCATGCCGAGCAGATCGGTTACGAGGTAGACCTGCCCGGTTTCCGGATCGACGGCGAGGGTGCGTGCGCGCTGGCGGGTGGGCAAATTCTGAATCACTGCGTACGAATCGGACACGCTCTGGCGAATGATGGTGAGGCTCCCGTCCGCGCCGCCGCTCGCGGAATAGATCAGCCCGTTGTTGGCGTCGTACCCAAGGGCATCCACATCCGAGCCGATGGGCAGAGCGGCGATCAGGTTGCCATTGTCGGCATTGAGAACTAGCAATTTCAAATTGTTGCAGGCTTCGAAAAGACGCAGATGCGCGGCGTCGATGGCCAGGGACTTCGGTGTGGTGCATTGACCGTCAAGCGAGAAAGAACGAAGGGGACGCTCCCTTGCAGTCCAATCGATGGTGATGGGAGGCGCGGGCTTCCTGGCGGCTGCTGCGGTTGCGGAACCTGCGGGATTGCCTTCCGGCGGTTTGGGCAGCAGCGCCGCCACAGTCTGCGCGTCGAACTGCAGAATCCTGTTGCGGTCTGTGGCGTTGACGAAGACATTTCCTCTCCCGTCCGCCAGCGCAAAACCGAGCACCTCGGGAACCACAATCTGGCCCACAATCTTGCGGGTTTGCGTGTCGATGATGGTGATGGAAGAGCCGGAATTCGGTTTTGCGGCCGGCGGAGGTGGAGGCGCGGGCCTGGGGGTAATGTGCGTGGTGGTGCGCGGCACAGCCGGCGCGCGCGGGGCGGGAGACAGGTCAAAGCGAATGGCGAACAGCAGCCTGGTCTGCGGTTCAAACACCAGCGCGCGCGGGCTGGCGACGTCTTCAATCGTAGCTACTGTCTGCAGGGTACGGCGGTCGAAGACTATTACCTTGCCACCGCGGCCATCGCTCACATAGCCAAACTCGCCGGTATCGTCGAGGGCGACCGCATGGGCATCGACGAGGTCTGTAATGGCTCCGGCGAGAGTGCCGGTTTTCACATCTACCACTTGCACAGAGTGGCCGTGTGCGATGTAAAGGCGCTCTGCGCCGCTGTCCATCGTCAAGTAGTCCCAGGAACCCGAGCCACCAATGATCCAGGTGTTCTTGATGGCGAATGGGTCGCTGGTGAGCTCGGTGGCCTGAGGAGGCTGCTGCGCGGGTAGAGTGGCAATCGCGATCGGGCATAAGGCTAGCAGGCTAAGCGCGCACACCCTCTTCATTGTGAAAGCCTCCTTTGGGAATAGATGCGCGGAGGGTCGTTGACGCTCGCAGTCGGTGTGTTTCCCATGGTCAATACGGCTCACTCACGCAATTGTTATACCGCTATCATTTTTGCGGATGGCCAAATTCAGCAGACAAGTCAAAGACCTCTTGAAGATTGCAGGGCCTGGAATTATTACGGGCGCGGCGGATGACGATCCATCGGGCATTGCGACTTATACGCAGACTGGCGCTCAGTTTGGCTATGGGCAACTGTGGACCGCGCTGCTGGTGCTGCCGATGCTCATTGCCGTGCAGGAGGCATGCGCGCGGATTGGCGCCGTGACGGGGAAAGGCATTTCCGCTGTGGTGAAGGAACGGTATAGCAAGAAAGTACTTTATGGAATGCTGGGGCTGATCCTGGTGGCCAATACGATCAACCTGGGAGCGGACCTGGGGGCCATGGGCGCCGCGGCGCAGCTGATTTTGCCTGTGGATTTTACGGTGCTTGTGCTCTTCTTCACGGCGCTGATTTTAATTCTTGAGATTTTCACTTCTTACCGCGTTTATGCGCAAATTCTCAAGTGGCTTTGCGTCACTCTCTTTTCCTATGTAATTACGGTGTTTATGGTCAAGGAACCATGGGGAACGATTCTGAAGGCTACTTTTGTTCCGCACATTGAGTTCACATCCGCGTTCTTCTTCATTATCACGGGCGTCATCGGAACCACGATTTCACCCTATATGTTCTTCTGGGAAGCTTCACAGGAAGTTGAGGAAGAGAAGAGCAAGCGGATGATCCACAATGGAACGCCGACAGTTACCGAGCCGTTCATGAAGCGGCTCCGGCTGGATAACTTCCTGGGTATGGTGTCCTCGCAGATTGCGGCGTGGTGCATTATTGTGGTCGCGGCGACGGTCTTGCATAGCAATGGCGTTACGCATATCGAGAATGCGGCGCAGGCGGCCAAAGCGCTGGAGCCGCTGGTTCATAGCTTTCCTCATTCGGGCTTTTTGGCTGAGCTGATATTCGCCATCGGGATTATTGGACTGGGGTTTCTTGCGGTGCCGGTTTTCTCGGGATCGGCATCCTTTGCGTTGTCAGAGGCATTGAGCTGGCGAGCCGGGCTCAATCTGAAATTGAGGCGCGCGCACGGGTTCTACGGGGTGATCACGATTGCGACGCTGATTGGGTTGATGATCAATTTTGTCGGGATTAATCCGATGCAGGCTTTGGTGGTGACGGCAGTTATCAACGGAGTTATCGCAGTGCCGCTGATATTCCTGATTGCGCGGATTGCTCGGAACACGGAAATTATGGGGGAGTATCGCAGCGGGATGCTATCGAATGTGCTGGTTTGGGCTACGTTTGTGTTTATGGGGGCGTCGGCGGTGGCTATGTTTGTGACCATGAAGTTTTGAGTGGGGAGTTATAGGTGGGTACGTTAACTCAGAACATATTCAAAGTAGATTAGTGGGTCTTTGCGGTAGACGACGCGGGCGGTTTCGCGGAAGCCGCAACGGGCGTAAAACGGGCCTGCGCCGGCAGTGGCGTCGAAGGCATCGAGCCGGATGGCGTCGGCGGGCCAGGAGCGGGCATGCTCGATGGCTTGCTCAAGGAGCAGGCGGCCGATTCCCTGACGCTGTAACTTCGGAGTTACCGCCATGCCGGTGAGATAGATCGCCTTCTTTACCGGCGTGAAGTAGGAGACATCGATGGCCCAGGGTTTCTTGTTGGCCAGGCGCAGAGTTCCGACGATGGTTTTGCCTCTGCGTGCGATGAGGACTCGGGCGTAGCGCATGCTAAAGAGGACGCCCCTTTCCGTTGGCGGGCTGGACCAGAAGCCGGGGCCGAAGCGTTCGGTAAGGTCAGCGGATGCGGCGGTGTGGAGGATGACTAGTGCGGGGGCGTCGTCGGGGAGGGCGATGGAGAAGGTTAGCTTCATTAGAGCGGCCTGATTGCGATTTGTAGTCTACCACCCATGCCGCGATAGAACTGCGCCAAGGATGGGGCACCAGTTTTGGTGGCGGATGCAGCGAAGCATTCAGCAGATGTAGAAGACAGATCATGCCTTCCGGACCGGTGCATGGTAGAAAGGTAAGTTGTGGGAAAGAGTGCGCGATCCGATGGCTGAGGGCTAGAGCGCTGTCTCACAACAAGTTCCGCGTGGAGCCCCAATGGATAATCCTGTCAAGGTTCTTATTGTCGAAGACGAACCGAATGCTCTGATGGGGCTCGCCGAGCTGATCTCCGGATGGGGATATCGCACCGAGACCGCGCGCGACGGCGTGGAGGGATTCGAGAAGACGCTGGCCTGGAATCCCGCGATCGTGGTTACCGACTTGAAGATGCCGCGGATGGATGGCATCGGCCTGCTGACCAAACTGACCGCGGAGGGTGGCGGACTGAACGCAAATATTGCCGTCGTGGTTTTGACGGCAATGGGCTCCGTCGAACTTGCCGTCGACGCCATGAAGCTGGGCGCCTACGACTTCCTGCAGAAGCCCGTCGACGCCGCGCGGCTGCGCCAAATTCTGGCCAATGCCACACGCCAGCGCGAGACCGAGATTGAGTTGGAAGTGGCGCGGCGACGCCTGCGCGAGACCGGTGTGCTGGGCGGCCTGGTGGGCAACTCCCGTGCCATGCGAGAGATTTTTGGATTGATCGAGCAGATCGCGTCTTCCAATGTCTCCGTGCTGATCACGGGCGAAAGCGGGACGGGCAAGGAATTGGTGGCGCGAACCCTGCACACGTTAAGTGCGCGCAAAGGGCGGCCATTTGTCGCGGTCAACTGCGCGGCGATTCCTGAAACGCTGATTGAGAGCGAGATTTTCGGCCATGAGAAGGGCGCTTTCACTGGCGCCGTCGAGCGCCGGGCCGGCTGCTTTGAGCTGGCCTCCGGGGGTACGCTGCTGCTGGATGAACTGGCTGAAATGCCGGCCGGCACCCAGGCAAAATTGCTGCGGGTGCTGGAAGAGCGGAAGCTGCGCCGGCTTGGAGCGCGTACGGAAATCGACGTCGATGTGCGCGTACTGGCGGCCACCAACCGCGATCCCGACAAGGCGGTTGCGGACGGCAATCTGCGCGCCGATCTTTATTACCGGCTGAATGTTTTCCACATGCAGATGCCCCCGCTCCGCGAGCACCTTGAAGACCTGCCGGCCATGGCCGACGTGATGATTGCCGAGATGAACCTGAAACACGGCCGCAGAGTTTCCGGGGTCGCTCCTTCCATGCTTGAGCGGATGATGGCCCACGACTGGCCGGGGAATGCGCGCGAGCTGCGGAATACGATCGAGCGCGCCGTGGTGCTGTGCCCCGACGGCGCGCCTCTGGATATTGGCCACTTACCCCCGAGTTTTGGCAAGGCGCAGCATTCCGCCCCGTTGATCTCGGATGCCAATGTGGTGCAGGTGCGGGTGGGCACGACCGTGGGCGAGGCCGAGCGCGCGCTGATTCTTCGCACGCTGGAAGCAATGGGGAATAACAAGACGCGCGCGGCTGAGGTTTTGGGCGTGAGTCTGAAGACGCTGCACAACAAGCTGAAGGAATACGGTAATTCGCGCGAAGAGCAGTCGGTGTAGAAAGAGCTTTGAGGCCGCCAGCCCATGCGCTTGAAGACCAAACTCGTAATCGCAATCACCGGCCTGGTGTTTCTCATCTCCGGGCTGTTGTCGCTGGTTTACGTGTACCAGCTCATTCATTCCGCTGTTGAGCAGACTTACGACACCAACCGGATGGTGGCCGACCAGGTGCAACTGGCCGTGCGCAACGCTCTGGCAGCCGGGCTCCGGGACCAGACGGTAGACCCAAACAATCCCGCGGAACTGCGCGAGTTGACGGGGACGGCCGTGCGCGACAATTCCGCGCTGCAAGCAGTGGTCGAATCGGTAAATCGCTACTCGCTCACGGTTTACGACATCAATATCGGCGACAGCCAGTCGATTACGCTGCTCAGCACCAATCCCGATAACGAAGACAAGCCGCTGCCGGTCAGGGCAAATTACAAGCAGTTGCGCGACGCCAACCCGCTCCAATTGATGCGACAGGCCTTTGGCGCGCCCAAAGTATTCGATGTGGTGGTTCCGTTGGAGCGCAATGGCCAGCCGTTTGTCACCGTGCACGTGGGTGTGAGCACCACCCTGCTGCGCCTCTTCTACGAACCGCGCCTGCACGACGCTCTTTGGCTCATGGGGGGTGTACTTGCCGCGGCGCTGGTGGCAGCTTTTCTGCTGAGCAACCTGGCTCTTCGGCCGATGGAGCAGATCAGCAAGCAACTGGATTTGTTGACCGGCGCCAGCGAACTGGCATTGGAGGAGGGAAAAGCCAGGCGGCCGGACATGGCGACCAGCGTCTCTCGCAAGATAGAACGCGTTGGGCAGCGCATGCGCAACGTGGAAGAAGTTTTCTCGGCATTGAAAGAGAATCTCGACCAGATCCTCGGCAACCTGCAGGATGGAATCCTGCTCTTCACCGGAGACGGGCGCGCGGTTCTGGTCTCGGAAGCCGCCGGGCGGTTCCTGAATACGGAACGGGACAACATTCTCGGCCTCCAGGCACGCGAGATATTTGACCGCTCGACGGTGCTTGGCCGGGCTCTCCACGAGGCCTTCGATACCGGCATAGCTCTCATTCAGGAGGAGATCCTAACCGAGACGGGAAGGCGCATTCAAGCATCGGTGGATTTCATCTTCGACGATCGCACCAGCCACGGTCTCGGTGCGCTGATCACCTTGCACGACCTGGAATCGGCTGAGGCGATCGAGTCGGAGATTGAGCTTTCCCGCCGCATGGCAGCCATTGGCCGGCTGACCTCCGGTGTGGGCCACGAGGTTAAGAACCCCATCAACGCCATCGTGGTCCACGTGGAGTTGCTGAAGAGCAAGTTGACTGGCGCCAGTGCGCCGGCTACGCGGCACCTGGAGATCATCGAGGCTGAGATTCACCGTCTGGACCGTGTGGTGCAGTTGCTGGTGGACTTCAGCCGGCCGGTCGAATTGCAGCTTCACGAGCAGGACCTGCGTGCTGTAATCGGGGATATCCTCACGTTGTCCGCCGCCGAGCTTTCCACCCATAACGTGCAGCTGGTGAGTCACATGCCAGAAAAACCGTTGATGGTGAATATCGATGCGGACCTGCTCAAGCAAGCCGCCCTGAATGTGATTCAGAACGGCGCGCAGTCAATGCCTGAGGGCGGCACGCTGCGGGTCATCCTCGAAGAACAGCGCAAATTCGCCGTGCTGCGCATTGCCGACGAGGGTTCCGGGATTCCGGAAGACATCAAGGGGAAGATCTTCGATCTCTATTTCACCACCAAAACGGGCGGTAGCGGCATTGGCCTGGCCATGACTTACCGCATTCTCCAGTTGCACTATGGAAGCATAGAAGTACAATCGAGACCAGAGCGTGGCACCGAGTTTCTGCTCCGAATCCCACTCGCCGCCGCGGAATGGGGGCGTCGGCATTTGCAGCCGGCAAGCGTTCAAACTGAGGAAGGGCTTCCAGGATGAAGATGCGTGCCAAGAGCGTTGCGTGGCTGCTGCCATTCTTCCTGACCGGCTGTTTTCACTTTCATAAGGCGCAACAGCAACAGGCTCAAGCGCTTGCGCCCCCGGCAAGCACAGAGCCCGCGCCCGCGCCCGCGCATCCCGACCTTCCTGACTCGGCGGTAACAATCCCTCCTCAGCCGGTCAAAACAAGCGCGGATGCCGTCGAGGTGACGCCGAAGGCTCCGCCAAAGCACAAGAAGCCTCCGCCCAAGAACACCCAGCAGGCTGCCGTTACGCCTCCTGCGCCCGCCGAAAACCCCTCTGTGAGTGCAATTGGCCGGCTATCTTCCGGCGATCCTTCCGATTTGAAACGTCAAACCGAAGTTTCGATTGCGGCCACGGAACGCGGCTTGAACGGACTGGGCACGAATCTGAACGATCAGGAACAGAAGACAGCCGCTCAGATCCGAGAGTATCTGAAGCACGCCAAAGAAGCCCTGAACTCTGGCGATGTGGATGGGGCGATTACGCTGGCAGCCAAAGCCAAGGCAGTCCTGGGCGAGCTGATCCACTAGGAAACAATTCGTGGGCCTCTATGGGCCCACAAACAGCCGAGCAACAAAGCAAAAACTTCCTACCCACGCATCCCTTCACCTGGAAGAAAGTACACGGTCCCCGGAAAATCTACACGGCAGATTTGTTCCAAGAACCGCATCTTGGCTGCTCCGCGCCTTCTCGCGATGTCACAAGTCAAACAAATTAAAGTGAATAGCGATTCTCCCCTGCTGGGCCCCGGCTTTGGCACGGCTGTTGCTATCTCTATGGGCGAGCCGCAAGGCACTTTATCTCGCATCCCCTATCGGTTTGCGTAGAACCCACGGCGAGGACAAAGAATCCAATGATGAATCGATCAAAGAGTTCGAATCCGTTATCAAGCACATTAGGCATACTTCTTCTGGCTTCGGCAGTCGGAGTTCCCGCGCTCGCTCAAGACGCGCAGCCGGCTCCTCCGCCGCAAAACACACCTTCTTCGACGATGCCCCAGCAGCCGTCGGCTACTCCAGCGATTACTCCTGGAAGAGAAGGATTCTGGGGACGCGTAAATCCCTGGGCTCGCAAGAAGTGGGTAAAGAAGCAGACCGATCCGATCAATGACCGTCTGACCGAACTCGACGGACTCAACGCCAAGAACGCCAAAGACATTCAGGACGTCGATAGCAGGGCACAGGCCGGCATCCGTCAGGCGCAGTCCACAGCGGACGCAGCCAATCAGACGGCGACAGCCGCAGGCACCCAGGCACAGCAAGCCAGCACCACGGCCCAAGGCGCGGCAGGCCATGTGAACCAGCTGAATGGCACCGTGAACGGTCTCGATCAGTACAAGCAGATTACGGAAGCCGAAGTGGTATTCCGTCACGGCCAGCCGATTCTGTCGGCTGATGCGAAACAACAATTGGACCAGTTGGCCACCAGCGTGAACGGCCAGCACGGTTACATCCTTGAGGTGGAAGCACATTCGCCGATGGCAGGCAGCGTGGGCATTCAGAACTCGCAGCGCCTCGCTGAAGCGGTCAAGCGCTACCTCGTTACAGAACATCAGATTCCCGTCTACCGCATGCATGCAGTTGCTCTAGGCAACGCAGTCGTTGCCGACGCATCCAATCAGGATACGAGCGTCAAGCCTGAGCGTGTCAGGGTCAGCAGCGTGCATATCCGGTTGATGGAAAACAGTTTGGCGGCCTCAGGAGGCGCATCACCCCAGGGTGCTGCCTTCTAGTTTGGTGCGGGGCGGTTACAAAACCGCAGCCCTCCCCCAAGGCCTTTCCGCTCCGACGGCCCTAAGCCGTACGGCCGCCAAAAAAGCTCTCAACACGAGAGAACCAAGGCAACTTGGCCCCCGTTAATGACGGGGGCCGTTTTTTGTTTGCGGCTCTTGCTTCTTGCTTGTTTCGGGCAGTTTCCAGCGTGACTTCCGCATCAAAACGATCGGGCTGTTCCTATCTGTTGCGCCTGCCGGCGGACGTCCAACCGGCTAATCGCCGACACAATGCAACACTCAATAATTCTGGTAGATGGGAGGATTCATCGGTTATTCTGATCGCTCCCCACCTCGGGCTCCCGTTCGAACTCAGATAGCCGGAAGACGGAAACAATGCGAATTCTGAATGAAGTCCCCTTCGTCGCGATCCTCTGCTTGTCGTGCGCTGCCTGCGTTGCTCAGTCAGCTCCTTCCTCCTCGTCCCCAACTTCTGCGCCGCCCCAAGCGCATTCCAGTCCGGCTGCTGTTCCTGGTCCCAGTACTCCGGTCTCTCCAGGCGGTCCGTCCGCCATGTTGCAGCCCTCACTAGACGCAGTGCAACAGGCCCTGATCGGGTTGAAAATTGACAGATGGAAACGGGGTACTGTGCGCACCGAGACATCGGACAAGATCACTCTGATCATCAAGGATCTGAAAGAAACTCTGCCGCCGCTTATGGCCGCGGGAGACGCGGCGCCCGGAATGATGAGCAAACAGTTGCCGGTATCCCGCAACGTCGATGCGCTCTACGATGTGGTCCTGCGGGTATTTGAAGCGGCCCGCGTAGCGGCGCCTCCGGACCAGATCGCCCAGCTCGACCAGGCTCTTGCCGGCCTCAATACGGCTCGGATGACCTATGACGATCGCTTGCAAGACTCGACCATTGCCGTGGAGAAGCAGGTAAGCGATCTGCAAAACACCGTGAAAGCGCAGGCCGCTATGAAGTGTTCCGCTCCAGCTCCAGTCATGGTGCCCGTCTGTCCGCCGCCGCCCACGCCGCCCAAGAGGAGAAAGCCGAAGCCGCCGGTGACTACGACTCCGCAGACAACCCCAGCTCCGGGAACAACGACAACCCCCAAGCCGGCGAGCTAAAGTCGCGTGGATGTCTCCCATCAGCTCGGCGCCTGTGAAAGCCCTCCCGGAGGGAGGAAACGATAATAGCCCAGGATGAAATCCTGGGAAAGCGATCCGTTAAGGTCGCTGAGCCCCAGAGGGGCGGCCCGAAAACTGGCTAACGGTTGGTTTCCCGCCCTCACGATTTTCAGGTTCCGTGACATTCATCCGCCGGCTTCGCCGACCTTCGTTCAACGAAACTGCTCCGTGCCCCGGCCCTTGCGCCTTGTTTCTGGCGCAAGGGCGGGAAAGCACAACCCTCAACAGGGTCCAATGTTTTGTTGAACGTACATTTTCGTTTTCTTAGCATGCGTAGGGCCGGCGCGGCAAATGCAAAAAAGTGGCGACCCTCAATGAGGGTCGCCACTTTTTCCTTCCCAGCCGCTTCTAGAATCAAAGCCACTCTGGTCAAATTGAAGATGATCTGAACGGGTTAAAGCCCGCCCGAACCGCCTGCCTGGCTCGACGCCGTTTGCTGGTTCTCGCTGCTCATGTTCGAAAGCAGCTGGATCTCAACGCGGCGGTTCTGCTTGCGTCCTTCCGCAGTTGTGTTGGGAGCAACTTCCTGGTCTTTGCCGATGCCGATCAGATAGAACCGATGCGCTGCAACCCCGTACTTCGACGCCAGGTATTGCACGACGGCATCCGCACGGCGCTGGCTCAACTCGTAGTTGTACTGAGCCGGTCCGGTCGAATCCGTTCCGCCTGTAACTTCCAGGATGTAGCTCTTCTGTGTGCCGAGTTGCGCCGCAAACGCGTCGAGTTGGGCTTGGTCATCCTTCGTAAGAATGGCCTTGTCGAACCCGAACGTCACGGTAGCGTTGGCCAGCGGCTTGTAGTTGTCCAGCCCCTTCACCACGCTGTCCAGCGAATCGGCGCGATGCACAACATCCAGCGCCGCAGTCTGGGCATTGCCGGCCGCTGTCGTGGCGCTCTGCGCATTTTGGGTCGCTGTGTCAGCAGAACCCTGTGCCTGCTTGATTCCAGCCTGGGCATGTTCGTCTACAACGCGAATCTGCTGGGTATTTGCAGAGGTCTTCGCATCGAGTTGGTCCGTGTGCTCAACCAGGGGTGCTGTCTGTGTGCGCACGTAATTCTTGGTTGCGCAGCCAGTGGCGCCCAGCACGGCCAAGCTCGCCGCAAATCCCAATACTTCCAACCTATATAGGTTCATTGTTTTCGCTCCTTGAATCGTGCCGGACTTGCTAGCCCGGCGAGTAAAAAGCCGGAACATCCGGCATTCCACCATGGAAATTAGCATTTACACGGCCAAACGCTACTGTTCATGCAAGTTATTGAAACTAATAATCATGCGAGAGATCGATCAAGCCTTGGCCGTCCAAGATCTACGCAATATTTACACAACCTTGTAAGGATTGCTCAAGTGAATCACCGATCAAGTACCGAACGGGCTAAGGGTCGGGGCAGCCACATGAACAGTTCTACTTTCAATAGGTGGCTCCATCCATTGCCAGAACGGAGATGAATAGGCTGCCAGAACGAAGATGAATCGGCCGCCAGAACGGAGATGAATTGGCCCTCTTCCCGGAGGGAAGGCATGATAATAGCCCCGGATGAAATCCGGGGAAAGTGCCCAGATCCAGTTTTCGCATCCTGTAGGGACGCTGTGAACGTCGCCCTTTCCGCCTCACCACCTTCACGCGATTGCCGTCCACTGCGGACAAAATGAGCCTCCAATTTCTTCGCGGAGTTTGCAGTTTAATTCGCTTGAAACGCGCACAATCGATTCATGCCCTCCAGAATTCCCGAAATCTCTCCGGTTCAAATTGTCAGGTGCCCGGTCCGTACCGACGATGATTTACCCCGCCCCTCCCCCCTTTTCCTTCCACGCCTATGAAAATAATGAGGTTACGTCGAAAAAACCCAAAACGACCTTCCAAAACAAACAACTTACGCCTTAGAGCCTGCCGGCAGGCGATTGTCCTGAGTGAGCGGCGCCCACGCCGCCGGGGAACGAGGTGTATATTTCTCCTTGGCGAAACGCAGGCTGATCGAGCCGGCAAATTGCAAGGAGAAGATCGAAATGTCAGTTGAAAGCAATGGAATTCGAAAGCCGGCAGCGGATGAGGTTCTGCTCATCACCAGCGGGGATCTGCGGCTTTCCGCCAACCAGGTGTGCTGGGATGCGCAGCGGGATATGGAACAAGCGCTGACTGGGGCATTCGCACAAAAGGGGATCAAGCTCATCCGGGCTCATGCATACGACGAGGCGCTCAAGCATGGCTTCATCTCTTCGCAGCGCATGGGGATGGATGTATTCATGAAGATCCATCCAGAGGCGCGACTGGTCTTTGCCACGGCAGCCTGGCAGTACAGCCATCATGTCCTTCCCGGTCTTCGCAGCCACAAGGGGCCCATTCTGACTGTCGCAAACTGGTCTGGGCAATGGCCCGGCCTGGTGGGCCTGCTGAATCTGAACGGATCGCTGGTGAAGGCCGGCAAGGAGTTCTCATCCATCTGGAGTAAAGACTTCACCGACGATTATTTTGTGAATGCTCTCGGCGAGTGGCTTCGCGACGGAAAGATAACGCATGACCTGTCGCATGTGAAGGCGCTGAATCTGGCTCAATTGCCGACGGAAAGCGCCGAGTTGGGGGCAAAGCTGGCCGGCGACCTCAAGCACCGCAAGGCAATCATGGGCATCTTCGACGAGGGCTGCATGGGCATGTACAACGCCATCGTCGACGATGAGTTATTGAATCCAGCGGGCATTTTCAAGGAGCGTCTGAGCCAGTCGGCTTTAGTTGCAAAAATGCGGACCGTGAGTCAGTCCGAAGCCGAGGGAGTTTATAACTGGCTGGTGGCTAAAGGAGTCAAGTTTGCGCTCGGCACTAACTCCGCGACTGAACTTACTCTGGAACAGGTCCTTGAACAGTGCAAGATGTACATCGCGGCGGTGCGTATCGCCAAGGACTTTGGTTGCGACGCGGTTGGAATCCAGTATCAGCAGGGATTGAAGGACATGACCCCCGCGTCGGACCTGGCCGAGGGCCTCTTGAACAATGCGGACCGGCCTCCGGTATTTGCGGAAGGTACGAGCGAGGAACTTTATGCCGGCGGACCGTTGGTGCACTTCAATGAGGTGGATGAATGCGCCGGTGTCGATGCGTTGATCACCAATCGTTGCTGGACAGCATTGGGCCTGGATCCGTCGACAACCTTGCACGATGTTCGCTGGGGCGAGCGCTACAAGGGCGATGGCATCGACGACTTTGTCTGGCTGCTGCAGATTTCCGGAGCCGCGCCCGCGAATCATTTTGCCGGAGGGTATGCTGGCGCCAGCAGCGAGCGGCAACCGGCTATGTATTTCCCGCTCGGCGGCGGATCGCTGAAGGGCATTGGCAAACCTGGCGAAATCGTGTGGAGCCGCGTCTTTGTTGAGGGCGGCGCGCTTCATGCGGACATCGGCAGAGGAGCGGTTGTCACGCTCCCATTGGAAGAAACCGAACGCCGCTGGCGTGAGACAACGCCGCCCTGGCCCATTGTGCACACGGTCTTGCATGGCGTGACGCAGAATCAGATGATGGCCCGCCACCGCGCCAACCACGTGAACATTGCTTACGCACCTTCGGCAGAGGCTGCTGGAAAAGCTCTCGCGACCAAGGCCTCCATGTTCGCGGCGCTAGGCGTGACAGTGCATCTCTGCGGCGACGCATTGATTGCCTGAGACCTGGGAAAGCACGCTCACTGCTGGACGGTTTCCGCTGGAGGCAGGATTCCCATCTCCTGATAAATAGGCCGGATGGCGCGACGCACCTTGCGCAACTTCGTCCAAAACCAGGCCGCTCCCAGCAGCACGGCGGACCCGTTTGCGATCACCGTCCATGGCGCGCCGACCGCGTGCGCCATGGACCCGGCCAGCAGGCTGCCGAAAGGCGCCATGCCCACAAACGCCATAGTGTAGTAGCTCATAACGCGGCCACGCTTGTCTTCGCTCACGATGGTCTGGATAACCGTGTTGCTGCCGGCCATCCCTTGCATCATGCCCATGCCCGCAATCATGACCATGATCATTGAAAGCCAGAATACGTGCGACCAGCCAAATCCGATGAGCCCGAAACCAAATAGAGCCGCCGCCACGGGAATCATACGCACCAGGCCCAGCACGCTTTTGCGCGCGGCCAATGCCAGCGCAGAGAGAAGCGCGCCAACGCCCATTGCTCCCATCAGAAAGCCGAGTGTATGTGGGCCGCCATGCAAAACCTTTGCGGCAAAAATCGGCATCAGCACCACAAACGGCATTCCCATCAAGCTGACTATGGCAAACAGCAGTAGGATCGTGCGTACCGGAAGAAATTCCGACACATAAGTCCAACCTTCTTTCAGATCGGTAAACGTCGAGTTAACATGCCGCTTAACTGGCGCGATATTCAAGCGCATCATCAGTAATGAGGCGATAACCGCCAGGTAACTGATGCCATCGATAAGAAAGCACCAGCCTTCGCTTGTAACTGCAATCAACATGCCGGCCAGGGACGGCCCTACAAGCCGCGCCATGTTGACCATGGACGAGTTAATTGCGATTGCATTCGAAAGGTCGCGGCGGTCCTCGACCATCTGCACCATGAAGGACTGGCGCCCGGGCATATCGAATGCATTGATGATGCCCTGCATGACGCTGAGAGCCAGAACCCAGCGGATAGTGATGTGATGCGAGAGCGTTAGGCCGGCCAGCGCGAGCGACTGAATCATGGATAAGGTCTGCGTCCAGACGAGCACTTGTCGACGATCGAGGCGGTCGACCCAGACGCCGGCAAGAGGGGCGAAAATGAAGGTTGGAATCTGCCCTGCGAAGCTGACCGTGCCCAGCAGGAGCGCCGATCCCGTCAAGCGAAAGACCAGCCAGCTAGTTGCGATCCGCGTCATCCACGTGCCGATGAGCGAGATGCTCTGGCCGCCGAAGAAGAGGCGGAAGTTCCGATGCCTCAGTGCGCGCCATGCGTGCGACGCGCCGGAAGCTTCGGTCGTTTCCCCGCGTGCGTTGTCCTCGCTAGTATTCAAGGGCACTTTATTCCCCGCAAAGTTTGCCTGCGATTTTCTATCCGCGATTTTATTGGCAGAGCCGCTCTGCTAGGAGAGGAGCCCCAGTTCCCTCAGCAGAAAGGCATAGTCGAACGCGATCTCTTTCAGATAGTCGTACCGCCCGCTGGCGCCGCCGTGGCCGGCTTGCATGTTAGTCACCAGCAGTAGCGGATTGTTATCGGTCTTCAAGGTGCGAAGCTTGGCCACATATTTGGCAGGCTCCCAATACATAACCTGGCTGTCTTGCAGGGACGTCTTCACCAGCATTGCCGGATAACTCGCTGCCTTCAAGTTATCGTACGGTGAATAACTCAGCATATAGTGGAAATAAGCATAGTCGTTCGGATTGCCCCACTCTTCATACTCGGGGACGGTAAGTGGAAGCGTGGCGTCGAGCATGGTGTTCATCACGTCGACAAAAGGCACGTGAGAGATTACAGCACGAAATAGATCGGGGCGAAGGTTGACGACTGCGCCCATCAGCAAACCTCCAGCGGACCCACCTTCGATGGCCACACGTGCCGGGTCGCCATAGCCGGATGCAGTGAGGTGCTCAACGGCGGCGATGAAGTCGGTGAAGGTGTTGCGCTTGACGAGCATCTTGCCTGCGTCGTGCCACGGCTTGCCCAGATCGCCTCCGCCGCGAATATGCGCATAAGCCATCACGACGCCGCGATCAAGCAGACTCAGCCGATTTCCACCAAAGCCAAGCGGTAAAGAATATCCGTAAGACCCATATCCATAGACATAAACCGGATTGCCACTTTCTTCGCGCTTGTCCTTGCGATAAACGAGCGAGACCGGCACTTGGGCTCCATCTGGCGCGGCAGCATGAACACGCTCGCTGGCATAGAGTGTGCGGTCGAATCCGCCGGGGATTTCGACCTGTTTGAGAAGCGTGGATGCGCCGCTTGCCGTGTCGTATTCGTAGACCGAACTGGGCGTGACCAGCGATTGATACGCGTAGCGGAAGGTTGTTGTCTCAAAGATACGGTTGATCGAAGGATGGGCACTGTACGCGGGCTCGGGGAAGGCGATTTCGCTGGTAAGTGAGGCTTCCGGGCCGTCGTCGAGAAAGCGCCAGATGCGGAGTTGCGGCAGCCCGTCTTCGCGTTCGCAGGCAACAAAGAAGCCGGCGAACAGGTCCACATCTTCCAGCATTACGTTGTCGCGGTGTGGAATCCGCTCGGTCCAATGGTCGCGTCCCGGCGTGGCGACGGGCGCTGTAACCAGGCGCAGATTTCGGCCCCGATCATTGGTGCGGATGAACCAGAAGCCGTTGCGGTGCTCGACGGAATATTCATGCTCATCCTGACGCGGGCTGATCAGTGTGAATTGTCCGTTCGGTTCGTTTGCTGGAAGAAACCAGGATTCACTCGCAGTGTGGCTCGAAGATTCCATGATAAGGAAGCGGCCGTCGCGGGTGCGCCCGGCGCCGAGGTTGAAGCGCTCATCGTCATCCTGATAAACCAGCACATCCTCAGAGTGCGGCGTGCCCCGCATATGCCGCCATAGCTGATACTGGCGCTTCTGTTCCTCATCCTCAACGGTGTAGAAGAGGGTTAGATTATCGGCGGCCCAGGCTGTCGAGCCGACCCGCTCCACCTCGCCGGGAAGCGTCTCGCCTGTGAGCAGATCCTTGATGTGGAGGGTGTACTGGCGAAAGCCGGTGGTGTCGGTGGTGTAGGCCAGCCAGCGGCCATCGTCGGTTATGTCGGTGTCGCCGACTGCGAAGAAGGCGTGGCCCTCGGCCATCTTGTTGCCGTCGAGAATTATCTGCTCCGGGGTGTCTTCTGTGGCATTGGGAGAGCCATGGGTGCGGCAATGGATGGCGTACTGGAGGCCCTCCTCGGTCCGTGTGTAGTACCACCAGTCGCCGTCGCGAAATGGAACTGAAACGTCGGTCTGTTTTATGTGCGAGAGCATCTCGTGATAGAGCTCATCGCGGAGGCCGGCCAGCGGCGCCATTACGGCCTCGGCGTACTCGTTTTCCGCCTCCAGATAGGCCGTGACGTCGGGATTCTGCTTATCGCGCAACCAGGCATAGTCGTCGGTGAGAACTACGCCATGCATTGGGGTTTCGGTATGTTCCTTCTTGGCGATTGGAGGTGTGGGAAGCTCGGATTCAGTCATCTTCCCCAGTGTAGTGCAATGACAGCTTTCAGCTCTCAGCCTTCAGCTTTCAGAGAATCCCGTCAGTCGCTGGGTCGAGGCTTGCCGGAACAGCAGGCCCCGAGACGTAAGTTGTTTGTTTTCGGAGGTCATTCTGGGTTTTATTGATGTAACGTCATTGTTTTCATATGCATGGGGAGAAAAGGGGGGAGGGGTGGGGTAAATCGTCGTTTTTGAGGCATTCGGGATTCAGCGAATTCAGGGAGATTTGTAGCGTTATGGAGGCCATGAATTAATTGTGCGCGTTTCCGCGAAATGAACTGCAAACTCCGGGAAGATTTCAGAGATTAGTTTTGTCAGCAGGTTTCTTCGTTCCATTGTCTTGCGTCCCTCCGGGCAATCGCATGAAGCTGGTCGAGCCGGGAAAGGGAGGTTCGCCGCGTCCCTACAGGACGCGAAAGCTCGATCGGGACGCTTACCCCGGATTTCATCCGGGGCTATTTTCATGCCTTCCCTCCGGGAAGAAGGCCGAATCGTCTCCGTTCTGGCAACGGATGAAGCGAACTACGGGAGCAAGAACTGTTCATGCGATTGTCTTGACCTGTCCCTGTACTGTGGAACTTCCGACAGCCCTCCCGCGTACAATTGAGAGCGATGAAAGGCATTCGCCGCGCACATTCGACACTTTTCCGGCTGCTCCTGGCCGTTTCCGCCGTCTTTTTCGTTACGACAGTGACGGCCCAGCGGGTCGACGACCTGCCCAAACCGACAGATTACGTAAGCGATCTGGCCCACGTGCTTTCGCCTGAGGCGATTGCGCGAATTGACCGCATTTGCGGGCAGCTCGACCATTCCGCGGCCAACGCCCAGGTGGCCGTCGTGACCGTCCAGACGCTGGATGGGGAGGACGCAGCAACATACTCCGACGAGCTTGAGACCAAGTGGAAGATGGGCCGGAAGGGGTCAGACCGCGGCGTGCTCATCCTGCTGGCGGTGCGCGACCACCAGCGGCGCATTGAGGTGGGCTATGGCCTCGAAGGCATCCTTCCAGACGGCAAGCTGGGAGACATTGGCCGGGAGATGGTTCCGCAGCTTCGCGCCAACGACTTTGACGGCGCTGTTACCCTTGCGGTGGACGAAGTTGCGCAGGTCATTGCTGCCGACGCCAAGGTGACCCTGGACGAAGAGCCTGCGATGGCGGCTCGGCCAATGCAGCAGCAGCACCCCGGCGTGGGCCAAGTGATTCTGATCATCATCGTGCTGATTTTCTTTGGCGGATTCTTCATTCTTCGCCTGCTGATGAGCTTCGGCATGCTGTTTGGCGGCTGGGGTCGAGGGCCCTGGATCGGCGGTGGCGGCGGCTGGGGAGGCGGGGGTGGTTTTGGCGGCGGTGGTGGTGGTGGAGGCGGCGGCTCCGGCTTTGGGGGTTTTGGCGGAGGCAGCTTTGGCGGCGGCGGTGCAGGCGGAAGCTGGTAGTTTTTTCAAGATTTCTTGAAGGGGACCTCCTTGAATGGAGGCCGGAGGAGAAGGGAACTGTATGGGCAAGGGACTTTTGGCTGGCTTGGGATTTGTTGCTCTTTTGATTCTTGGCGTATTGATGGTGGGTTGCAGTTATGTAACCTCGAAAAACCAGATGGTGGCCAAGGATCAGGCTGTTAAGACGGCGTGGTCCGACGTAGATGTACAGCTTCAGCGGCGCGCAGACCTGATTCCTAACCTGGTGGAGACCGTGAAGGGCTTTACCAAGGAAGAGAGCACGGTATTTGGAGATATTGCGAATGCGCGTGCAGGGATGCTGAATGCGCAGGGACCGGCGGCAAAGATCGCGGCGAACGGTCAACTGGACGGAGCCATTGGCCGCCTGCTGCTGCTCACGGAGAATTACCCGCAACTGCGGTCCAGCGATCAGTTCATGCGCTTGCAGGATGAATTGGCCGGTACGGAGAATCGTATTGGTGTGGCTCGCAAGCGTTATAACGACGCGCTTCAGGAATACAACACGTATATTCTCTCGTTCCCTAACAGCATTTGGGCGGGGATGGCTGGATACCAGCAGAACAACGCCAGGTTTGAGGCCAGCGAATCGGCTCGGACGGTGCCGAACGTGAAGTTCTAAGGAAGGTCCGTAGTCTCCCCGGTCCCCAAGTGCGAGGGACCGGGGGCACCCTCACCCTCATCGTGGTCTGGAAAGGGCACCGGGACCGTGGCCACCCGCCTAGGTTTGAGGCCAGTGACGCTGCTCGGACGGTGCCGGCTGTGAAGTTCTAAGGAAGGTCTGTAGT
>Ga0302320_10009536_pt1 | contig 20837 bp, 12 predicted proteins | sample Bog_T0_3_FD_202130 | JGI IMG/M metagenome (GOLD analysis project Ga0302320, IMG submission 202130) | Peat permafrost microbial communities from Stordalen Mire near Abisko, Sweden - Bog_T0_3 | ecosystem: Environmental > Terrestrial > Soil > Wetlands > Peat | place: Sweden: Abisko, Stordalen Mire...
AGCTACGCCAATTTGCTTGCGCTTGATGCGCGGCTCGCTCGCGAAGGCGATCTTCGCGTTGCGCCTGCGTCGGTGCGGCTGGAAACGCAGGACACTCAAGGCCGCGCCGTTGTTACGGGCACGGCTCCGGTGGAGGCGGATGGTTCCTTTTTTGTAAAAGTGCCCACTGACCAGCCGATTCGCTTTGCATTGCTCGATAAAAACGGTGCCATGCTGCGGCAGGAGCACGGATGGTTCTGGATTCGCCGCGGAGAACAGCGCTACTGCACAGGCTGCCACACGGGGCCAGAGCGCACATCGGAGAATCGCTTGCCATCAGTGCTGCAACGCTCTACAACACCTGTCGATCTTACTGGCGTGAAGGAGCCACGCGAGGCGCAACACGGAATGCCAGGAGGCAACTGAAATGAATTTCCGCTTTCTTCTTCTAATCGGTGCAGTCTCGATCTCCGCCGCTCAAACTGCTCCCATTGCAAAACCCTCTCATGGCGCGCAAGCACCGTATGCCCCACCTCAAGCGGCGCCAGTGATTCGCTTTGAAGATGCAAGCGATAAGGCTGGCATCAACGTCAGACATAGTTTTGGGTCACGTCAGATGGGATCGTTGCTTGAAGACACTGGCGCCGGCTGTGTGTGGCTCGACTACAACAACTCCGGCCTGGAGTCGCTCTATGTTTTGAACGGACGTCCTTTGGACGATTCGATGCATCCGTTTCCGCTGAAGGTGAAGCCGAATCCTCTTCCGCACAATCACCTCTATCGCAACAACGGCAACGGCACATTTACCGACGTCACAGAGAGTTCCGGGCTTGATCCAGACATCTATGGAATGGCCGTAACAGCTGCCGACTATGACAACGACGGCTTTGTCGATCTATTGGTGACCGGATACGGCAAAACGATTCTTTATCACAACGACGGCAACGGCCACTTTACCGATGTGACGGCCAAAGCCGGCATCAAGGTGGACGGCTGGGCGATCTCTTCGACGTGGCTGGATTACGACAAGGATGGCTGCGTCGATCTGTTCGTGGGCCGTTACGTCAAGTTCGATCCAACCTATCGCGCCTTTTATGCGCCAACCAATTATCCGGGACCGCTGGATTACGAGGGCGAGACCAACAGGCTCTACCACAACAACTGCGACGGGACATTTACCGATGTTACGGACAAGTCGGGCATCGGCGCCTATGTGGGCCGCACGATGGGAGTCACGGCAGCGGACTTTGATAATGATGGCTGGGACGACATTTATGTTTCCAACGACCGTACGGAGAACTTTCTCTTCCATAACAAGCATGATGGAACCTTTGAAGAGATTGGCAGCGATACCAATACGGCCTACGGACAGAATGGCGAATCCACTTCGTCAATGGGACCTGTATTTGCCGATCTAGAAGGCACGGGATGGCTGGATCTGTGGGTGACTGACGGGCGCTACAACAGGTTGTTGCATAACACGGGAAAGATGAGTTTTGAAGATCTCGGCGTGGAGAACGGTGTCTCTCAGGCAAACGCGCAATACGCGAGCTGGGGCACGGGCATATACGACTTCGACAACGATGGCCAGCTCGACATTCTGATTTTTCATGGCGGGTTGGTTCACCTGATTCCACAAGAGCACACATTGTTTCGTGGGCTTGGGAACGGGAAGTTCGCGGACGTTTCGCGGGATGCTGGTCCGGCGCTGAGTGTGCGCACAACAGCGCGCGGCGCGTGTTTTGCCGACTACGAAAACAATGGGAAAGTGGATGCATTCGTCGTGAATCTGGGATCGAAGGGAACGCTGCTGCACAATGCTTCGACGAATACAGGCCACTGGATTGCGATCAAGCTGAAGGGAACAAAGAGCAATCGCGACGGTATTGGTGCCCGTATTGAAGTTATTGCCGGAGGCAAGCGTCAGACGGCGGAGCGCGTGGCTGGATCGGGCTATTTGTCGCAGAACGATGAGCGTTTGCACTTCGGTTTGGGTGCTGCAAAGACTGTGGACAAACTCATTGTTCATTGGCCCAGCGGGCGCGAGCAGGCGCTCGAAAACCTGACCGTGGATCGCGTCCTTACTGTGGAGGAGCCTAAATGAACCGGCAAGCGCAAGATGGATTTCGTTTTGGAGTATGTGCCGGATTTGTCGCCGTGGGTGTGGCCTTACTCTCGACCGCACTATGGACCGGCAGAGCTGTTCACGCAGCCGCGAAGCCTGACACACAGTCTGACACGAGTGTGACACAGGATTATACTTCGCCGCTTGAGGTATTGCTTTCTCCGGACGGCGCGCGGCTTTATATTCTTTGCCAGCAAAGCAACGAAGTGCGCGTGCTGAATGCGACAAGCTTCGCGGTGATCAAGAACATTGCAGTGGGCCGTACGCCGCGTGGATTCTCGCTCTCTTCCAAGGGCGACCGTTTGTTTGTGACGAATGCCTGGGACGACACGCTCTCGGTGATCGATACCAGGACACTGACAGTCGTTCACACATGGCCGGTGGGCGCGGAGCCGTCGAGCGTTGTGGAGGATCTGCCGGGCAAGCGGCTTTTTGTTGCGAACCGCATTAGCAGCGACATCGCTGTACTGGATGCGCAGACCGGCGCGGAAGAGAAGCGCCTGCTGGCTGGGCGCGGTGCGAGTTATCTAGCACTCTCGCCCGACGGCAGCCGCATTTATGTGACTCATGTTTACCCGAAGATCATCCCGCGTCGCACAGGGATGGAAAATCGGATGGAGCCGGAGTCAGAAATCACAGTGATCGATGCGAAGCGCGCGGTAGTGGTGGATCGCGTGTCGCTGAGTGCAATCGCCGGCGTCTTTCACGTGGCGCTCTCCGCCGACGGTCGCTTGGGGGTTGCGGCCGAGTATCATCCAAAGAATCTGATTCCGCTGGCGCACGTGGAACATGGCGGTGCTTTCACTTACTCACTCGAATTATTTGGCGCGGACGTGGGCAAAAAGCCTGTCGAAGTTCCGCTGGATGAGTTGGAACGCTACGCGTCGCAGCCTTTCGGCGTGGCCATTGCGCCGGACAAGTCGCGTATTTACGTTACCTGCGGCGGTTCGGAGATTGTGACTGTGGTCGATGTGCCGCGCTTGCTTCGCTTTATTCAAACGCACAACGGTCCCTTCGCTCGGGATCTCTCTGCCAGCGCCCATTATGTTGTGACACACATTCCTGTAGGACTGAATCCGCGCGGGCTGACACTCTCACACAATGGCCTCAGACTGTATGTCGCAAACCGTCTTGACGACACTGTGAGCGTGATCGACACACGCACGAATCGCGTTACTTCGACCATCATGCTGGGCGGACCCAAAACGATCACATCGCAATCTTACAACGACAACGCTCTTGATAGCGCGAATAGCCCCGTCCAGGGAAATATCACCTGCTCAAAATGCCACGTCGATGGTCGCACTCAGAGTCAATATGCGCCCACTTCGAAAGAATTGGCGGAGCTGATTGGCAGGCACAAAGCGCTCATGGTTCCCAGCCTCGCCTCAAGCGGATCCAAGACAATCTCGCCTGCACGCCGCGGTGAACAGATTTTCTATACCTCGCGTTTTTCATTTCAGGGTCAGATCGGTTGTGCCAGTTGCCACATCGATTCCACCTTCGACGGCATTCAATGGAACCTGGAGCCGGATGGATTTGGCCGCAACACTGTGGACAACAAAATTCTTGAGGACATTTCGGACACAGAACCGTATAAGTGGACTGGAACCAACCCGAACATACCTACCGAGTGTGGACCGCGAACCGAAAAATACTTCTGGCGTTCGGAGAACTACGACAATCAAATGCTAACCGATTTAGCGGTCTACGTTCGCAGTCTCGCTCCGCGCCCAAATCGCTGGCGGCAGGCAAACGGCGAATTGACGCCGGCGCAGGAACGAGGCAAAGTGTTGTTCGAGCGCGCGGCGGACAAATTCAAAAAGCCGATCCCGGAGAGCAATCGTTGCTCCTATTGCCACAGCGGGCCCAAAGGCACGAACCAGAAAACCTTCGACGTGGGGACGCATAAACCGAACGACAATGCTGGACTGCTGAAGACGCCAATGCTCACCAATATCGCGCTTACAGCCCCTTATCTGCACGATGGGTCTGCGCGTTCGCTGGAAGAGATATGGACGATCTACAATTCGGACGACAAGCATGGCCGGACCAACGATCTGACCAAAGATGAACTCAACGATCTGATCGAGTACCTCAAGTCTCGATAAGGAGGATGTGATGAAAAAGCTCTGTATGATCGCAATGCTACTGGCTGCTGGAACATTGGCTATCGCCGCACCGCAGGTACCCGCGCCGCCGCAGATGCCGCGCTTCCGCTTCGAAAACTTCACCACTGCCAACGGCTTGCCCAACAATCACGTCTTCGCGGTACTCGTTGATGGAGATCGCATCTGGGCAGGCACGGATAATGGATTGGCTGAGTACGAGAACCATGCCTGGAAAGTGTACACAACCGCGGATGGGCTGGCGCAACGCGCCGTAATTTCTCTTGCTCTGGACAAGCGCACCGGCGACGTGTGGGCCGGGACTATGGGGGGGCTGAGCCGTATTTCCGGCGGGCACATTGACAGCTTCACGCAGTTGAACTCCGGACTGAGCAACAACGTGGTCTACAGTGTCGCCGTAGAAGGCGAGAATGTGTGGATCGCCACAGCCGCCGGCGGATGCCGGCTGAATCTGCACACCAATCAGTGGTCGCTCTACAACGAGCGCAACACGCCCATGGGCGAGATCTGGTCCTACTCGGTCTCCGCTACGCCGACCAAGGTTTACTACGGAATCTGGGGCAGCGGCGTTCTCGAACTCGATCAGAAGACCGGGAAGTGGGACAGGTACGACGATCCCGACGGCGAGACAGAGATGGTGCTCTACAAGGATCAGGGGCTGATCCATGAGATCGTCACATCGGTCAGCTATATCGAGAAGGACAATGTTCTATGGGCAGCAACGTATTTCGGCGATAGCCACTACGATGGCCGCTACTGGCACAACTTTTTGGTCAAGGACAGTGGGCTTCCCTCTAACTTTACCAATCAAGTGAAAGGCGTGGACGGCACGCGCGCGTGGTTCTGCACCGACAAGGGACTTGCTTATTATGATGGCGTGAACTGGGCCGTCTATCGCCCTTCGCTCACTGACGGCAAGCCGGAGATGACTATACGCGACGCAAAGGGCGTAGTAACCCCCTTTCCTGTGACCACAGCGCCGACGCACAACTACATACTCGGCATCGACTTTCAGGGAAACGACATTTGGGTTGCGACTGCCGATGGATTGAGCCACGGAATTCGTCTGCCTTGAGGAAACAGAATAGCCATGACGGCGTGTAATCAAATGCGAAATGAACTGTGATTGTGCAAACGGATAGACAAGCTGAAAACAGCAAGGAGTTGTCGTGATGCGTAAGAGATGGTTGTTGGTTATCTTCATCATTGTGGCTGCTGGTGCAGCGGCTCGTTGCGTGGGCCAGGATATGGCCGAGAAGATGAACACGAGCACAGGAAAGAGAGCATGTGAGTGTGGCGCGCATCCGCCAGGACCTCCGCGTGATCGCGAAGTCATGCCCTATGCGGGAGAGCCGACCGAAATGCGACCCTATGCCAAGTTCAGGGCACCGTACGACACCAACTACACGCGACCTAATATTTATATGGGCGCGGCAAGAAATATCCCCGATCCAAAGGACCTGACCGAGGTGCGTATTGGCTTCTTCGGGCCAATCGAGAACAATTCAGAATCGGTTCTTGGATTGCGAATGCTGCACGGCGCGCAGTTAGCGGTGGAAGAGGCCAATGCGGGCGGCGGCTATGGGGGCAAACCCTTCAAGCTGATGCTGCACAACGATTACAACAACTGGCAGGCGAAGGCAGTCTATGGGGATGTCAGGCCTACCGACGCAGCGATCTGGGGCTCGGCCTCGGATGAAGCGGTGAAGATGGCCTACGATGAAGAGGTCTGGGCAATCTTCGGCTCGATCAGCTCCGAGTCGACGCACATTGCGCTGCGTGTGGCCCTGCGCGCGGAGCTCCCGGTCGTCAGTTCGGCCAACACCGATCCAACCGTACCCGAGACTACCATTCCTTGGTACCTTGGGACCATGCAGGATGACCGGCAACAGTATCTGACGCTGGCTCGCCACATCTATACTGAGCTTGGCTTGAAGCGCGTAGCAGTTCTCAGGGCGAGCAGTCGATACGGCCGTTATGGCCTTCCCAAATTCCTCGATGCCTCACGCCGTCTAGGTCATCCGGTGGTGATGGAGCAGATTTTTCAGCCAGGAGACAAGGATTACACCAAGCAACTGAAGGTGATCCGCAGCTCGCGCCCGGACGCTGTATTTGTGGTTGGAGACGAGTTAGAGGCAGCAGTGATTCTGAAACAGATGCGGGCGGCAGGCATGAAGCAGCGAGTGTTTGGAGCGTTTCGCACCTTGGGCGATACGCTGCTGAAAGAGGCCGGCGACGCCGCTGAAGGCTTCGAGGCAGTCTATCCCTACGATCCCAATCGCAACGACCCGCGCTGGCTGAACTTCAACAAGCGCTTTGAGGCCCACTTCCACGAGAAGCCGGAACAGTTTGCCTCGATGGCATATGACACGATGAATTTGCTGCTGGATTCGATTTGCAAGGCGGGACTGAACCGGGCGCGAATTCACGACGCGCTGGCAAATATCGAAGAATACGATGGGGTCACCGGTCACATGGTCTTCGATCCCAACCTGAAGAACACGGCCCCATTGTATCTGGGCACGGTACACAACGGTACAATCACTTACCGTGTTGCCACAATGGAAGCGCCTGCGGTGCAACCGGTCTCTTCTGCCTCGCCGCAAACGCCTCCTGCCTCACCACAGGCGCCGCAGGCGCCCTATGCGCGGGTGGGTGAGGATGGCGTCAACTACGCTGGGCCGCATCAAAAAGATCTGCCTGCAGGGCCTGTGAGCATCGTGCTGTTCGGGCCAAAGGCAACCGAGATAGCCGCTTCGCCGGAGATGCAGGCGGAGCTTGCGTCCAGTGCGATCAAAGGGCATGCGTTCAAGCTGCTACCGGTAGAGAGCAACCAGAATTGGGGAGCCGCATCCGCCGCATTAGTTCAGGCCCTGATGGATGACCACGCACTCGCCATACTCGCGCTGGATAGAGACTCAAGCCACCTGGCCGAGCAGATGGCTCTAAAAAGCTTTGTGCCGGCGGTGGCGTTGGCTGCCGACAAGACGCTGACATCAACAAACATTCCGTGGATATTTCGACTTCAGCAGGATACAACTCCGGCCACCGCAATGCGTATGCTCGTAGCGGCAGAGTGCCGCAGTGGAGCTAATTCTGAGCGACTCCGAAATGTGCTGGCTTCAGAGGAAGGCATTTCCGGCGTTGCGTTTCTGCCCACTGGGGAGGCACGCAAACAGTGACGCTTACACTCTCCGCATCCAATTGCAGCCGGAGCAGCAGGACAGACATGGCTCTTTCGAGTGAATCAAAGTTGAAAATCGCCTCAGCGGGGAAGAATCTTCGAACGGCGGAAGACGGTGATTTCCCCAATGGATAATGATCCGCCTGATGCCCAGCTTTCATTTTGTGTTTACTTCATCCCCCTGCATGGGCCTGAGAGCAACCTGACGGTAAGAGTGCTGTTAGTCGAGAATGCCAAAGCGCAAACGATCTATGAAGGATTCGGATCGTGGTCACAATGCGAGTGTTGGATTGGGCAGCTTACAAATTGGATTATTCCGCGAGATGTGTTGGCTGATCTCCGCAAGCGTCTTGAACAGAAACGATTGGCGACCATTGATAAGGTGCTGGTTTCTGCTCATGACATTGAATCTACCGGATTGCAGCGCTCCGGCCAACAGTGAAACGTGGCCCGCCTACTGCAAAGGTTTTGCCTTTTGCAAAAGATGATGAACGCAGAATGCAGACACCTTGCCGCCAGGTAAGGAAACAACCGCGGTTCTTGCCCGCTCCTCAGCAACAAAGAAGTAATTGGATCTCCGCCTGAACGTAGACCACAGGACTCACATCAAAACGTGATGGTTAGGTTGATGGATGCCGAGCGGCCACGACCGGTGACCGGAGTCATGTTGCCTGTGGCGCTGTAGATGTCGATGTTATTGCCGCCAAGCGGCAGTTCGTAGAGACGGTTGTAGAGATTGTCCACGCGCAAACCTCCTTGCACAAACTTGCTCTTATAGGCTGCGTGAAGGTTGAAGAGCGCATACCCTGGGGTGCGCAGTTCCATGCGGTTAGGATCAAGGCGCGACTTGCTGTCTGCCATCTCCGAACTGAAGCCGGCACTCAGCCCCCTGACCTCCTCGTCAAACGCGAGGCGCAAGTTGAGCGGCATCATCTGGTAAAGTGGGGTGTCGCTGTCGGTACGCGTGCCATGCAGCCATGCTCCCACGGCGCTCAATTTGCCGGTGCCGACGGTCCCGGCGCTCCACAACCTGGCGATGCCTGAGAGATCGCCGCCGTAGATGTGTGCGTCGTGGTTGGCAAAGTGCAAGAGCGGCATTCCCATCATCGACGTTGAAGCAATATCCACGTCAATGTAGTCCTGGATGGAATTCAGGTGGGGAGTCAGCTTCACTTCCCATGGCTTCGACGCCTGCCCGTGTAGAAGAAGTGTGCCGCTGACCACGTTGCCGGTCTCCGGCTTCAGCGCGACGTTGCCATAATACATATTGCCGTCGCCGAACCAGCCGATCATGCTGGCCGCCATCATGCCGGTCGACCATGTGTATCTCTCATAAAGATTCGGCGCGCGGTTCTTGCGCGCGTAGCCGAACTCAAATGCGGCGTGCTGATTGGCTTCGTAGCGGGCCAGCGCCGTCAAGTCAAAGATCACGTCAGTGCGAGCATGGTTCTCAGCGTTGAAAGCAGCGGCGTCGGTGGCATACATGCCGGAGTATCCCTGTACGTCTCCCGCATCGGACCACACCGTGTCAATGCGCGCGCCGAACAGAGTGGACCAGCGCGGGTTCCAGTGGCTGCACAATTCTGAGTAGGTTCCCAACCGTGTGCGGCGGCCATTGTTGATATTGATAAAGGTGTTGGGGCCCATCATCAGGGCCATCCCAGCTACCGGCGGCCACCAATCGTCCAGACGGAAGCGGTGCAGTTCGTTGCCGGCGCGGAAGGTGTGGCGCGTGGAAAGTGCAGACTCATAGCGCACCAGATAGCCCAGGTCGCGACCGTGGGTGTTCATCGGCATGGACGTACCTGCGCCGTCTACGGCAATCTTGTCCTGCAAAAAGTTCATCTCGTGGTTGGTGTTCTGCCAGTAGAAGCGGGCATCCAGAGAACCTGTGGTCAGTGTGCGGCGGTAGCGCAGATTCAGCGAAGTCGCATCGTTGTGAACCATGTCCATGAAGGCATTCACAAAGCCCTCAAACGGAGTATGGTGAAAACTTCCGGTGGCTAGGAAGAGGTTGCGTCCTCTCTGTGCCGCCAGAGTGAGCGCTTGGTCGGTGCTCTGCGCGTAGGTTGACGTGACCTTGTAGCCGGAGCCGTCGGTGTAATCATCGGTAGTGGTGAAAGAGTCAACATAACCGAGGCTGTAGTGCTCGCTGGCGATCCCTTCAATTAGCGATCCGCCCCAGTTTTCGCCGTTGGATCGGTAGTAGCCGGTGAAAATTCCATCCTCGCGCACTTTGCTTCCATGCTCGGCGAAAGCGGGCGCGGGAGACTCGACCGAGACCGTTCCGCCCAAGCTGTCGCCGCCTAAGCTGACCGGCGTGATCCCAGCCAGCACCGTTATCTGCACTGCTTGAGCCGGGGCAACATAACTGAGCGTGGGGTTCATATGGTTTGGGCAGGCGCTGGAGATCGTCATGCCATCCACCACGATCTTGGCGCGCTCATCGCCCAGGCCGTGCAGGAAGGGAATCGTGGCCAATTCGCCGTTGCCATGCAGGCTCACACCGGGTGCTTCGGCCAGTGCATCGGCGCTGTTATGACTGGAGGCTGATGCCCTGAGAGCCGAGGCGGCAATGGAACTGGCGTCCTGCCCATCGACCTGGACGCTGGCCTCTACTACGGCAATCTTGAGCGAGAGGTTCGCAGGAACCTGCGCGCCGGCCGCCACTGTGAGCGGACGTAGAATCTGTCTGTCGAAGCCCGCGGCGGTGACGGTGAGCTGATAGTCACCAACCGGAACAGAGATAAAGGAATAATGACCGAAATGATCGGAGATTCGGGTTTGGTGAAAGTGCGTGATGGTGGAGCGCAACTCAACCCGCGCGCCGGGAATCACGGCCCCGGAAGGATCCTTGAGCACGCCGCCAACGCCGCCGATTGAAGCGGGGTTTAACACAGCCGATTGTTCAGCATCGATAGTGTTTGTCTGCCAGCAAGGCCAAACGGCTAACAACAATGCCAGCAATAATTTTCTTTTCATGGATTCTCCTCAGTATGAACAACGCGGAACAACAGGACAGGCAGAACCGGTCCCATTTGTCAAACACCACAAGTTGTCATGCAAGAGGAGTTGGAGGGCCGCGCTTCTGATGGCTGCTCAGAGAGGAAATGCAGTAGAACGCCTCAGACTGCGGCGGAACGGCCGGATTGCAAACGACATCTGCGTAGAACTGTCCCTCGGCTTCTAGCTTGAAGATTGGCGAATTGTCAGCACAGATGCCGACCGGAAAACAAGGACACCTCTCCGAGGCAGATGTGAAGCTCTGCTGCTGGATCCTGCCCCGCTCCACCACGCGCATCATGCAGTGATGCTTGCCGTTTCTACGACAGCACGCCGGGAGAATTGTGTCTGCGTCCGAGGCAAAGAGCGGTGCGATCAGCGTCCAACTGAACAACATAATCAGCGAAAGTGCGATTACGCGCCGCATAGTCTGGCAACAATATAATCCAGGATGCACATGGCCCCTTGTGTTTTCCGACACTTTCACAGCCCGCTTCACCCACAAATTGGGCGGTGGAGCCTACTCTCTCATACCAACATTGGCGATAATGCTGAAGTGTTTGGACGCAATCGTAATTGGTCCCTACTCTTTGGATTTCGAGCCGGTAGTTGAAAGAGCGGTATTGAGACTTGACGCGGCCTTTGAATCAGTTTCCGGGTGTTTCGCGGTTGCCGCCGTAGGCGAACCAAGACTGAAGGATGGTCTGTCCAGTGTGTGAAAATCGTTCGCGAACTCCTTGATCTCGATGAACTTATTCTTGCCGACATTCGTGAAATGCTGACGTGTGTTGGTCGCTGGCCACCACACATCGATCGCAACTATGTGTGCATTGTGTCCCAGACCGATGTGCTGCTCTATTGGTTGTGAGCCGAAGGAACTTGTTTCTCCGACCGTACGATAGATCGTTCGTGCTGCCTGGCCATCATCTGTAACAGTGACCTTGATCTGAGCGCCAACGCCGAAGCGGTTACTCTTCACGCCAACCAGATGCACATTGATCCAATCGTTGTTATTGCCGGGATTTTTGAATACCCGCAAAGAGTGCGCATCGCCCGGTACAGCTCCGCCGATCTGCGCAACGATAGCCACGTTCCCGCTTCTGTCCAGATCCGCAAAGGTAATTGCGTGTCCCTTGTGCACATCCCCTGTTCCCGAGGAAGCTGTAATGTCAACAAACTTCTTCCCGCCTTCATTGAGCAGAAGCGTGTGAGGTATTAGCGCAGTATAGTTCGGATTTCCGCTCCCAAGGTAGATGGAAAGAAATCCGTCATTGCGGATGTCGCCAAAGCCTGTGCCCATAGGCATGAATACCTTGTCGAGGCCAACTTTTTCTGTGACGTCTTCAAAGGTTCCATCGTGCTTGTTTCGATAAAGCTTGAGTGTTTCAGCGTTGTGAGGTTGACCAAGGTAGGTCTTTATCGATTCCGCAACGGAAGTGACATAGCTAGTTACAAATAGATCCGGCCATCCGTCGTTGTCGTAGTCGAGGAAGAATGTTGAAAAGCTCACCAGAGGAGCCTGGACCCCAGCCTGCCTCGCCACATCCGTAAATGTCAAATTGCCGTTGTTGTGATAAAGATTATTTACGCTGTACAGGTTCGATACGTAGAAATCCACGTAACCATCTTGGTCGTAATCCGCGGCCGTAACTCCCTTGGAAAAAGCCGTCTGATCGATTCCTGCCGAATGCGAGATGTCTTCAAATGTGCCGTCGCCCTTGTTGTGAAACAGTTGGCTCGGGGAGTTTTCATTGGCAATGAAGAGGTCAAGATTACCATCGTTGTCAATGTCTGCCCATACCGCGGAATTTGTTTGAGCCACATTATCGCCAAGTCCACTTGCTTCCGTCACGTCGGTAAATGTTCCATCGCAGTTGTTGCGCAGCAGAGATCTTCTTTGCGGGTACTCCCACCCTCCGCGCGGGATGAATAGGTCCATGCATCCATCGTTGTTGTAGTCCACCTGCATAATGTTGAGCGCGCCAAGCTGGTCAGCGAGGCCGGTTTGGGCCGTTCGATCTGTGAAAGTTCCGTCTCCATTGTTGTGAAAGTATTTGATTGGGTCACAGGTCTCCATGCTGGAGACGACGATGTCGAGCAATCCGTTGTTTTCGAAGTCGTCAATGGCAAGCCCGCCAGCTTCGCGCATAACATTCAATCCTGCGGCGGATGCAACATCTACAAAGCGCCCAATGTCCTCTTTGGATTGGAAGTCGCTTAGGGGAATCAGATATGCCTTTGGCACACCAGCCGGATACTCGCCCAGAGTCGAATAGGCATAGTTAAGCAGCCACTTTACTTCGATATTGTCGGGATATTGCGCGAGAAACTGAGTGAAGTATTGAATGGCAAGTTTTGATTCTTCTTTCTTCTCATAACTTTCCTTTGGATTTGCTGGAGGAAAGAGGTCCATATCCCCTGAGTTGTGATAGACGCCGTTCTCCATCTCTGCCCAATGCAGATACGCTGCCCCGATTGTCTCTTCAAGTGTGGGTAGCAACGGGATTGTTGTTGTCTGAACTGGACCGCCCATGCCGCCACTGCTACCGCCACCTGCTCGATTGGACAACTGCGCGGACTTTGCTACCTGGGCCATCTGGTAGGCGGCCTTAAACTCCTTTATTGATTCATCCATCTTTCCCGCATAGGCATAAAGCTGGCCCGCAAACATATGAAGCCGCAGAACATCGTCTGAGCTGTAGGTGTCAGGAATATCCGATCTTGCTGTATTCGAAAAATCTACAATTTCCTTCATGGCTGCTTCGTAAGACTGAGTCCGCAGATTGCAGCTTTGACGGAGATCGTGTGCCCAGCCATCGGGTTTTGGCAGCTTTCGAAATAAAGTATCAGCTTCATTAAGACCGGTAACGGATGCCCCAAAACGAATGGCACCGCTTGCGACCAAGGCTTGCATGCGATCTGAGTTTATATCCTCTGTGGCGGGAGCAACAGAGAATATCTTCATAATAGCGAATCCAGACGGCATCGCAGCTATACCGCTGATCTGTCCAGTTGTATGCCCAGCCAATGCGTCCCGCAATTCGGGACGCAATTGTGAGGGACTCATTCGCCCCATATAGCCGCCGTCCTTTGACGTGGGATCGATCGACTTCTCCTTGGCCAACACGCTGAAGTCCCATCCGGCATTGAGCTGTCGAAGGATGCCGGCAGCTTCATTTTCAGTTGATGTAACGATAATGCCCAATTCCACCGGTTGAGTGACCGCGTCTTGTTGAGCCAGAGCTCGGCTAGAGAAACACGGCATAACTACGGCTATAGAAAGAAACAAATATCCAATGAACAAAACTCTTGCGATTGTTTGGCGTTGCATCGGCTCCCCTATGGTTGACTTGAATCGCTTGTAGATGTGTATACGAAACAATTATCTTAGTGAAACCAATGACAGGCGTCTTGGACCTATTGAATTAGTAATATGTCGTCTGTCTGGAGGAGACGGATAGTCATCATTATCGCGGACATTGGCACTCCATCAGATAGACGACTATACGCTTCATCCCATTGATGGATGGCTGAGTTCATCCATATTGCTGATGGATAATTTGGCCAAAAGAGGCACTATTATCTTTTGGCAGATTTTCCGTGGGTGATTTCCCTGTGAAGCTTAAGCAATGGATGTACGTTGTTGTATTTACTGGTAGCCGGATACTGTCCGCACAGGGAAGCCATGATGCACCATTGCCTACTTCACTCGCAACTCTTCTTGCTGAAGCCGAAACCAAAAATAGCCAGGTTGCCTCCGCCGAAGACACGTGGAGGGCCTCAGCTCACGTTGAGGAACAGGCCACTGTGCTTCCAGATCCTCAAATCACATTTCAGTCGTTCAGCATTGGCAGCCCAAAGCCATTTGCAGGATTCAGCAACAGTGAGTTTGCGTACGTGAGTTTGGGAGCTTCCCAAGAACTTCCGTACCCTGGAAAGCTCAAGCTCCGTGGCGAGGTTGTACACCGAGAGATGGAGAAGCAGAAGGCGGGCGTTGCGGTGACGCGCTCTTCGGTGGCAGAGCAGGTCAAGCTGCTTTATCTGCAAATCGCATATTCCACTGCTGCGATTGCATACCTGGATCGTATCGATTCTCTGCTACAGTCAGTCATTAAAGACGCTCTCTCTCAGTATGCTCTGGGCAAAGGAAGTCAGTCGGCGGTCATCAAGGCGCAGATGGAGCGCACGCAGATTCTTCGTCAGGACACTATGCACAACCAAAACCTTTGGCAAGCCCAGGCCAGGCTTAAGCAACTGTTGCATCGTGCACAGGATTCTCCTGACATCTATCCAGATCCGCTGGTAGCGACGAGCTTCGAGATCGACCCGCAGGAGTTGCAAAACCAGTTGCACGCCAGCAATCCTACTCTACTGGCGGACGCCTCTGCGGTGGACAAACAAAAGACGCAGGTGGCCTCAGCAAAGCGCGGCATCAAGCCTGACTTTAATCTTGGATACGCCTTCCAATTGACTGGCGAAGACTATCGAAACAGAAATATGTTTTCGGCGGAGATTAGACTTCCCAATCGGCGTCGTGTGGAAGCTGAAATTGCCCAGGCCATGGAGTTGGAGACTCGCGCAAGACACGAGATGGACTCGGATGTTCAGCAGAAGCTGGCTGATTTGCAAGAGCAATATATTGCGGTGAAGAGCACAGCAGAACTACTCAATGAATACAAAGAAGGGCTGATACCGCAGGCGGAGGCCGTCTTTCATTCCGAGCAATCCGCCTATCAATCCAACAAGCAGGAACTTGGCCCGGTGCTCTCTGCGCTGTTGGACATTCTCACGCTGGAGAGCGATTACCAGCAAGCGCTTCTCGACCATGAGGCCGCGCTTGTGCGCATAGAGACATTGACAGGGAGAACAATACGATGAGCGTGTCGGCACAGAAAAACATCCTGACAACTTCGCTGGTCTGGGCTTTTGCGACGACCTGTGTGCTGATTTATTTTCTGAGTCATCCGGTGGTGCATTGGCCGCAGAGCGCTGATTCTACCGTCCCCATCGCTTTGGCACCCGCTGCTTCCGAGGCAAGGGCCATGGATACGCAGTCGCAGCAAATGGATGCGTCGCTTGCTCCGATGCAATTGACTGCGGAACAAATGCGAAACATCGGGATGACAACAGGCACGGCGGAATACAAGGATCTCAGCGACGATCTGCGCGCCACGGGAAGCGTGGCGATCAATGATAGCCTTGTTTCTTATGTCCAAGTGCGTTTTTCCGGATCCATCCGCAAAGTCTTCGCGAATGCCACCTATCAATATGTTAGAAAAGGGCAGCCGCTCTTTACTGTCTATAGCCCGGAACTGGTGGCTACGCAGCAGGAATACCTGCTTGCAAATGAGAATCAACGCGCCCTGAGCAGCAGTTCCATCCGCGACGTTGCCGCCGGCGCACGATCGCTTTCGACGGCTGCCGAGCGCAGGCTTGCGCAGTGGGAGATTCCTGAGAGCGAGATCGCGGAGTTGAAGCGCAGCGGCAAGGTGGTCGCTGATCTGACAATTCAATCGCCCGTCTCTGGCTATATCACGGAGCGCAATGCACTGCCGAATATGTATGCCGAACCGGGCACGCGTCTTTACACCATCGCCGACCTGTCGCGCGTGTGGGTCAATGCACAAGTATTCCAATGCGATGTGGGCCGTCTAAAACCTGGCGATCAGGCCGCGATCACCGTTGATGCATATCCGCAGAAGACATTCAATGGACGCGTCGAGGAAGTTCTTCCACAGGTCGATGCAACGACGCGCACGGTACCAGTGCGGCTCTCGATCGACAATACAGGGTTGCTGTTGAAGCCGGGAATGTTTGTCAACGTGGATCTGAAATCTGCCATGGGACGCCGTCTGGTCGTTCCTGCCTCATCGGTGCTACAAACCGGCCTGAAACAAATCGTCTTTCTGAACAAGGGCGAAGGGCGCATCGAGCCAAAGGATGTTGTCCTCGGCCCGCAGATTGGTGGCAACTTCGTAATTCTCAAAGGACTTGAAGCACATCAGTCGATTGTGACCTCCGCGAATTTCCTCATCGATTCCGAGAGCCAGATGCAGGCTGCCTCCGGTGCAAGCATGGCGTCCAACTCTGGCGCAAGCTCCGAAAGCGCGCCGCAATCATCCGTGCGAATCGAGTTCACCACCAATCCAAATCCGCCGCAGAAAGGCACGAATACGCTGCGCGTCAAACTCACCGACGGCAAAGGTGCGACTGTCTCCAGCGCTGACGTCGCTGTCGCATTCTACATGGCGGCAATGCCGGAGATGGGAATGGCCGCCATGAACACGAACACAAAACTCACCGAGAAGAACGGAGGAGTTTATGAGAACGCGAGCGAGCTTCCTTGTGGAGGAACATGGCAGGTGACCGTCTCGGTGAAGCAACACGGCCAACTTGTTGCGACAAAGAAACTCAGCGTAAACGCCAAGGGTGGAATGTGAGATGATCGCTCGGATCATCGAAATCTGTGCACGAAATCGATTTCTCGTATTCGCAATTGTATTGATGTTGACTCTGGCGGGCGCATGGTCTCTCATGCATATTTCTTTGGACGCCCTGCCTGACATCTCGGATGTTCAAGTGATCGTGCATACGAGTTGGGAAGGTCAGCCGCCTGACATTATTGAAGATCAGGTCACTTATCCGATTGTTACAAGTCTTCTGGCCGCGCCTCATGTGAAGGCTGTACGCGCGCAGACCATGCTTGGAGACTCTTATGTCTTTGTCATCTTCGAGGATGGAACCGATCCGTATTGGGCGCGTTCGCGTGTAGTCGAATACCTTCAGCAGATCAGCGGCCGCTTGCCGCAGGACGTGCATCCCGCCATCGGTCCCGACGCAACCGGTGCGGGCTGGGTCTTTGAATACGCCCTCATCGACAAGAGCGGAACTCACAGCCTCGCCGACCTGCGCACCTTGCAAGACTGGCATCTGCGCTACGATCTGGAAACGGTTTCCGGTGTCTCAGAGGTAGCCACAATTGGCGGCTTCGTTCGCCAATTTCAAGTGCGGCTTGATCCTAACAAGATGCTCGCCTACGGCATTCCGCTTTCCATGGTGATCGATAAAGTCAAGGCCAGCACCAATGAAGTTGGCGGGCGCGTTCTTGATCTGAGTGGCGCTCAATATATGATTCGCGGCCTCGGCTATTTGCGCTCGACGAATGATTTGGAAAACGTCGCGGTGGGCAGCAAAGGCGGCGCTCCGGTGCTGCTGCGCGATCTGGGCAGCGTCGGGCTTGGACCCGATATTCGCGAAGGCGTTGCGGAGTGGAATGGCGAGGGTGAAACAGTTGGCGGCATCGTCGTCATGCGGCAAGGCATGAATGCGCTGAAGGTGATTGACGGCGTAAAGCGCAAGTTTCACGAGATCGCGTCTTCTCTTCCCTCTGGTGTCGAGATAGTTTCTGGATATGATCGCTCTGGCCTCATCAAGGATTCAATCGCCACTCTTCGGCACGACCTGCTGGAAGAAGCGCTCATCGTGAGCCTGGTGATCCTAATCTTTCTCTTCCACTTCCGCTCTGCACTGATTGTGATTATTACTCTGCCTATCGCTGTGCTGGTCTCTTTCATCCCGATGTACTTTCTCGGAATCACTTCCAACATCATGTCGCTCGGCGGTCTGGCTCTCGCCATCGGCGTTCTTGTTGACGCGGCGATTGTGATGGTTGAAAACGGCTACCGGCATCTCTCTGAGCGCCAAGAAGCAATCTCGCTTCCCGTCTCATATTCAGAGCGCGGACAGATCCTTATCGGCGCAGCAAAGCAGGTTGGTCCCGCACTGTTCTTTTCGCTGTTGATTATCGTGGTCTCATTTCTTCCTGTATTTTTGCTTGAAGCACAAGAAGGACGAATGTTTCGCCCTCTTGTTTGGACAAAGACTCTTGCAGTTGGATCTTCATCCATCCTCGCTATTACGCTGGTGCCTGTTCTAATGCTGCTACTTATTCGTGGCAAGCTGCGGCCAGAGCGCGAGAATCCGGTTTCACAATTCACGCAGATGCTCTATCTTCCCGTGCTTCGGTTTTGCCTTAGGCACCGGGCACTGACCATCGTACTCAATCTTCTGTTTCTTATTGCAACTATTCCCATCTTCTTCAAACTCGGAAGTCAGTTCATGCCGCCGCTCTTTGAAGGTTCCGCTTTGTATATGCCAACCTCTCTTCCCGGCATTTCCATCGAGCAAGCGAAGACGGTCATGCAAAAGCAGGACGCTATCCTGCGCGCATTTCCCGAGGTGGAGAGTGTCTTTGGCAGTGTGGGCAGATCAGACAGCGCGACGGATAACGCCCCGCTCGACATGTTCGATACAACCATCATGCTGAAGCCGAAAGAACAGTGGAGGCGCGGCATGACTTACGAAAAGCTGATTCAAGAGATGGACGCAAGCGTGCAGTTTCCCGGCATTTCAAACACCTGGACAAGTCCTGTGGAATGCCGCCTCGACATGGAACTTACTGGCATCAAAACACCACTGGGCATCAAGGTGCAAGGGCCGGAGATCGAAGGAATTGAACGCCTCGCAGGGCAGATTCAAAGCGTGCTTGCAACCATGCCGCAACAGCGTTCCTCCTTTGCGGAACGCATCTCCCAAGGTTTCTACGTCAATGTCGATGTGGATCGCGATGAGGCGGCGCGTTACGGTTTGAGTGTGGCTGATGTGCAGACTGCTGTCTCGTCAGGTATCGGAGGCCGCAATATTGCGGAGAATATTGAAGGCCGGGAACGCTATCCGATCAACGTGCGCTATGAGCAGGACTTCCGCGATAGCGTGGATCGGATGCGCAGTGTTCTGATCGGCACTCCATCCGGATCGCAAATTCCTCTCGGGCAGGTCGCGCACGTCTCGTTCTCGAATGGACCGGCGATGATCAGAGATGAGGATGGCCAACTTACCGGCAACATCTACATCAATCTCAAGGACTCAAATTACGGCGCTTTTGTCGATGCGGCAAATCGATTGCTTCACGATCGAGTTACGTTACCTGCAAACTATTCGTTCACATGGGCAGGCGAATACCAATTTGAGCAGCGAGCGAAACAGCGATTGAAGCTGATTGTTCCGGTGGTCTTTGCGTTGATTTTCCTCTTGCTCTATATGGTCTTCCACTCTGTTGTGGAAGTTGTGGTTCTTATCTTTCCCACACTCTATGCAATGACTGGCGGACTGCTAATGCAGTGGCTGCTCGGTTATAACTTCAGCGTTGCGGTATGGGTGGGTTATATCGCGCTCTTTGGAATAGCTGTCGAAACCGGTGTTGTCATGGTGGTATATCTTCACGAGGCGGTGGAACGCCGTTTGAAATCGGGAGATATTCATTCATCTCACGATATTGAACTCGCAGTCATCGAGGGTGCGGTGCAGCGTCTTCGTCCGAAACTGATGACCGTCTGCGCAGTGCTTGCAAGCCTGATTCCCATTCTTTGGGCGTCAGGTGTTGGTTCCGATGTGATGAAGCCAATCGCCGCACCAATTGTGGGCGGCATGATCACCTCCACGATTCATGTTCTCATTCTGGTGCCCGTCTTTTTTGTCATGATGGAAGAGTATGCGCTGCGGGATGGCAAGATGCACGCGATAAGAGAAGCGGACTAGCTCACATTGCAGATCCAGTTGCAGTGGGCACAATGCTTGCGCAACTCCTACCCGCCCCTCAGCAACAGAAAACCTCTGATCAAGTTATTATGTTTCTTCTGACTCGCCGAAGGACATCCCTGTTCCACAGCCTCCATCAAAAGATGGAGATCAGGCATCAGCATTGGGATTGATGGTGGACTCATCCTCAATGCCCAAGACATAAGCCCCCAAATCGCCGAAGATAATGCGCAATCACTAACAGGAGTTTTGCGTGTACTTGGAGGCTGTTGCTTCAGGTTGCGCGCAATCACTGCCACCTGTGCTCATGACTGCAGGTTGCGCGGGCTTATGGTGCGCAGGAGAGTTCTGTAAGCGAAATTTGGAGGCTTCATGAAGTTTCGTATTTCATCTTCAATCGCTGTAGCGTGTCTGCTGTTTATTCTCGCCAGTCATTCCGCCAAAGCACAACTGACAGAATCCACACTCAAAGGATCGGTCATCGATCCCACTGGATCTGTGGTTCAACATGCGAGCGTTCTGGCTACTGACGAGTCAACCGGAATCAGCCGTGCGGCGACGAGTGGCAATGATGGTTCCTTCACCATAACGAACCTCGCGCCGGGCACATATTCCGTCCAAATCAAAACACAAGGCTATAAAACCTTCCAGCAACCCCACCTGCAACTGAATGTCGGGACCACTACGCAACTCAATGCGCGTCTGGAAATTGGGCAGGTACAAGAAACCGTCGAGGTTGCGGCTGATCAATCGCAGGTTGCCGTGTCGAAGGACGGACGTCTTTCAGACACACTGCATGAAGCGCAGATCACTCAACTTC
>Ga0302320_10009538_pt1 | contig 20834 bp, 13 predicted proteins | sample Bog_T0_3_FD_202130 | JGI IMG/M metagenome (GOLD analysis project Ga0302320, IMG submission 202130) | Peat permafrost microbial communities from Stordalen Mire near Abisko, Sweden - Bog_T0_3 | ecosystem: Environmental > Terrestrial > Soil > Wetlands > Peat | place: Sweden: Abisko, Stordalen Mire...
CGTGAACCACTTCGGCTTCAGCGCGGGCGGACCGATTCAAAAAAACAAGCTCTTCTTCTTTACAGCCTATGAGGGAGTCCGCATCGCGCTTCCCATCGTGGTGACTCAGGTTGTCGTGCCATCGCCGGCGTATCAGCAGTACGTGCTCAGCCAACTCCTCGTAGGAGGAACAGACCCCATCACAGGAACCCTGCTTCCCGCCGAGCCTGCCGAGGTAGCCTTCTACAAGTCAATGTTCAGCCTGTATCGCAACACTGCTGGAACCGCCATCCCGGTCAGCTCATGCCCGCTCGATGCTACCGGAGCGTTGTTTCCCGGCTCGCAAAGCAGCGGCAACCTGTTCAACGGAAGCGGTTGTGCCAATCAGCGCCAGGAGTCGTTGAACAACGGCGACTACGAAAATCTGCTCATCGTAAAGATCGACCACACGATCAACGCCGCCAACACCGTCTGGTACCGCTTTCAGCAGGACACAGGTCTTCAAGCCGCATTCACCGATCCCATCAACCCCATCTTCAACTCCTACTCGCCGCAACCCCAGCGCACGCTGGTCGCCGGGTACACCCACATCTTTCGTCCGAGCCTGGTGAACCAGTTCAATCCCGGCGGAAGCTGGTATTCCAGCATCTTTGAGCCGAACAACTTTGCCCAGGTGGAGCAGACCTTCCCCATCGTGCTCGGCGCGGGCAGCAACAATGCGCCCTTCACAACCATCGGCGGGAACGACAACACATATCCCCAGGGGCGCAAGGTCACGCAATGGCAGATCAACGACAATCTCGACTGGATCCGCGGCAAGCAGGAGTACCGCTTCGGCGTCAACACCCGCCGCATCGACGTCAGCGATTACGATCTCGGCGAGGGCAGCATGCCGACGGCCATCTATAACGATCTTGCCGAGTTCACCTACGGCGCGGCTTACACCGAGAGCTGGACCTTCCCCATCTCGTTCAAAGAGCGAGTCGCCGCCGGCAATCTCGACCTCTACGCGATGGACACCTATAAACCCACGTCCAAGGCAACATTTATCGTTGGCGTAAGGACGACCTGGAATACCGATCCTGTGAACAAGCAAAGCTTATTCGCGCGCCCGGCGGGATCGTTCCTCGATCTATCGCACAGCGCCAGCCAGCCTCTCAGCCAGACCATTCAGACTGGAGTGCAGGCTCTGTTTCCTTCTACACCGGTGCTGGTGTGGCAGCCCCGCGTCTCGCTTGCTTACCAGATCAGGACGGGAACCGTGGTCCATCTCGGCTTTGGCGTCTTTAACGACATCATCCCCGCGCAGATCGCCGACCTGGCCGCAACCAACGCTCCCTACGCGCCGACTTTTGTAGGTGGCATCGGCGGCCAGGTAGGCGGCCTTGCCATTGCGCCCGGCGTCGCCAACAGCGCCGCCGGTGCGGCCATGAGCGCCAACGTTCAGTTCCAGTCGCTCTTTAAAGCCGGTGGCCCACCCTGCGCTGGGATCGCTCCCAGCGCCCCAACGTGCCCTCTCGCCGTCAGTCTCAATACCTTCCCCACCGGCACGGTGAAAACGCCGTATTACTACCAGTACAACCTCGGCATCGAGCAGAAGCTGAACGCGCACGGCGCCGTCCGCATCGGTTATGTCGGCACGCGCGGACTCCATGAGCCGTTTCAGGTCGGTCTCAACGGATACCAGAATGTCTGTGCCGGTTGCTTTGCGCCCTACCCCTACGCTAAGCCCCTCGACCAACGCTTTGGAAGCGTCAACGAATTCCGCACCGACGCCAACAGCAACTACTCCGGCCTGCAAGCCAGCCTCTCAGAGCAGCTTCACTCCCTCACGCTGAGCGCAAACTACACGCTGAGTCATTGCCTGGACGAGGTCTCCAACGGCGGTTTGCTCCCCTTTTCCAGCCAGGGTATTCTTACCCCTCTGCCCGGCGAGCTAAGAAACCAACACAGCAACTGCGACTACGACGTGCGCCACAACTTCTCGGCATACGGCATCTACCAGGTTCCATTTGCGTCCAGGCATCTTCTGTTGCGCGCCCTCTTCAAAGACTGGTCGTTTTCTGAGACGGCCTTCCTGCATTCCGGTCTTCCGTTCTCCGTCCTCAGCCAGCCCTACACAGCCAGCGGCAACGGCGTCTTCCAGGCCAATGGACCGCAGTTTGCGCGCCGCGTTTCTGGCCAGCCGCTCTATCAAAAGACTTCCTACGCCGGAGTTACCGTTCCGGGAACGAGGCAATGGCTCAATCCGAACGCATTTGTCTCCGTTGTCGATCCCACTACCGGCGCCTGCACTGGCGGTGATTCCCCTGCCGATTGCCAGTTCGGCGACACTGGGCGGAACACCGTGCGCGGTCCGCACTTCACTGACTCAGACATCTACCTCTCGCGCAGGTTTCCCATGCGGGAACAGACCTCCCTGCGCTTCGACGTGCAGATGTTCAACGCATTCAATCATCCGAACTTCGCACTGCCCGGCAGCGTAGAAGCCGGCGTGCCAGGCGAATATATTCCGCCGAAGTTTGGCACGCTCGAAAGCACGATTTCGCCTCCGACGGGGTTGCTGGGCGTAGGTTTGGGTGGAGACAGTTCGCCGCGCATGATCGCGTTTCAAGCGCGAATCGAATTCTGAGGTTCCTTAATACCCAATGGTTCGAATAAACGTAGTTGGGGTGCCGTCGCCGGGATCGACAAATGTGACGTCGGCGGGATCGCGGCGGGGTGTGTCGACGGCAAAGAACACAAGCGGGCCCTGAATAACCTCCGGAATGGCATGAACGGTGTTGCGCTTGAAAAACATCAACTGGCCTGGTCCGAGCTCGACGGGGGCATTGCCATCGACAACAAATCGGGCGCGGCCTGAAACCACTTGCAGATACTCGTCGCAGGTCTCGTGATAATGCGCGGGCACCGGCCGGTAGACGCGGAACAGGCGGGAACTGGCGGCCGGCTCGTCGGTCAAGCGCTTGTCCAGCAGCATTGTGTCGGCTGTGTCGGGGAAATCCGCCGCTATGGCGAGTAGATCGAAGTTAGCTGTGATGCCGGCGTCGACGGTGTTGGGTTGTGTCATCGATTGCTCCTCGATTGAGCGCGGATTCTGTTATTCAGGCAGACACGCAGTCGGTCAGACTTTACGCCCGTTCATTCTTTCTGCTTTCTCACTTCTTGAAATGGCCGGCTTTTGGCAAGCCGACGAGTTATTGGGCAGGAGCGCGGCGCTTTGGGCAAGAACTGAAATTCACCAGTTTAGTCTGGCCCCTGCCATCGTGATCGTATTGACTATAGAGTAGTCTACGGATTGGCGACGATTCACCCGACATACAGTCGCCAGCGCCCCTGATACAATCACTGCATCTAGCCCTCTTCTTGTTTGTCCGAATTAAATTGTTTTGGAATTCTCCGATCAAACGGAGGAAGGAACGCATTGTGAGGCCGCCAGATGCACAATTGCTCCAAGAAGACCACGGTGATTGATTCCACCACGAACCATTTCTTTGTTTTCGGAATAGTATCCCCGCATGGAGTAACTCAAGGCAGATTACATAGGCGCATCGTTTTCCTGACCGCAATTTGTCTTATCGTTTTGAATTCCTTTTTATCCTCAGCTGCGAATGCACAGATCAATCAGTGGTATTGGATGGGCGGAAGTCATGTAGTCCTTTCCAATCAGGTTCCATACGGTGCGTGGGGCACCTTAGGAGTGCCTGCACTTGGCAACATTCCTTCAAACAGAGAGGGTGCGTCCACATGGACTGACAGTAGTGGAGATTTCTGGCTTTTTGGAGGAACCGGCACAGACTCGATCGCACAAGCGGGTTATCTGAATGACCTCTGGAAGTTCAACCCTTCCACGCTGGAGTGGACATGGATGGGCGGAAGCAACACAGTGAGCTGTATCCTTTCGTCGAATGGGACTTCGATGTGCGGTGGTTCTGGAGTGTGGGGCAGCCTGGGGGTTCCGGCTGTTGGGAACATCCCTTCTGGCCGGTATGGTGCAGTCAGTTGGATCGACAGTAGCGGCAACTTCTGGCTGTTTGGCGGCGTTGGCGTTGATTCAACTCTGTGGGAAGGGACATTGAATGATCTCTGGGAGTTCAATCCTTCCACGCAACAGTGGACGTGGATGGGCGGAAGCAGCGCCATCCCTGATAAGAAAGATGGCATTTATAGTGTTTTTGGGCCATTAGGTGTCTTCGATGCCAAGAGCATTCCTGGCAGCCGTTGGGATGCATCTGGCTGGGCAGATGGGTACGGCAATTTATGGCTATTTGGAGGAGAAGGATATACAGACAGCGAACTTAACGATCTTTGGGAGTTCAAACCATCCACTGGCCTCTGGGCTTGGATGGGGGGAAGTAACACCACTACATGTACAAATTATCCATGTGGTCAGGCAGGAGTTTACGGCACGATGGGAACACCTGCAGCCGGGAACGTTCCTGGAGGCCGGTTTGGTGCAGCCAATTGGATCGATAATTCGGGGGGCTTTTGGATTGTGGGAGGCGAGGGCCTGGATTCAACTGGGAATAGTGGCGCGCTCAATGATGTTTGGAGATTCAATCCTACGACCATCCAATGGACATGGATGGGTGGCGATAATTCAAGTAACGCGATCAGTTCCACGAATGTTCCGGAGCCGAGACTTTCAGCAACTACCTGGACCGATCCCGACGGCGATTTCTGGATCTTTGGAGGATTTACTTCAACGGGATTTCAATCTTTCGACAGTCTTTGGAAGTTCAATCCCCCAATAAATCAGTGGACACGTTTGTCCCCGGCGACTCAGATTCCACCGTTTCGTGGGGGAGCAAGTGGTTGGACCGACAAGAGCGGGAATCTGTGGCTCTTCGGCGGGAATAACATAGGAACCCCGGATGCAGTGGGGATTACGAACGACCTGTGGGAATATAAGCTTTCCGCAACCTTCTCTCCAGCGGCGGTGCCGGTTTTTTCGGTTGCAGCGGGAACCTACAATTCGGTGCAAACCGTCGCTCTCACGGACACCATGCCGGGTGCGACTTTTTACTACACGACGGACGGAAAGACGACACCAACGACTTCGTCGACCAAGTACACCGGGCCAATCACAGCTTTATCGAACGAAACTATCCTAGCAATAGCTGTGGTTCCCGGCTTCTCCTCGAGTCCGGTTGCTTCAGTTGCCTATACGATCAACCCTCCGCCTGGTTTCACCCTGGCTCTCTCATCGACGTCACTCAGTGTTCAATCCGGACAGCAAGGAAATGTGAATGTAACTTTGTCCCCCTATTCCGGATTCAGTTCCGCAGTCACCTTTGCCTGTTCCGGAATGCCTTACTACGCATCTTGTGCCTTCAGTCCGAATTCGGTGACACCAACTGGAATCCCGGCCAATACAACATTGACGATATCCGTCAAGTCTCAATCCGCAGGCTTGCGTGATGACCGGGATACTCGATTTGCCGGGGCGATCATAGCGTTTGCAGTGTGCATTTTCGGCTGGAAAAAGAAGCGCAACTTGCAATATGCATTACTCTTAACAGCTGTTGTTATTGGTATGGGAATGTTGACCGCATGCGGAGGCAGTCATGCTGTGTCCTCTGGGTCAACACCAACGACCTTTACTGTATCGGTAACCGCAGTTTCAGGCTCAATTCAGCAATCCATTCCTTTGTCGCTCACATTGAATTAGTGCCATCTCAATCGCACAAGAAGTCGTATGCTTCTCTAGTAGATTGCGGCCCTCAAAGGAACTGGTTGGTTAACCGGCGAAAACGCGGAAGTTACTATTTAGCCATCATCCCGACTGTGCAGGCGCCAAGGAATTCTTGAAATCGGGACGGATCCGTAGGAGTCGTTTTGTGAGTTGGTGATTTCTTGGCCAGAAACGCAAGCAACGACTTCAACAGCGGTTCCTTGGTACGGATTCGGCCCACACTCTTCCAAAACCAGCTAACATGGTTGCGATGCAGATACTCTCCGCAGCCGAGATGCAGGCCTGTGACCGCGTGACGACCGAGCGGTACGGAGTGGCGTCGCTCGACCTGATGCGGGCGGCAGCGGCCACAGTTGCGGCCTTTGCACGGGAACAATTTCCACGCGCGCGGCGGGTGACGGTGCTCTGCGGACGGGGCAACAACGGCGGCGATGGCATGATGGCTGCGCGCCTGCTCGCCGATGCAGGCCTCGCCGTCACCACCTTGCTGCTGGGGGCACCGGGTCTGCTCGCCGGCGATGGGGCCGTGGCCTGGAGCGAGCTCACAAGCCCCATGCGCGGCCAGGTTCATGTGGTGACGACTGCACAGGATCTTGACCGGCTCAAGGCGGCGCTTCAGACCGATCTGATTGTCGATGCACTGGTCGGTACAGGGTTCAAGCCTCCGCTGAAAGGCCTGGCGTTGGCAGCCCTCGAGTGGCTGCGCGGCAGCTCGGCGCCGGTTCTGGCGGTCGATTTGCCTTCGGGCTGGCCGGCGGATGCGACCAGCGCCAGTGTGGAAGGGCCCGTGTTTCCAGCCGATGCTGTGATCACCTTCACGGCGCCCAAGCCCGCTCATGTCTTCGGTCAGTTGACGCGCCGCTGGGATCAGCCGGTTGTCGTAGCACCCATCGGCTCGCCGGATGCGGCCATTGTCTCTTCGCTCGGTCTGCATTGGGCAGGCACAGCGATGGAACTCGCCCAGGCTCCGCGCGCGGCTTCAGCCAACAAGGGAAACTTCGGCCACGTACTGGTGGTTGGTGGATCGGTTGGCAAGTCCGGCGCACCGGCAATGACGTCTCTGGCGGCTTTGCGGTCCGGGGCCGGCCTGGTGACAGCGGCTGTGCCGGCCCCGCTGATGGCTTCGGTTGCCGCGATTGCCCCTGAACTGATGACCTGGCCGCTAGCCGCCAGCCTGGCGGGCAACGTCTCGGCGGAAAGCCTGGCTCCGGAATTCGAGGCAACCAGCCCGCAGAGGAAAGCCAACCTCACATTCGTGTCGCAGGCGCAAATAGACTCTCTGACTGCCGGAAAGACCGTGCTGGCGATAGGACCGGGCCTGGGGCAGAGCCCGGAGACCGTTAAGTTTGTCACGGGATTTCTGTCGGCGACGAAGATGCCGGCGGTCATCGACGCGGACGCCTTGAATATTCTGGCCGCCAAACCCGTGTTGCTGGCGAAGCTGGCCAAGGGACGCGCGCTGGTGCTGACGCCACACCCCGGTGAGATGGCGCGGCTGGCGGGCATCCCGGTGGCCGAGGTACAGGCCAACCGGCTTGAGGTCGCCCGCAGTTTCGCCCAGCGCATGGGCGTGACGCTGGTGCTGAAAGGCGCGCGAACGTTGATTGCGCACCCCGATGGAAAGGTCGCTGTGAATACGACGGGCAATCCCGGCATGGCCAAGGGGGGCAGCGGCGACTTGCTTACTGGACTGGTGGCTGGGTTGATGGCGCAGCATCCCCAAGAGACGGCGCGGGCGGTGGAGGCTGCGGTTTATCTGCACGGGCTGGCCGGGGATTTCGCAGTGCGGGAAGCTGACGAGCACACATTGCTGGCCACGGACAGTCTTCAACAGCTTTCACTGGCTTTTCGCTATCGAGCTTTCCACTATCCCTTGGGCGGTAGGAACGGGTATGTTTGGTTGCAGGGGCTGCGGACGGCGTTGCCGGAGGCAGTCCAGCGCGAGGAAGCAGAATGAGCGGAGCCGCAGGCCTGATTCACGAGTTCGCTACCAAGAGCGGTGCGGACACCATCGACGTGGGCCGCAAGCTTGCTGGCCTGTTGAAGCCACCGCAACTGCTGATCCTGCGCGGTGACCTGGGTACGGGCAAAACCACGCTGGTGAAGGGGATTGCGCAGGCGCTGGACGCGGCCGAGGCCGACGAAGTGACCAGCCCGACGTTCACGCTGATCCACGAGTACGATGGCGAGCGGGATGGCAGGCCGGTGAAGCTCTTCCATCTGGATGTCTATCGCCTTGAGGGCGAGCGGCAACTCGATACGCTTGGCCTCGACGAGCTGCTGACGCCCGATGCGCTGGTGCTGGTGGAGTGGGGCGAAAAGTTCAAGAGCATCCGCAAGAAGGCTACCGGAGAGATTGCCATCACCTCAGAAGGCGGCGACGCGCGGAAGATTACGGTGACGCTGAAGGAATAAGCGAGTTAGCAAGTCAGCAAGTCAGCGAGTCAGCAAGGCAGCAGGGAAGAGCAGATCCGCTGGACTTTGCGTGATGCGCGAACCGCGCACTTCTCTTTCCCTCACAAGGCCTGATACAACTTCATCAGGACAAATCATGAACCGCATTCCATTTGAAGAAGTGCAACAGACGCTTGCCCGGATTCTTGTGAAGCTGGGCTTTTCGACTTCGCGTGCCGAAGCAGGCGCGCGCCTTTTTGCCGAGACCACCTGCGATGGCGTCTACACGCATGGCATCAACCGCTTTCCCCGTTACATGGGCCAGATCCGCAATGGCAGCGTCAACGTGACGGCCGAGCCAAAGCTGGTATCGCAGTTTGGCGCGCTCGAGCGCTGGGACGGGCAGATGGGTGCAGGCAACCTGGCCGCTTGGGCCATGATGGACCGCGCCATTGTGCTCAGCCGCGAGCACGGCATTGGCTGCGTCACCATTGGCAACACGAATCACTGGATGCGCGCTGGCACCTACGGCTGGCAGGCCGCCGGGGCGGGCATGATCGGCATCTGCTGGACGAATACGATGCCGAATTTGCCGCCGTGGGGCGGCATCGACCCGGTCATCGGCAACAATCCGCTGGTGATTGCCGTGCCGCGCGCGAATGGGCCGGTCGTGCTGGACATGGCCATGTCGCAATTTTCCTATGGCGCACTCGAAAAATTCAGAGTGCGCGGGGAGATGCTGCCCGTAGATGGAGGCTTCGACACCCAGGGCAACCTCACGCGCGATCCGGGCGAGATCGAGAAGTCGTGGCGTCCGCTCCCCGTGGGCTACTGGAAAGGCTCCGGCCTATCTGTGGTTCTCGACATGATTGCCGCCATGATGTCGCTGGGCCGCGCGACGCACGAGCTTTCAAAGGACCCGCTCTTCGAGGCCGGCATCTCGCAGATGTTTGTGGTGATGAATCCCGATGCGTTCGGGCCATCGCCCAGGGCGGCCGAGATCATCGAAGAGATTGTCGCTTCACTGCATGCATGCACCCCCTCGAAAGAGGGAACCAGGGTTCGTTACCCCGGCGAGCAGGTGTTGCAGATTCGAGCGGAGAACCGGAGGCTGGGGTTACCCGTCGAGCCGGCGGTGTGGGCGGAGATCCTGGCGGGCTGACGGTTCCTGCACTGGAACTCTGTTTGCTGCACGGGGCGCCCCCCCCTATTCTTGAAAGTAACTCGTTTATTTTCAGCGAGATAGAGTAGGGGGTACCTCCGTAAGCGCATGATTCTAATGGGGTTATTTGCAAATATACAGCAACAAAGGACTTGCGATCGATTTCCTTAGCTTTCAGCTCGTCCTCTGGACACATTCGCTTCCTCCTGCATGGGTTGTGGACGACGCTCTGAAATGATTGTGCGCCGACAGAGGCAAACAATCTGCAAACTGCAGAGCAGCAGAGCGGATTTATTCTGAGGAGCTTTGTTCTGAGGCTTCCGGCGGCAGAGCGCAGGGTTTGGACGCAGATCGAGTCGGGGTCACTCTATCGAGCTTGTTATGAACTTCCTCGCCCAAGCGAAACTTCATTGATTTCTTTTAGAGATAGGGCACCGCAGACTCACTCAATATAGTTCCCTAATTAGACCGGTTCCAGAATTCACGTGCCCTTTTGATGCTGGTGAAAGATGCCATTTACTTCCACTCCAGCGACGAAGACCTGCGGGGTGCCCACACTGTGGGCCGAGGGACCCCGGAGATGAAAATGGCACTCCACAGCATTGGTTCCGAGGCACAGTTATTTTGAAACCGGTGTAATCGCACATACCAACTCCCATCCGAGAAAGATGCTCAAAACCGACCATATTCTGACGTTTAACTCTGCGCATGATCCCTGCCCGGATGAGCAATCGGATACAGCCATGCGAACATTCCACTGCTATTTTTGGGAAGTTACGGTGTACCAGTTCTCCGCCTCAGGCAGACGAACCGGCAAGTCGGACACAGTGCCACCACGGCTGAATACGAGGGATCAAATGCGCAATTACGGAATTGGCTTAAAGTGTTTGCTGGCGACTCTGGTAGTCGCTCTTCTAATTGGATGCGGCCAAGAAACAGTAAGCATTCCTGGCGTGCTGTCGGCAACTCCCGCTCAAGGCGCTACCGGTGTCCCGATCAACACGACCCTCACCGCGACCTTCAGCATGCCGATGAACGCGGCCTCGATTTCCTCGTCGTCCTTCACAGTGACGGGGCCCGGCGGAACTGCCGTAGCTGGTACCGTTGCGTACAGCGGCACAGTTGCCACGTTTACGCCGACCGCCGTTCTGGCATATGGAACCACCTATGCGGCTACGATCACAACTGGGGCCGCGACTCCTGGCGGTGCTGCGCTGATTAGCAACTACGTGTGGACCTTCAGCACGGTTGCCGCAAGCGTCCCAAGCGTGTTGTCGGTAACCCCTCTTCCATTCGCTTCAAATGTTCCCATAACGGGCGCAGGCGCGACAATCAGCGCAACCTTCAGCCAGGCGATGACCGCAGCCTCGATCGGCGCCGCTGGAACCTTCACGGTCGAAGCGCCGGGCGGCGTTGCCGTGGGTGGAAGCGCCGCTTTGAGCTCCAATGGTTTAGTCGCCACGTTTACGCCTACCAGCGGCACTCTCGCATTCAGCACCACCTACACAGTCACGATCACCACCGCGGCCAAGAGCCTTGCTGAAGGCATTCCGCTGGTTGCCAACTACGTGTGGTCTTTTACCACGATTGCCGCAAACGTCCCAGGCGTGGTGTCGGTAACGCCACTTCCATTGGCTGCAAATGTTCCCATCACAGGCGGAGGCGCAACAATCAGCGCGACCTTCAACATGGCGATGACCGCAGCCACAACTGACGCAGCCTTCACGGTCGCAGGGCCGGGCGGCGTTCCGCTGGTTGGAAGCGCCACTTTGAGCACCAATGGTTTAGTCGCCACGTTTACGCCAACGAGCGGGACTCTGGCCTACAGCACCACGTACACGGCTACGATCGCCAGTGCGGCTACGAGCGCGGGCGGCATTCCAATGGTGGCCAACTACCTGTGGACGTTTACCACGATTACCCCGCCGCCTACGGTGACAGTGGTCCCCGTGGCTAACGCCATCGGTGTGCCCGTCACCCAGATCCTCACCGCGACCTTCAGCGAGCCGATGGACTGCACGACGCTCAACCCTCCTGCGAATAACTTCACACTCACAACCGGCTCGCCTGCCGTTACGGTACCGGGGACAGTCGCTTGCTTGGGCAACGTCGCGACATTTACGCCGAATAACATTTCCGGCCTCGCATACAACACCTCGTATCAGGCCACGATTACCACTGCGGCCCAGGACCCGGCGGGCCAGCCCATTCCCTTCACCCAGTGGACCTTCTTGACGGCTCCGGCTCCTGTCCCCTTGCCAACTGTCATCACCACTTCGCCGACGACCCAACCCGCCCCGTTCCCGATTGTGGGCGTCAACTCGGCGCTCAGTGCAACATTCAGCGAGGCAATGACCCCTGACACGCTCAACTCGGCAACCTTCTTGCTGACAGTGACGGGCGGGGCTGCCGTAAACGGAGTGATCACCTATGCCCCCGGGAGCGATACAGCAACGTTCGCGCCGATTGGCGGCCTTGCGTACAACACCACATACACGGCCACGATCACAACCGGGGCTGAGGACACGGTGGGCGGCGGGCTGGCTTTGAACTACTCCTGGCAGTTCACCTCCGGCGCCCCACTCACCCCAGCGCCGACGGTCACTTCAACCATTCCTGTAACTCCAAACCCACCCGGCGTCCCCGAAAACGTGACCGTGCCGGTCAATCAGGTCATCAGCGCCACGTTCAGTGAGGCGATGGACCCTACCACGATCGTCGCGGCAAACTTTACCCTGACACCATTGGGTGGCGCTTCCGTGTCCGGTCTGGTTGCTTACTCGGGGATTTCAAATGAGCTGGTGTTCATACCGTCAGGGAATTTGCTGCCCAACACCACGTATAACGCCAACATCACAACCGGAGTTCAGGACCTTGCCGGCCAGCCAATGGCCCTAGCCTACCCCTGGAGCTTCAAGACAGCCGCAGCTCCGAGTATCATCGCGCCGGAGCTGCTCTCTGTTATTCCACTGAGCGGAGCCACAGGCGTGCCACTCAATCAGGCAGTCAGCGGAACTTTCAGCGAGGCGATGAATGCACTGACCCTCACCTCGTCAACCTTCTATGTCTATCTGACGTCCGACCTTACCAAGACTCCGATAGGTGGATCGTATAGATACGATCCGGTCAACTTCATTGCCACTTTCACGCCCACGAACCCGCTCGCGGTCAGCACCTCCTATACCGCAACGGTAACCAGCGGCGCTCAGGACCTGGCCGGCAATGGGCTGGGACTCCTCGGGCCCATCGTCAACAATACCTGGACGTTCACGACCGGTACGACAGCGATTGTACCGCCAGTCGTCCTTGGGCCAGTCATAGCGTCGTTCGGCCAGTTTACCGGCAGCGCAGGGATGACCAACACGGGGCTTACCACGGTCATCCATGGAAATGCCGGGGCCACGGCGGTCTCCTACTCTGCGTTTACCGGATTCCACGATAACAGCGTCTTAATTGGCGGCGTGGCGGAATGCACGTATACGGAAACGCCAGCCAATGTAGGGCTGGTGACTGGATCGATCTACACACCGCTGGTTTCCACCTCGACCTTCTGCCCGCTTGAAGGAACGGCTGCTACGACCGCCGTCGCGGACGAAGCTTTGGCGGAAGCTACCACCGCTTACATCACTCTTCAAGGCCTCACAGGCGGCCTGAACGTGGCAACCTGCCCTGGATGCGGAGGTGGCCTCCCAGGGGAGTTGGGCAATCGAACCCTGGCTCCTGGCATCTATACGTCCGCGCCGGGCTCCTACGGCATAACAGTGGGAGATCTTACTCTCGACGCCAAGGGCGATCCCAATGCGTACTGGGTTTTCCAGATGGCGACAACTCTCACCGTAGGCCAGGCGGCAGTCCCCAGGAATGTGCTCCTAGTCAACGGCGCCAAGGCCAGCAACATCTTCTGGGCGGTCGGGAGCGATGTAACACACCTTAACCAGTCGGGAGGCGGGACGTTCGCAGGAACCGTCATCTCAAACGGGGCCGTAGGCATCGCGGTTTCAACTGTGGGAAATACCACGATAACGACAATCAACGGCAGATTGTTTAGTTTGGGTGCGTCGACCACGCTGGTGGACACCGTCATCTATCTCCCGTAAAGCTACGCTGAGACCGCCCCCCGGGGCGGTCTCAGCCTGCTTTCAGGCAATGCGGTGTTTGGCATGTTAATTTGCGTCGAGACAATTCGGCGCTGAGATTTTTGATGATCGCGATGCGTAGTTCGGGAGGCGACAATGAGATCGAATCTAAGAATGATAGCCACAGCGGTATTTGCCTTTTTTGTAATATCTGTGTTCAACCTCCGTGCGGAAGAAGCGGCAAAGCCATCAACCGGTGACGGGACCGCTGTTGTTTCCAGCGAAGGATCTGCCGCTGAGCCGGCTGTCTGGACGCCGAGTGCCGCAATGACAAGTCCCACAGCCGCGGCGGCCATACCGTATGCGAGAGGCATGAACCTCGGCACTCCCAGGGTTGAACTGTTCATGGGTTACTCCTATCTGCGCGCTCTGCCGGCGATGGCCGCTGGAAACCGGCTGGTGTGGCTGAACGGCGGCAGCGCGTCGATCGCCTTCAATGTGAATCGTCACCTGGGACTGGTCGCCGACGTTGGGGACTTCACCAACTCGGAGATTCAATTCACGGGGGCATATGGGGCCACAGTCGATGTAAACGACCAGAATGGGGGCGTGTTCAGCTATCTCTTCGGTCCTCGTATCTCCTTCCGTCATGACAGGATCACTCCTTTTGTCCAAGTCTTGTTTGGAGGCGTGCGCGCGAGCGAGGTGTCGCTTGCAAATTGTACAGTTAACTGCACACTCCTCCCCGAGCAGAACGCGTTTGCCCTGACCGCTGGAGGCGGCCTGGACGTCAAGCTTCGCCGCCATATTGCGATCCGCGTGATTCAAGCGGAATACATGATGACCGGCTTCCCGAGTTACACCACCGGTGCGGCCGCGATGCAAAATGACATGCGCCTTTCTACCGGAATTGTCTTCCGCTTTGGTGGAAATCCTCGTGTGGCCGAGCTCCCCCCCCTCACGTATTCCTGCCTGGTGAACCCGACCTCGGTTTTCCAGGGAGAGGCGATCGCCGTGTCGGGCACAGCCATGAATATGGACCCGATGAAGACGGCCGTATACACATGGTCTGTGGATGGTGGAACGGTGGTTGGTGTCGCAAGCACCGCGAAGATCGACACGACGAATCTTGCTCCCGGCGCCTACACTCTCAAAGGCCATGTCTCCGTGGGCGGCAAGCCTGGCGAGAATGCGGATTGCACAGATCCATACGTCGTGAGGGCGCTTGAACCACCGACTGTCAGTTGCATGGCCAGTCCCATGACTGTAACTTCCGGCGATCCTTCCACCATCACGGCAATTGGCGTGAGTCCGCAGAATCGACCGCTGACTTACAGCTACAGCGCGACGGCTGGTTCTGTAACCGGAGCTGGCACCACGGCTACTCTGACCACAGGCGGCGTGCCCGCAGGCGTCGTTGTCGTGACCTGCAATACCGCCGATGACAAGAGCCAGACAGCGTCGGCAACCACGCCGGTGACGGTGATTGTTCCAGCCGCTGCGCCAATTCCAATGACCAGCGCCTTGTGCTCCATCGACTTCGCTCGGGACGCTCGCCGCCCAGCACGCGTCAACAACGAAGGAAAGGCCTGCCTCGATCAGATTGCGCTCAACCTGCAAAGCAACTCCGATGCAAAGCTGGCGATTGTTGGCGACTCGGCTACGGGAGAAAAAGGCGGCAGCAAGCTGGCCGCTGAGCGCGCGAATGACACGAAGGCCTATCTCGTAAAGGAAAAGGGAATCGACTCGTCGCGGATCAGTGTCTACACGGGCACGCAAGACGGAAAGACGGTCACGAACACACTGATTCCCGTGGGCGCTACGATGGATACTACAGGCGACACACCTTTGAATTAAACAAGGGTTCTAAGATTCCACTCACGATCAATGGGTGCAATCTGAAGAATCGAATGATAGTCCACCGATCGACCGTAGGCTGACTGGGAAGTACCCCCAGTCAGCCTTTTTTTTACAGTTCGAATATTTTGGGCCAGCGGTCTGACCCCGCTTGCGATTTTGTGGGGAAAGCGGGCGCAGCGCAGGGCATTATCATAGGGCCATGGATTTGCGGTCGCTGGCGAAGATCGAGTTACACCTGCATCTCGATTGCTCCCTGAGTTACAAGGTTGTTTCCCGGCTTGCGCCTTCGGTGAGCCGCGAGGAGTTTGAGCGCGACTACGTTGCCCCTGCCCGCTGCACGAATCTTGCGGATTTTCTGGCGCGCGCGCCGATGGGCTTTCGGCTGATGCAGACGGAAGCCGCGCTGCGGGCGGTGACGGAGGATGTGTTTGAGCAGCTGGTTGCCGATGGCGTGGTCTACGCCGAGCTCCGGTTTGCGCCGCTGCTGCACACGCTGGAGGGAATGAGCGCGGAGCGCGTGGTTGCCGTGGTGGAGCGGGAGACGGAGCTGCTGGCGCGCTCAACCGGCCTGGAAGCGGGGTTGATTCTTTGCACGCTGCGGCATTTTACGGAAGAGCAGAGCATGGAGACCGTGCGGCTGGTGGAGCGGTTCGCCGGCAGCCGGGTGGTGGCGCTCGACCTGGCCGGCGATGAGGCCGGATTTCCACTCGACGCTCATGTCGGGGCTTACCGGTACGCGCGGGATCATGGGCTCGCGCGCACGGCGCACGCGGGCGAGGCGTGCGGGCCGGAGAGCGTGTGGGAGACGCTGAGGATGCTCGATCCGCAACGGATTGGACATGGAGTGCGCAGCATCGAAGACCCGCGGCTGGTGGAACATCTGCGCACAGAGAAGATTCACCTGGAGCTTTGCCCGTCGTCGAATGTGCAGATCGTTCCGTCGATTGGGAGTTGGGAGGAACATCCGATTGACCGGCTTTATCGCGCCGGGGTGCGGCTGAATGTGAACACCGACACACGGATGTTGACTCCAGCGACGTTGACCGGGGAGTATGAGGGGCTGCGGCGGGTGTTTGGCTGGGGCGAAGAGGAGTTTCTGCGGACGAATTCGATGGGGATGGAGGCGGCGTTTGCGGGGGATTTGGTGAAGGAGCGGATGAGGAAGCGGGTGATGGATGATTATCGAAAGGAGTCCGCGAAGAAATGGAAAGTGTGATGAAGGTATCTGAAATTCTCAGCCGGATCGAGAGATTGACAGGCAGGTTCGAACGGGAGGCCGTCGAAGCGGCGGTTGCGCGCAGGGAAGAGGTTACTCCAGAGCTTCTCGGCGTTTTGGAAAAGATCGCAGACCCGGATCAGGCGTATCAACTCGATATCGAAGGCGACTACATGGCTCCTCTCTATGCCATGTATCTTTTGGCGCAGTTTCGCGAGACACGGGCCTATCCGCTGGTGGTCCGGATCGCGTTGTTAGATGGCGAACTTCTCTATTCTCTCTTTGGAGACTTCGTCACTGAAGGGCTTGGCCGGGTTCTTGCATCCGTGTGCGGCGGCAATATCGAAGAGATTCAAGCCATCGTCGAGAATGCGGACGCGGACGAATGGGTTCGAGGTGCGGCGCTGGGCGGTCTGGTCACTCTTGTCGCCGCTGGGATGAAAAGCCGCGAGGAGATCCTGAGCTACTTTGCAGCGCTGTTTCGCGGCAAGCTGGGGGACAAGAACCAGATCGTCTGGAGCGATCTTGTTATTTACAGTGCGGACCTAAGTGCGCCGGAACTGCTTGGCGATATCGAGCGGGCCTATGCGGAAGGGCTGGTTGACCCTGGGATGGTCGGCCTGATCGGGGTCAGGCGCGATCTTGCCAAGGGCGAGGAATGGGCGCTCGCCAGCCTTGCTACCAATCCCCATCGCCGGCTGGTGGATGACACAGTGAAGGAGATGCAGTGGTGGGCATGCTTCAAGGAGAATGAGAAGCTTCCGTTACCAGCAGAAGTCCTGGATATGGCTTCGGCAAACCCGTGGCAGGAAGATTCATTCACAGGGTTCAAGCGTGCCCTACCCAAGATTGGCAGGAACGATCCGTGTCCTTGCGGCAGCGGCAAGAAATATAAGAAGTGCTGCGGGGGATAGAATCATCGGCCCCTTGCGCGCGGAGGTCCAAAAGGCAATAAAGAACCGAAGTTATGGATATCCCACCCTACGGCATTTTCCGAATTGGTGTGGCTTCTTGAAGTTCATCGAAGGTGGCTTTTTCTTGAGGAAAAAGCCACTTGAGTGAGTGGTTTCGATCTACAGTTATTCGGAAAATGCTATAGCCACAAAAACAAGGACGTAGTGCCCGACCCTGAAGGGTGCCCTGGCGCCCAAGTGGCGCACCCGGCTCGTCGTTTAGGCCCGGAACTTGCTCGGGTTCAGCGGACAGGCGGCCATTTGGCCGGCACGCTGCGGGGCCACTTGAGAGTGCTGTCGCGGGTCCAGGCAATGGGACGGGTCTCGTCTAGCTCGAGGCCGCTCCGGGCGATGAGCGGGAGGAGAACTGTGCAGGCCATGCGCACCAGAATGGCTCCAACACATCCATGTGAGCCTGATCCCAGGGCCAGGTGAGCGGTGGGAGTGCGCGCCAGGTCGAGATCATTTGGCCGGTCGAATCTCGCTGGATCGTGGTTTGCCGCGGCAACATTCAAATGGACAAACCGCCCCTCTTCGATCGTGATGTCGCCCAGTTGAACGCGCGTGCGGGAGCGGCGGAACAGGGATTGAACGATCCCCGCGTAGCGCAAGAGTTCTTCTGTCGCGCCGGGTAGAAGGCTGGGCTCCGCAACGAGCCGCGCGAGCTGGCCGGGATGAAGAAGCAGGGCGAGCCAGGCGTGGGCAAGAAAGCTCGGAAGTGTTTGCGTGAGGCCCAAAAACATGGACTTGCTCAAGACCAGATGCCCCTGTTTGAGCAATCGATCCAATTCGGCCTCGGCGGATTCGGGCAGGCCATCGACGACTGGGCGCGGCTCACGGTTGGAGGTGTGCTCGGGGGAAGATGGCTCGAGCGGCGCGGGAAACTTGAAGAACAGGGAGTGGGCAACGCGCTCCAGGTCTCTTGCGGCGGCCGGTTCGGGCTGGGCTAACTCGAGCATGAGGGTGACCGACCATGGATGAAGGAGATCCTGAACCAGGTCGATATCGGTTTGTGCGCCGACGCGGTCGAGAGCGGCATTCATGGTCTCTTCCATGCGCTTGCGCCATTGTGCGGAGTCCATACGATCCATATCGGCCTTGACCTCCGCGTAGAGGCGCTCGTGGCTATCCTGCTCGTTGGAAATCACCATTCGAGTGTCGTCGGAGGCCTGTTGCAACGCGGGCTCGCGAAGCGCCAGCGCCACATCCTCGTAACGGCTCAGGACCCATGCTTCGCGTGCGGGGTCGAAATATGGTGCACGGGTTGGCAGGGGCCGAAATGGGTTGGCGGCGAATTCGATGATGGTGGCTTTGGCCATGGCGCGCTCTCGCAACGCTCATGGTAGAGGTTGGAGCGCTGGCGAAGTGTCACGGAATTGTCGCGGCGGCGCAAATATTCGGCTGGGGGCCGCGATTCTGCTGGAGCGTTGCGCGCGGTGCGGCCTCAGAACCCCATGATGTTATAGCCGCAGTCTACGTACATGACTTCGCCGGTGATGGCGCTGGAGAGGTCGCTGGCCAGGAACAGGGCTGCGCCGCCTACTTCTAATTGGTCGACGTTGCGGTGCAGGGGAGCGCGCTCGGCATGGGCGCGCATCATGTCGCCAAGGTCGCCGACACCGCGTGCGGCGAGAGTTTTGATGGGGCCGGCGGAGATGGCGTTGACGCGAATGTTCTTGTTGCCGAGGCTGTAGGCGAGATAGCGGACGGCGGACTCGAGAGCGGACTTGGCCAGGGCCATGACGTTGTAGTGGGGGACGACTTTTTCGGCGGCGTAAAAGCTGAGAGTCATGATGCTGCCGCCCTCGGTCATGAGGGGCGCGGCGGCGCGGCTGACGGCGACGAGCGAGTAGACACTGACGTCCATGGCGATGCGGAAACCGTCGCGGGAGGTGTTGATGAAGTCGCCCCGCAGATCGGCGGGCGGGGCGAAGGCGACGGCGTGGACGAGGATGTCGACCGTGGCGTACTGCTGCTTGATGGCGGCGAAGACGGATTCGATTTCGGTGTCGTTGGAGACGTCGCACTGGAAGCCGGTGGCGCCGGGCAGTTCTTCGATGAGGCTTTCGGCTTCGAGCTTCATGCGCTCGTTCTGGTAACAGATGGCCAGGGTTGCGCCGGCGGCGTGGAGTTTTTGGGCGATGCCCCAGGCGATGGAACGCTTGTTGGCCAGCCCGAAGACCACGGCCGTCTTACCTGCCAAATCAATCATGCTTGCTTTCTTCCTCTTGAGGCCCAGGTTGGGTTTGGGGACGATAGGCCAGTGAATAGAATATCAGCCGGTTGGGGGCGATCAGCCGCCGAGATCGACCAGTTCGACCTTGCCGGTTGGGCGGCGGAGAAAGCGGGAGCCGAGGCGCTCGAATTTCTCAACGGAATCGGTGGCGAAACAGCGTATTTCTGTGGGGTCCTGCGCAGACGGGGAACGCTCTTCAGCTTCATGCTGGCCGTTGAAGAGGGCCAGCGCAGCTTCGGCGGTGGCTTCGGCTGAGTCGATCACTGTCATGCCGGGCGGAACAGTTCGCTCGATGAGCGAGCGCAGCAAGGGGTAGTGCGTGCAGCCCAGTACCAGCGTGTCGGGCTTTAACCCAGCCTCGGCAGCCTCGGCGTTCAACTCATCGAGATAGATGCGTACGACCTCGGCCGTGACAGCCACCTGCGGGGGGGGTCCGCCGCGGCGGACGGCTTGCGCAGCAAAAGCTTCGTCGGAATCGGGTAGGGAGCACCAGCCTTCTTCGACCAGGGGAACCAGCAGCGGGCAGGCTTTCTCAAGCGCACGAAGGCCGTGGGCGCGGCAGGCCGTGGCGTAGGCGTGGCTCTGGACGGTAGCGTCGGTGGCGATGACCAGTACCTCGCCGGTGTGGGAGGCGGCGCGGGCGGCTGCCGCGCCGGGCTCGATGACGCCAAGAACCGGAACAGGCACTGCATCCTGAATGGCGTCGAGCGCCAGGGCGCTGGCCGTGTTGCAAGCGATGACCAGGAACTCCGCGCCCTGTTCGCGGACGAGGAATTGGGCGCTCTGTGCCGCGTAGCGGGCGATGGTGCGGCGGGACTTGGAGCCGTAGGGCAGGCGGGCCGTGTCGCCGAGAAAGGCAAAGCTGGCCTGCGGCAGCCGCTCGATGAGCGCCCGCAGGACGGTCAGGCCGCCAAATCCGGAATCGAAGACGCCGATGGTGGGAGTCATGGTTCTCAAACCGCAGGTTTGGCAGGTGAATAGAAGGCACCAAGGCTCAGCGATAACGAGCACAAATCCTTGAAGACGCTTCTTGAGTATGGATTGCGCGTTCCGTTCTGTTTGAGAATGAAGTTAAGCGCGCTATCTACCAAGCGATAGACCTTTAACATTTCCGGTACGGATGGGGTGCGGTCGCGCGGGAATGCATCGCGAAGTTCATGGAGAACACCCTCTGGCGTGCCTTTGTGAATATTTGGATCGGTTCCGTTCAGATCGCTGACCGATCTCTGGAGGCGATAGTGCTCGGACTCCCAAACGAACCAA
>Ga0302320_10009542_pt1 | contig 20826 bp, 13 predicted proteins | sample Bog_T0_3_FD_202130 | JGI IMG/M metagenome (GOLD analysis project Ga0302320, IMG submission 202130) | Peat permafrost microbial communities from Stordalen Mire near Abisko, Sweden - Bog_T0_3 | ecosystem: Environmental > Terrestrial > Soil > Wetlands > Peat | place: Sweden: Abisko, Stordalen Mire...
CCATCGCGCCCTACATGGGCGAGAATGCCTTCATCGCCTTCACCGTGGTGAAAGTGCTTGGGTTTCCCTGGCAAACCGCCTTGGGCGCGATCTTTGTGGCCGGGGTGCTGTTCACCCTCCTGACGCTGCTGGGAATCCGGGGGTGGATGGCCAATGCCATTCCGCTTTCGCTCAAATACAGTTTTGCGGTCGGGATTGGCTTCTTCCTGACTTTCATCGGCTTGAATGAAACGGGCATCGTGGTTTTGGGACTTAAGGGAGCGCCGGTCGCCTTGGGGGCGGTGACTTCTCCACCGGTGTTGCTGGCCATTGCCGGTTTCTTGCTGATTGTCTGGCTGATGGCCAAACGGATGCATGGCGCAATCTTGATTGGCATCCTGACGGTCACGCTGCTTTCAATTCTCTTTGGTTTGGTTCCGGCCCCCCGGTCAATCGTTGCGTTTCCACCCCATCCCGGGCCCATCTTTGGCCAGCTTGATATTTTGGGCGCTTTGACACCCAAAGCCTTCCCGATTGTCATCATTATATTTGTCCTGGCCTTTGTGGACACCGTGGGGACGCTGGTTGGGCTGTCCTCCCGGGCGGGTCTACTGGATGATCGCGGCAACCTACCGGAAATCGAGAAACCCATGCTGGCCGACGCGCTGGCGAATCTTATCGCACCGGTATTGGGCACCACCACCTCCGGCGTGTATATCGAATCAGCGGCGGGCATCGAAGCCGGCGGGCGCACCGGCTTTACCGCGCTGGTCACTGCGGCGCTCTTTCTGCTATCGCTCCTGTTCGTTCCCATCTTCACGGTGGTTCCACCACATGCCTACGGCATTGCCCTCATCGTGGTGGGCATGCTCATGGTCACCCCGGTCACGAAGCTTGATTTCACGGATCACACCGAGTTGATCCCCGCCTTCCTGACCATCGTGTTGATCAGCTTCACCTACAACATTGGCGTGGGCATCACTGCCGGATTGTTGATTTATCCGCTGCTGAAAGTGCTGACGGGGCGCGCCCGTGAAGTCACCGTTCCCATGTGGTTGCTGGCGGCCATGGCGCTGACGTTTTATGTGGCGTATCTGCAACCGCACCGATGAGCGATTCCCGCCAATGAATTATGGAAATTATGGATCACAGCGGAGATTCGAGGATTGCCCCTCCAGCGTCAATGGAATTGCAGATGAGATGACTTATGGATTGATTTTCCGCAGGTTGGTTTTGCTGGAGAAAAGTCTTACCACCTGCCTCACGGGAAGTGGCCTGTTGTACCAGCAAAAGTGCCAGCAGAAATGCCAGCAAACCGTATCGGTTGGGAGTAAAATTGAGTTACGCAAAGTCGGTTGGAGTTATCCTTGACATAATGGAGGAAGCCCTTTATTTTCAGGGCATCAGTGATGATTTAGACGGTTGATTTCGAGTGGCTTGGTAAGGCGGGATGCGTCCGATTCCGACCTCCGCCTCCAAGCTTAACTGTGTGTGCAGCAATGGTTTAGGAGGTGCAGGAGTCCAACCGGACACCAAAACGGACACCAATTTTCCAATCCGTAGGAAACCAGCATAGTCCGGCCTTATCCGCCGCCTATCGGCTACCTCACTGGATTCGGCCTCGTTTACACTCGCGGTTGCGTGAACACTATGAAAACACGTTACCGTCTCATCTGCCGGGGCATCCGTGGCGGCGCCTACTACTGCGTGGACACCAAGACCGGCAAACGCACCAGTCTGGGCACCACCAACGCGGACGATGCCCAACAGATCATCGACGCCAAGAACAACTCCGAACGCCAGCCGGTGCTCAATCTGCAAATCGCCAAGGCGTATCTGGCTGGCTCAGACAACGGCATCACCACCCGCACCTGGCAGCACGCCATCGAATCGTTGATCAGCACCAAACAGGGAGCGACCCAGCACCGTTGGAAAACCGCCGCGAAGGACAAGGCGCTGACCCTGCTGTTGCCGCAGGTCATCATTGAAACGAAAGGCGAAGCCATTCTGAAAGCCCTACAAATGGGCACCGTTTCGACCAACGTTTATCTCCGGCGGCTGCACAACTTCTGTGTGGACATGAACTGGTTGCCCTGGCCGCTCGTCCCGAAACGCCAATGGCCCGCCGTCGAGTTCAAAGAGAAGCGCGGCATCACGCTGGCGGAACATCTGGCCATCGTCGCCCGGGAAAACAATCCGGAACGCAAAGCGTTTTATAAACTGGCGTGGTATTTGGGGGCCTCGCAGTCCGATCTGGCGGGCTTGAACGCCGAGGATGTTGATTGGGAACACCACGTCATCAGCTATGCGCGCCGGAAGACCGGCGCAATGGCCATTATGCGCTTTGACAACGACATGGCCGAGATTCTGCGCGACCTGCCGGGCAGCGGGCCGTTGTTCCCGTACCTGAGCACCGTCCGTGCGGGTGACCGGGCGACGGAGTTCAAGCAACGTTGCGATGGCCTGGGCATCAAAGGGGTCTCGTTGCACAGCTACCGCTATGCGTGGGCTGAACGAGCCAAGACGGCGGGTTACCCCGAACGCTATGCCCAGGTGAATCTGGGGCACAATAGCCGGGCGATGGCGCGGGCGTATTCCCGCAAAGCGCCGGTGGAAATGCCGTCGTTGAGCGAATACGAACGGCAGCAGAAAGCCATCACCCAATGCCCCGCAACCGAACCCGCGCCGCAAATCGTCAAGACATAAGGAGGATAGCATGCAATCATGGCAAACCAAAGCACAGGAATGGGAAATGTCGGCCTTGACGCACCTTGACGGCTTCGTTCGCGACCACGCCCTGTGGTTCCTTATCGGGGTCATCTACCTCATGCTGGCTTTGCTGGTCTGGGTGTTGAGCGGTGGCTTGCGACGAAAGGGAAACTCAACAGCCTATCATGTCCGGCCAACCATTGTCGTTTACCAGACGCCATCGCCGCCACCAGCGGAGGTCGATCCCTTTCCCCCGTTGCGGGACCCGCCAGAATACGATCATGACGAGTATTGGGATTAGGCCAGCCAGCGGCGGCGCGGAGTTGCGAGCCACCAGCTCGCCGCGCCGCCGGTCGCCGCCGCGTAACGGACTGGCTGGCCTAATCCGAGGCGATGCAGATTGCCCGCAGTCAAGGTGGACGGCCCCATGCCTTGACCTCGACCGCGTGCCCTGCAACGCGCGCCACCCATTTCTACGAAGGGACCGCGCTTGCTTTGGGGTTGGCGGCGCCATTCCGAGCGCGCTTTTTCGCGGCGCGTTCATTCTTGTCCCGGATTTTCAACCGGATGATTTCGCTGGCCTTGCTCAACCATCGGGCGTCGCCCTTTTTCTGCTCAATCTCCGCCGTGAGGAAAAACTTGATCGTCCCGGGGGGCGGATTGCCCAGCGGCTTGAGCTGGCCGGCACTGACCAGAATCGGAATGTGATCCGGTTCAAAGCCCAGCCGCCATGCGGCTTCCGCCGCGTTGAGGCGTCCGGGGAGGGAGGCGAGGTTGAGGATTTCTTTGCGTTCGGGATTCATATGTTTTCCGTGGTTAAAGTGAGGGTGACGCCGGCAATGTGGGGATGCAAGGTGGCGGCCAACCGGCGATCCGCCGCCTTGACAGATTTCAGTTCATACTTTTGAACCGCTCGCTCCAGCAACCGGAGACCGCTGCCCCGGAGCACCACCTCGGCTGCGGCAAAGTGCAGCCGCATTTCCTCGGGTGGGGCGTCCGGCTCCTGTTCCAACGCCGGGTTGGGCCTCCGTTCGGCGTACAGGAAGTGGGCGTAAGGTAGCACGTAACTGGTCTCATCCGCCAACACCGCCAGCGCCGCCGTCGTGCTGTCGGTCTCGTAACAGGGATCTTTGCGTGAGCTAGACGCTAACCCCACGGGTGGATTTTCGTTGGTATGGTTGGTGTTCATTGGGTTTGATTGCATGGTTGGTCCTTTCGGTTAGGTCGGTTGAAAGTGTTTGTGCAAGCCGTTGGCGGAACTGTTTCAGGAAACGATGGCCCCGGCGTAAAATGGTATGGAGGATGTTGTGTTGCGTCCGGGCGGGCATGGCTTCCACCGCCGCCAGCCGGGCACTGGAATGGGTCACGTGCGAACGCAGCAAGTCCGCGTCATCCGTAAAGACCTGGCAGCATTCGCGGCCACGCGAAATGCTGACGTAAAATTGCTCTTGATGGACGGCGGGCAGCGAGCGGGACGAGGCCACGACCAGCACGGCATCCACAGTCTTGCCTTGGGCGGCGTGGGACGTGACGGCGTAGCCATGGGTGAACGTGCGGTAATCGGCGGGCAGCACCCGGCCATCGGCCAGCAAAACCGAATCCCCTTGAATGGCTTTGACTTCAACCAGTTCGCCATTGACAAAACGCTTGCGTCCAGTCACCGCGTTCGCTTGCAGCAACAGCTTGTCCCCCGCCGTCACTTTCAATTTTCGTTGCTCCCCCACATCGCACCAGACCGGGCCTTGCCCCAAACGGAAAACCGTTTCCGCGCCGTCCGGGCGCTGGACGGTGAGCGAATCCTGCTCAACCGCGACCACGGAAACCATTTCACCCTGCTCAAAGCCATGGCCGCGCCGATGAAACCGGAGCCGCATGCCGGGACGATATTGTTGCGCATCACGCTTTTGGGCTTCGGTCCAGGACAAGGAATCAAAAACCTGAAACTCCTTTTCTTCCCCCGACAGGCGGCCAGCGGTTTTCAACGCCGCCCGGATTTTCTCCGTCACCGCTTCAATCTCCGCCCAGGTTGGCGCGACCAGCAGGACCGATTTATTGTCCGCCAATAGTTTTAAATACGACTTCGCCACCGCGTCGTGAAGATCATGGTGGCCGTCCGCAAGGACTTCGGCGACCGCGCCCATACGTTCCAGTTGCGCGAAGGCCTCCACGGGGCGCTTCTGCGCCGCCAGTTCCACGGCCCGGCGATAGGCCGCCTTGCGCTGTCGCCGGATGGCGGTTAACTGGCCGGATTTGAGGCCAGAATGCCGCTCCAAAATCCGCAACGCATCCCCCCGCGCCACCGAAGCGTGTTGCCCGGTGTCACCCGAAAGAATGATTCGGCTGTTTTTCCCCAAGTCGAACAACCGCTTCATGTCATCCAGCCCCACCGCCCCGGCTTCATCCAGCACCACCAGCTTGTCTTGGGACAATGGTTGCTTGGACAACAGCAGGCTTTGCAGTCTCACGGCCGCAAACCCTTCCTTCCGCAACACCTCAGTTGCCGCCGCCGTCGGCGCGCAGAATATGGGTTCAAGCTGCGCCGCTTTACAGGCGGCAACCAGTTCCTTCAGCGCCGTGGTTTTGCCCGTCCCCGCCAACCCCTTCAGCCCGGTTATCCGGTCGCTGGTGCGCAGGATATGGTAAATTGCGCGGCGTTGATCTTCGCCCAGCCAGTCGGCGACCCGGTAGCCAGGATGTATTGGCTCAACCGAGTCACACCCCGCATTGACCGTCTGAATCACCGCCAGTTCGGTTGCCAATATCTGTTGCGTGGACCAGCCACGTTCGGTCTTTACCAAGTTTGGGGAATGCTTCAGCGCCGCCTTCAAATGATTCAAATCCACTTCGCCGGGCCGGTGCATCAGCGCCACATCCAACAGTTCATGCTCTGGCGCCACTGATTTGCGCTCAAAGACATGCTCGATGGCATGGTTCAAGACCTGATTTTCCACCAGGGCAATGCGCGGCCGGCGGGTTGCGCGGGCCGAGGCGCGGAGCGTTTCAAGCGATTCCCGCTCCGCCGCCGACAATTGCGACCGCTGCTGTTCCCGGACCGCCGCCGTCGAAATGCCTTTGACCTTTTTCTGCCGGCTTTGATGCACCGCATGCGCGATTTCGTTGTTGGAAAGCTGTCGCCCCACCTTGGCTTCCCTTGCCTTGACCACTGCGTCCCGCTGCTGCGCGCGTTTGGAAAAGCGTTGCATCACTTCGTCGCTGACGCCCTCGATTTCAAAACCGTGCTGGGCCGGGCGAATCCGATAACCGATTTGTTGCACCCGTTTGGCCAGTTCATTCCGATAAACCGCCGTGGCGTAGCGAACGGCCTCATACATTCCCCCCGCCTGCAACGCTTTCCAGCAATGCTCCTGTTCGTCAAAAGTGGCGTTGAACACCGTAAAATGCGTGTGCAACTGCGGGTCCAGCGTCCGGGAGCTGTCATGCACAAACGCGGCGGCTACGAGATTACCTGTCGTCCGATCCAGTTGCGGATGCCCCGGCTTGCGCACCCGGGTGGCGGCGAAGGTTTCGAGTTCGCGGAACGCTAGTTTGGCCGATTCCTCGTGCGCCGAGACCAACCGGTCATCGTCCAGCGTGACCGCCAGAACCGAAACGGATTTGGGCGGCGAGCAGGTGAAATCATAAAACACCCGGCGTTGCCCCTCCTTTTGGGTCCGTTGCGTCAGCCGTTCGCCGGTCCCGGGATTGCGATTTTCACAGAGCGCATAGAATTGATCGCGGGTGACTTCCTGCGATAAGCGCAGCCGTTCCGCGCCCGCGCCGATCCACTGGCCGGGGCGGATTTCACCCGCCGCGTAGTAATCATTCTGCGCCAGATGCTCCTCGAAATACTGCTGGGCATCCGCCAGACTTTTTTGGGCTACGACACTAAACATGAGACCGATTTTAGTTGCTTTGTCACCGGGCTTGATTCGCCCCGTGACAAATTTTTCATTTCATTTCCGTCATCACTCCAACCATCGATTCATATCCTACGCGGATCAGGACCTGCAAAGGTGAGCCACGCACACAAGATGTGTTGCTGCCGCAGGCTTGTTGGCTTTGAAAATGCTCCAGCAGTCGGCTCAATACCGCCACTGTCCCGTCCGTCACGAAACGATGCTCGTGCGAGCGATGCCCGCCCCGTGAACAAGGATTCAAGTTTTTCATGGCTGACAGTTTGCCCGAAAACTGACGGGTGCATGCGGCTTCCTGCCCACGCGGCACCCCTGAGTTTCGCCAGTCAAGAAACGATAAGCCGACAATTTCGTCATTTCCACCAGCATGGCAGAATTAGCGGTGGTCGTAGTGCAAGCCTTGCACAAAATGACAAAAACTTCGGCCCGGATTTCCCGCGAATGACAGCCACACCTAGCCCCTCCTTGTCGGCCAAGGGTCGGCAAGTCTGCCGCCAATTTTTTGGATTCATTTTTCCTGCATCATCATGGTTTGGCTTTTTCGGCTGCCAAAGTTGGCATGATTTCAGATTGCGGTGGCGGATTTGAACCGTAAAGTGGATGCGACTTTCCGGCCAAAAAATCCTGTTTATTTCATTCACACGAACAGGATGGCAGCTTTAGGCGGGCAAAAGGTGTCACTCTGACACAAAATGACTTTCTCGCAGTTCTCCCCTAAAAAATGCACCCTTGCGCCGGAAAACCCGGCACTGTACGCCCGACGAAGAGAAACTTTTGGGCACACAAGTGGTACCGTGGTGGCAAAACAATGGCGACGCTCGGCGATTGACGTGCGCTGGCGGCGGCGAACGCTGGGCATCAAACCGTTTGTGGCCAATTGGTGAGAAACCCTGAACGGATTTTGAATTGCGGCATTTGGGAAGCGACACGGATACAGTCCTGCCTCATGCTGCCCCTTCAGCACCGCGTCCGCCGACTCGCCCCTGGCGGTAAAATCAACTCCGCCGCCCCACGCCGTCTTCACCAACTCCCCATGTTCCTGCGGAGCGTACCGCACCCCGTTCGGATAATGATTAATGATCCCCCACCGGGCGGAAGACGTTTCTGGCGAACGAGCTGGTGCCAGCAGACCGGGGCAGCCTGAAGGCGGCGTTCACGCCGGGAAACGATTTGACGCCAGAACGGTTTGGTACGAGTATCCAAGAGGCAACCAATGAAAAGCAACAAGCCATCAGCCGCAGTGCGCGTCCCCCTGCCAGGGGGTGGTTGGATGACTTTCGACAGCGCGTCCAATCCGCGTTTGAAAGCTTACGCGGAAAGGCAGAAGAAATCTTTGTCGGCACCCGCTTCGACAGTGACTTCTTCGCCAGCAGCACCGGCCAGCGGATCCAAGATTTAGCGTGGGCGCACGGCACGGAGGTGGGGTTCTTCCGCAGTGATGAGCCCGGACCCCGCAAATAATCCCCGCAGTTTCAATCTGCGGGAAGTGTCAGTGTTTTCTGATGTGTTCTTCGACTGGACCATCGTGCTCAAGTTTCTGGCGAAAAGACTCCTCTCATTCATTGTCTGCAACAATCCTTCCAATTGTCCCAATTGGAGCCTCTTTGCTTTTCTCTGGTTTTCTTGGACAGGTTGACTACACTTTACGAACTTTTCACCGTGATTACTCGTTTCAAGTTTGTGATGGCGAGGATTCTTTTATGAAAGAACGCTGGTTATCCGTCGAGCAGATTGCAACGCATCTCGGTGTGAATCCCGGCACAATCTACAAATGGATCGGGCGGAAGAAGATGCCCGCTCACAAAGTCGGGCGGCTCTGGAAATTTCTGGCTTCCGAAGTTGACCAGTGGGTCAAAGCAGGCAAGGCAGGTCAGAAAAGGCCAAAAATGAAGACACCAAAGAATCATCCCAAAGCGTGAGGGAACTATGAATGACGAATCTGTGCCAAAAACCCGCGAGTCTGCCAGGGCGGGTGCCGTCATCAAACCCTGGTTGAGCGCCGGTTTGGTCATCGCACTTGCTGGCAACGTGCTCTTCTCAGCCATGCTCATCGTGAAACTGAGTGGCTTCGAGGACATGAAAAAGCAGGCTGCTGAGATTGAGACAGAAACCGCATTAAAGCGCACGGAATTATCTTCGCTCCAAACCGACGTCGAGTCGCTGAGTAAGCAGAAAGAAATCTTGGCACCAACCATTGCAGACTGGGAAAAGCGCCTCAAAGAAAAGGCTGACGCCGAAGCTGTCTTGGCAACGTTGGAAGGGAAGCAGAAACAGGCAGGGTTGGACATTGCACAAGAGGGCAAACGCCTGGAGGAAATTAAAGGCACCGTGTTTGATTCAGAACGCGAAAAGACCGAACTCGATGCTGCGGTCGAACGAATCAGATCAGAGTTGGCGTCCCTAACGATGACGAACATCGACATCAAAGCCCAATTGAGTCTTGCCGCCGATGCAGAAAGACGCCTCAGTGAGGCAACCAATGGACTCGCTTACGCCACCGCGCGCCGCGTGCAATTGGACGCGGACGCAACCGCAGCACAGGCGCGGTTTGGCCAACTCCAAAAGGACTCCGACGACTTGCGCCAGACGGGCGAGAAGGCGAACGCCCAGGCAGCCACACTCCGGCAGCAGATTCAGTCCCTGAAGGACCAACTCACCACATTCAACCAGCAAGCGGTCGAGTTGACAAATCGCTTGGTACAGGCCCGCAGCCAGACGGCCGAATGGGAGACCAATCGCGACACAAGCCAGCAGGCCGGAATCAAAGCCACCCAAGACCTCGCAGTAGCGCAGAAAATTCTCGCCGAAACGCAAGCTTCACAAGCTCAACTTGCCCGCGAACAGGCGAAACTTGTTGCCCAAATTGCTGCATCAAAGAAGGACCTGGAACAATCGCGCAATGATGCCGCCGCCGCCGAGGCTCACTTCGATTCTGTGAAGGCTGATTCTCAGAAGGCCGAAGCTGAGGTCAGTGCAGCCCGCACATTGGCTCAGGAGTTTTCTGCGAAGCAAGGCGAATTAACCCGCGAAGTTTCGCGGCTGGAGGCCATCATGGAAGGACTAAAGAAACAGAAAGAGGCTTTGGAGAAAGAAGTCGGTCGGCTGGAGGGCCAGAACCCAGCGCCGCCTGGCAAATAAACTACCCTTTAGGAGGAAATGATGCCCAACATACAACTAATCCATTGGTCACTTTGGGGCGTATCGCTCTTGGCCGGTATCGGAGCGATTCTCGCCCTGTTCAAACTTCGCTATGCCGAACGCTTCCTGCCACAGTGGAACGAGTTGAAGGAACTGGAGGCGACGCTGCCGGTTCGTCGCGAAGAATTGCGGCAGACGACTGAGGGAATAGACAAGTGCCGTGCCGAAATCGGCCGGCTTGAGGCCACGGTCGGGCACTTGCGGATTCTGAAGGAGTGGCAAGATGCGAACCCGGAGGCACCGGCGCGCATCCAGCAGATGATGACCGACCTGGAGCGGTGCAAATCCGAACTTGCCGCCATCCAGCAAAAGCTCGCCGAAGATGAAGCGAAGCGAAATGCGATCACCAAGGAGGTTAGCGAGTTCGCTCAGAAGAAGGCCGAGTTGGAAGGACAGATTCCCATACTCCGCGACCGGCTCGCTGCGCTTCACAAGGAAGACAGCGAACTGCAAGCCGCCATACGCGCACTTGAAGAACGGCGCAAGAATCTGGACCAGAAAGTCACGACTTTGGCGAACGATGTTCAAGCACAGGAAACCCGTCTCAAAACACTTCTCCAGCAAGTAGAGAAAGCGGAACAGGAAAAGGCTGCGGCCTTGCGGGAGCGTGACCAGGCACGAGCCGATCGCGATGCGGCAAAAGCGGAACTCGGTGGGCTTCAGAAATCTTTGGAGGCGTTCAAGGCAATGGCCGAAAACCTCAATGCCCGTTTGAAAGAGGCGGATGTCGGACATACGGACCTCACCAAGGCACTTGAGGATTTGACTCAACCCGCACTCAAGTTCGCCTTCAGTCGCGGCGCTCAAATGGATGAGAGCACGGCGCTGCGGCGACTGGCTGACCATTTGCGCGCAAAGGGCCTGCATTTTCCGGAGCGAGTTCAACTGGCTTTTCACACCAGCCTTAAAGCGGCTCACATCAATCCGCTGGTCGTGCTGGCAGGCGTGAGCGGCACAGGTAAGAGCGCGCTGCCGATGGCGTATGCCGAGGCAACCGGAATGAATTTTATAAGCCTCGCCGTGCAGCCCGGTTGGTCTGGCCCTCAAGACTTGCTTGGGTTCTACAACTACTTGGAGCGAAAATATAAAGCCACCGAACTTGCGCGCGCTTTAGCACAAATGTCGCGGTTCTCCGCGAAAGACCTCCCCGGACTCAAGATTGATTCGCGCAAAGATCAAATGCTGCTCTTACTGCTGGACGAAATGAATCTCGCGCGAATCGAGTATTATTTCTCCGACTTCCTCAGCCGGTTGGAGCAGCGCCGTGGTCGCAAAATCGAAGATGAGCAACGTCGCCGTGAAGTCTCGTTGCTGGTGGACGCGGGCAGTCTTCCCGCAAAGGAAGCGCCGCGATTCATCTTCCCGGATTTTAACGTCCTCTTTGTCGGCACGATGAACGAAGATGAATCGACGCAGTCGCTATCCGATAAGGTCATCGACCGCGCAAACGTCCTGCGATTTGGCGCACCCAAGGAACTGAAAGCCTCCTCCGCCCCGACCGTTGCGCCCACCGCGGACTTTCTGCCCCGCGCCACATGGGAGCAATGGGTGAAGCCATTCGATGGAAACGGATTCGACAACGAGCGCACGGCGCTCACTCAACTCAATCAGATGATCGAGTCCGTCAACCGTCCCTTCGGACATCGAGTGTATCGGGCCATCCTCGACTACCTCGCCAATTATCCCGGCGCTTCGACCGACCCGGCACGATGCCGTCATGCACTGGCCGACCAAATCGAGCAAAAGATTATCCCTAAGCTGCGCGGCCTCGACACCCAGGACGACACGGCATCGCGCTGTCTTGATCAACTCGGCGCAACGATTGCAGGGTTGCAAGACCCTGAACTCGCGGACGCCTTCACCCGCGCTCGCCAACAGCACCTGTTTGAATGGTTCGGCGTGAAGCGTTCGTAGGTTTTCACTGCCACGTCTATGGCTCGCGTCTTGCCTTATCCTTGGTCGTTGCTCGCATCGCGCGCCAGCGGTGGAGCATCGCTCAGTCTTGAGGACTGTGAAGCGGTCGAGCCTCTCAATCCCGAATCCCTTACGTTTTTTACGCGCACGGAGGATGAATCATTGCCGACACTCGCGGGCCATCGGCATTCGAGCGCTCCATTGGCCAACCAAGTTCTATCGAACCCGAACACGGCGGCGGGACGCCGTCCCGGCGTTCTGTCAACGCCAGCCTTTCCACACGAGAAAACCGATTTGTGGCATGTCCGTTTCGGGAGCGAAGAATTCGCCGTTCCTGTTCGCGGGAGCCAGAGGCGCGCCAGCGCATGGGAAGACCCGATTGATTCCAACGCAGCGGAGGTTTCCTTGCGCGACACGGTTGATTTTCTTTGCGGATATTTCACGGAGGCGATTTCGCTAACACAGGACCGGGAGTTTGCTGAATTTCACGAGTTTGCGGGCCAGGCCGTCGCCCGGCTGAACTGGGCGAAGATTTGGAAGCGCTGGAAGAAAGTCAGCACCGGCGAAGAACCGCGCATGGCCCGGGTGGTCGAGATTGCGTTCGCGCATCTTAGCGCCATTCGCAACGTCTGCGAACGACCTCGAAGAATGCTCGTTCGACAACGAGAACTCGTCTCCGTCGGGCGCGTGCAGGAACTGGATTCCATTTGTCTTCGCGACCTGATTCGCCGCCCAGGGCGAACGGTTCTGGAAAAGGCAGGCGGGCGTCAGGAAATCCTTGCGATTACCCGACGAGAAACGGTGGACACGGCGGAGAATCGCGTCATGCGGGAATTCATTCGCCTCTGCCAGCATCGCGCTCGCGCCTACGAGCGGGAGAATGGGCGTGCGCGAGAACATCCACGCGTGAGGACGGTGGTTGACCTCCGTGGCAACTGTGAGCGGCTTGAAGCTTGGTCGCCCCTGTCGGCAGTTGGCCGACTGGTTGGTGCGCCTCGCCCCAATTATGTGCTCCAGAAGGACCGTCGCTACCACCCGCTTTGGGTTCAATACGACAAATTGCGGCGCGAAGAAGAGGCCGTGGACAACATCTGGTCTTGGGGGCGAAAGCTGTGGGCGGAGTTTGTTCGCGGCATTGTCGTATCATTCCTTCTCAGCGACGAGGCGCGGCATACGTGTGTCTGGCGGCCAGATGGCGAACTCACCGGCTACTTGAGAGGCGAACATCATGCCGGCAGTTTTGTCCCGGCGTTGTCGGTCTCAAGTCGCTGGATACGCAATGACGGGGGAGCGCGGATGCTATTAGTCCACCCCGCACATGCGCATCTGTGTCCGGGTTTGGAAGAACTCTTGCCGCGTCTCGGCGTGGAGTTGGCCTTGGTTGTTTATCCCGCAACAGGTCCTTTCAAGCCGCAGGCACTTCTCGGCATTTACTCCGTGTTGAGTCTTGGAACCGATGCCAAGCAGCGGGAGGAAATGACTGTCAGTTTGCGCTCGTCCCTCGATCAGGTTGCAGTCGAGGCGCCGACGCTCAACGTGCGCGGCCTGTTGCTGCGAGGCGAACGGCTGGGTGACAAGAAGCCAGAAAATCCTCGATTTGGGCGGTTGGACTATCTGGCCGCGCCAGCGGGGGGACCGTTTTGGTTTCATGACTTCCCTGAACTTCTCAGCATCTTGTTGGAGGAATTGGCAGGATGAAATTCGTGGGGCTGGACCTTGGTGGAGTAAACTCGCACGCTTGCGTTCGGGACAATGCGGGTGCGGAAACAATTCAGGGCAGCGCGTATCCAGAGCGTCCTTCCTGCGTGATCCTTCCGATGGTCAGGAAGGAAAAAATACTCGCCGGTGATGACGCATTGCGAAGTGAGCGTGGTTCGGGAGAGAATTGGCCCCCGCTCGCGATGGCCGCGCCCGACGGATGGAGCCGCATTACCCCGCCTGCGCAAAACGGTCGGGTCATGCTCGTCTCGGTGTGGCAACGGCTGAACATCGGAGGTGGATGGACGGACCCACAATGGCAGCCCCCGGATGGTTTGCCCTCAATTAACAAACCCACGCCCGCCGAATGCCTGACCGCAGAAGCCCGCTCGCTGTTAAGGCGAACGCATTGCGATGCGGCGGCGGCACAGGTCGTGCTTGCCATCCCCAACCAATTGCCAGAGGAGTCGCAGGAATCTCTGCTTGGCCGATTGCCAGCCGGGGCACGTTTGGTCTGGCGTTCCGTCGCAGCAGCCATGTCGTGGGCGGAAGCAAAGGCGGGCCGTATACCCGTCGGCAAACGCTTGGCCGTTTTGGACGCGGGACTGCATGGAGTCGAGGTTTCTGTATTCGAGTTTCGACAGCAAGAGAAAGATGGACAGGTATTTCTTGTGCCTGTCCGTCGCCTGAATCGCTTGCACTTCACGAAGACGGATACGCTGTTGTCCGATAGACCCGCTCCATTTTTTCGACTGCGCCCGGAACTTGCGCTCCTCGAAGCGCACCTTGGCGAGATTTCCAACGCCGTTGGCAGGCAATCAGAGTTGTTGGCGTGCGGCCCGCTGGCGGAGCCTCTGCTTACGCTGTTAAAGCGGCGATTTCCAGATTGTGACTTGCCTGCCCCGGACCAAACCGCTGTGGCGCGCGGCTCGTGTCTATTCGCCTGGCGTCTGGCGCGGGACTGGCCAACTTATCTCGACGTATTGCCATCGCTGGAATTATTCACTCTCACGGAGGAACGAGAACCGAAGTGGCTTCCACTTATTCCAGCGGATTGCGAGGTGTCTGGCGGGCTCGATTTCCAACAAGTGCTCGCCCGGCGGATTTTCATCGAGAAAGACACCACTCGACTGGCGAGTTGGTTGCAGCGCTCGGGCGAAACCGAATTCCGAAAACTCTCGACCGACCTGCCCGTGCAGGCCGCACAAAACGCCTGGGTGGATTTGAACGTCAGTGCGCGTTCAGCAGGTGGATTCGCACGCGTGCGCATCACAGCCTCGCCGAGACAATTCGATGTGTTTGGCACTGGGCAAAGCGTGATGCTCAACTGGCAAAGCATGGAGCGCGTCGCCCGCGAGCCGGGAGAGAAATGGCCCAAGGGAATGGTAAAATTTGGTTGGCCAGCGTGCGGTAAACTCTACTCACATCGGCCGATTTTCGATGACTTTCTTTTTACCGCCGACCAAGAACTCACCCAGTCCCTTGAGCACGGCGCACAAAACCAGCGGATGGCGGCTCTCGGTATTCTAAAGTTGCGCGCCGCGAAAACCATCGCCCCTCAACTTGCAGGCGTAACAGGCGCGGGCGGCGACGCGGCACCCGTCAACCTGCTTGTCTGTTTCAGCACCGACGCGCCGTGTGAGTTTATGGAGGGAGGCTATGCAGGTCGCTCGCAGATAGCGAACCCGCTGCCGAGTAAAGATGAGCGAGCGCGCAAAATCGCACGGCTCCTGTGGCAACGATTACAGGTCCTGAATGGAGATGCACACGCGGTTTCTGCGGAAATAAACGCAGTCGTTTACCTCTTGGGTCGTCTGGGCGGATACGCGCCGGACACATTTCAGAATCAGTTGGCGGGTGAGATTCACCCGGTCACGAATGTCGTGCGCCTGTTTGCGGCGGGGCGAGTGCTTCAAACGCCGGACCACGGGCGTCGTCTTTTCGCGACCGTCAAAGAAAAATCGGATTTCGGGCAGCCACTCAACAACAACTGGCTGAGAATGCTTGTTTACGTTCTCTTTCAACGTCCCGATGTACTGCGGGAAGTGCCGCGCGAACACGTTGTTGCCGCCGCGAGCCTGTGCCTTGAAGCATTCGAGCAGAAGGTGCAACAGGAAAATGTCCACGTTGTATTCATGAACAGCCTGCGGGCGCTGGCGTTGCTGCTCCGCGTCAGACGCCACGCGCAAGCCCGCGATTTCCTGGCTTCCGATACCTGTCCACAGGAGGAGGCTCGTCTAGCGAAGCGGTTCAGTCGGCTTCTTCGCCAGGCAAACTCCCTGCGTCTGCCTCTGGGGCCGAGGACGCTTGTGGAGCGTGTAACCGAATGGCTCGACTTCGTAGCTTCAACGGACGAGATGCCGCCAATTGCGCCGCCAGATGAAGATGATGAAGCAGAAGGCCAGAACGATGACTGACCCGCTGCTCAACGCTCTTGCCTTCGCTCCCGGCCCGCAAACTGCCGCCGAGTTGCGTGACGCCGTGCGCCATAGCGGGTTGAAGGTCGAGGTGTTTGAAGTTCTTCAGGAATTGCGGCAGCTCCAAAACCAAGGCGTCGTCCGCCTTGAAGGGACTCGCTGGCGGCTGCTCAAGATGCCTGCTGGCATCGCAACGACTCCGCCCTCAAAGAAACCATTTCCTTTTCCACCTTCAGGCAGTGGAACAACCGCGACCCTCCCGACAAAGGCGGTTGCACCCACGGCAGTCGCACCGCCACCCGCACCGGTTGGCCGATGGGCCAAGTTCCGTGCGATGTGCCGCTACTACATGGATTGTCTCTTGCAGGACGAGGCCCCGCAGTTGCGAGCCTACGTCGAAAACGAGGACGACACCTGGATTGCCGTTCAGCAAATTCCGTGGGCGCGGTTGGCCGCCGGTGGTGACTTCGCTATCTCGCTCGCCAGGGAACAAGCGCCGTTCCAGCGAAATCGCGTCAGGCGCGGGGAAGACGAATGCGTTTACCTCTGTTACCCACTCGTATTCGTGAAACCGAAGGACGTTTCCGGTTTCGTCGTTCCGCTTTTCGCCCAGCCCATGACAGCCGACTGGCGCGGCGGTGTATTGCACCTTGAGCCGGACGGTCCCATAGCCGTAAACGGCGCTTGGCTCGAATACCGGTTCCGCCAACGTGCCGAACGCGCAGCCTTTCTGCGCGCGATGGGGTTTCTTAACGATACATATGGCGAGGACGACAACGGCGAGCGCACCACGCCAGAGCCAAGGGACTTCGCCCGCCTCGCACAAGACGCCGCCCATTACGTGCATGACCCGGACAGGTTTGCGGAATACATCGAGCCTCTTACTCTGAGCACAGTGGCCGATTGGAAGAAAGCCGATCCTGGATTATACAACACCGCTGTTCTGACACTCGGTCCGCGCTTACGCTACACGCGGAGTTTGCTGCGCGACCTCCGGGACATCACCGAGAAGTTTACTGATGAAGACCTCGACCAGACTGCGCTGGCAGCCCTGTTCCCGCACGACGAACCAACCTCCGAACAGGCCGCGTCAACCCCGCCGACCGACAATTCTCCCGTGCCTCCACCAAAGTTCGCTGCCGACCAACTCGCGCAGACGCGGCTCTTACATCCGAGCCAACGCGGGGCGGTCGTGAATTCGTTGGCCGAGCCGGTGTCAGTCGTGACGGGACCGCCCGGCACCGGAAAGTCGGAGGTCGTGGCAGCAATGCTGCTCAATCAGTTGCTCCGGGGCCAAACGACTTTGTTCGCCAGCAAGAACCATCAAGCATTGGAAGCGGTGTTGCCACGGCTCAACAGCGCGGCGGAAAGCGGCGACCTCATCATTCAAACGTCCAGCCGGGAACTCGCGCAGCGCCAGAACTACCTTGCCAAACTGCAAAGCCTTCTCGCCCGCCCGCCCCGACCGGATGCGGCGCAGGGTGAGGAGTATCGGCGGCAGTTCGCAGCATTGTTCAGTGAACAGCGTGCAGCCCTCAGTGACATCTCAACGCTGGAGCAAGCCCGAAAGGAGTATGAGATATTGAACACGCAGCTTGAGGAAATGCGGAAGGTTCTTCCTCTTGCCGCTCAATCAAACGATGCCCTTGCACGTTGGCCGCGCGAGATGACGCGCGGTCGAGTGGAGGCATTCGAGAGGGAGCTACGCCAGGCGCTCGCCCAGCCGCGCGGTCTGTTCCAAAGGCTCTGGCACTCACTCCGTCGAAGCCAGGTGGAAGCACGAAGAAAAGCGGCACGCGAGCCGTTGCTTTCATTTCCACTTCCGTTTGCTGACCGCTCTTTGCCGGACGCCGGAGCGACAGACGACGCTTGGATCGATTTCTTCACGACATGGAAAACGTGGGCAGAAGCCACGCGTGTGGCGGCACTCGTGCGAAGTTGCGAGCAACGCATCGCGCAACTGCCGCGAGCCGAAGACTGCAATCGCCGGATGGCAAGCGCCCAACGGGGCATTGAGGAACAGACCGTCGAGTGGATGCGCTGGGCCACAGGCGGGCTGCCAAATTCGCTGGCTCCGGCTGACCGGGAAGCTCTGGCAAACTTGCGGGCAGGCATTCAGAATTGGGGGCCTGACCGCTTCGGCAAAGAATTGAAGCGGCATTTCCCGCTCATCATGCGGGCGTTTCCACTCTGGTCGGTGTCGAACCTCTCGGCACGTAGTGCGCTGCCACTCGTGCCAGGACTGTTCGACCTTGTGATCGTTGATGAGGCAAGCCAGTGTGACATCCCATCCGTCGTGCCGTTGCTTGCCCGCAGCCAACGCGCTGTGTTTGCCGGCGACCCCATGCAACTCCGGCACATCAGCACGTTGGACGCGGTGGTTGACCAGACTTTATTGGAGCAACACGGCCTCACGGACGCACAGGTCCAGCGATTCACCTACCGCACGAACAGCGCGTTCGACCTCGCCCACGACAACGCATCCGTTCCCGATAGCGCCCGCGTGCGTCTCGATCTCCATTTCCGCTCGCACGACCTTATTGCGGATTACGGCAATGAGGCATTCTACAACAACACGCTCCACGTCGTGACCGTGACCGAGCGCCTCAATATCCCGCGCGGGATGCAGCCGGGAATTCATTGGTCGCATGTGGCCGGGAAATTGGAACCAGGCCAGACCGGGGTATGGTGCTCGGATGAAATCGAGACCGTTCGGGGCGAGTTGTCCCGCCTCGCCGCTGGCGGTTATCGGGGGACAGTTGGCGTCGTGACGCCGTTCCGCCAGCAGATGATTCGGATCAAGGATGCATTAGAAACCGGCGATGTCCTGCCGCCGGACTTCATGGAACGAGTGCGCTTCCTCGCCGCTACCGCTCACGGGTTCCAAGGCGACGAACGTGACCTGATTCTGTTCAGTCTGTGCGGTGGTCCCGACCTGCCCGAAGGAGCGACGATTTTCCTCCGTGAAAACCCGAATCTGTTCAATGTCGCCGTCTCCCGTGCCCGCGCCGTCTTGCACATCGTTGGAAACCGCGAATGGGCGCTGAACTGCCGAGTTCCGTTCATCGAGAAACTTGCTAGGCGAACATTGCCGAATGCCGGTGCCGCACGATTGGCCCGCCCCGAACCCTATCAGTCCCCGTGGGAAAAAGTTCTGGCCGACGCGTTGCGACAAGCAGGCATTGTACTCGTTCCGCAGTATCCCATCGCGGGCCGTTTCCTCGACTTGGGCATCTTGAGTCCGCGTAAGATTGATGTCGAAGTTGATGGAGAATCCGTCCACCGCACCGCTGGCGGCGGTCGCAAAGACGACGACTATTGGCGAGATTTGCAGCTTCAGAGCCTCGGTTGGAAAGTTTGTCGCTTTTGGGTCTATGAACTCCGGGAGCATCTCACGGCTTGCGTCCAAACAGTCCTAAATCACTTGGAAAACTGAGTCCATCGCCGCAGAACTTGTCAGCCAAATCGAGTTCCTTATTCGCCTGAATTTTGCTCTCACCGACCGATCTCTGTAATCATTGTGATGATTCACACTCGGGAAAACCGTGCGTGCCTTGCGCCTCGATTATATGGCTCGCTCGCGCCGTCAAGGTAGAACGCCCCTTTGCCCCGCGTCTCCACCTTGACTGCGCTCGCTTCACCGGGAGGGATGGCGCTTAGGATGGCACGCTTGGTGTGTGTGCATCTTTGGATTCCGAAACCATTGGTGCTCAGTAAACGGAGACCGCATTTTCGTGCCCCAATTGGCATCAGGCTACCATCGTCAAAAGCCAGCGCGAGAATTCAGGCAGGTTTCGAAACAGCAGCTGGAACAGGACTACAATAAAATCATTTGAGGTTATTGTCGGCTCTTTGACTGGCGGGCTTGCCTCCATTCGGCAACCGGCCAGACAAATCGCCGCAATGGGGCCGATCCTATACGGCGGCGCACCCGGCGGAATTTTGCAACCGGGCTCACGCCGCGTTCGGTCCCCCCACGCCCCATGACCGACCGCTCCGTTCGCCCCGTTTCAAAACCTCCGCCCGGTGCGCAAGGTTATTGGCAATTTTGAACCGCAAAAATTAGGTCCTAAACCGCCCCAGCCAACCAGAAACGTCCATTTCGTTCGTCAAATAGCCGACATGAGAAAACCAGGTGGTTTCAAGCCCAGCCATTGAAACAGGGCCGCAAAAAATCGACGGGATTCACCCTTGAGGCAAGGTCCGGCGTTTCGACTGGCCGGCTTTCCTGAAAGGCGCGGAAACCGGCCAGACGAAACGCGGCAATCAATCCGCACCGATCCGGCGGCGCACTCAGCGAATGTTCCTGCAACCCCGCTCCACCCCCTCATTTCCCCTTCCGCTCCGGTTGCAGGAACATTCGCTCAGTGCGAAAGACATTCAACGAAAGTGCGGGAAGCAAAACCCGCAAGCCACCGGCATCCGGCCACGAATGCAAAGCCTGACAACAACGTCAAATCATTCCCATGATTGGCAATGGCAACAAACCATAGGCCATGCCAGCCCAAGGCCGCAAATCGGAAAGCAAGCTAGCGTACCCGAGCCTACACATAGCCCGGAATGGAACCGCCACCAAACGGACGCAACCGGAATGAAAACCCCGCCTGAGGCAACCTGACGCCAAACGAAGCCATTCTCCGTAAACTAAACGGACCCGACAACCGACCACGTCCGAAAATCGATACCCCAATCACCCCAGGAACACCATCGAATCCGAAGCCGATCAAACCACGCCACCAAATCAATGAACTGAAGCAACCCAATCCCACATCAGCCACCGCCCCCCATCAAACCACGAAGCCGAACCAAGGAAGGAATCACCCACACCACCAACCAAACGAACGCCAAACCCATCAGCAAAGAAAAAACTATACGTTCAAGGGAAAACCAAATCGCAGGGAAAACGGAAACCCGTAATCTTAAATTTTAGGTAGACACCATCCCCGAAGCGTTCGCTTCGGATTTGAGCCGCAGGAAAATCAGCCGTTGAAAGGCGT
>Ga0302320_10009544_pt1 | contig 20825 bp, 18 predicted proteins | sample Bog_T0_3_FD_202130 | JGI IMG/M metagenome (GOLD analysis project Ga0302320, IMG submission 202130) | Peat permafrost microbial communities from Stordalen Mire near Abisko, Sweden - Bog_T0_3 | ecosystem: Environmental > Terrestrial > Soil > Wetlands > Peat | place: Sweden: Abisko, Stordalen Mire...
TTTTCGCCGTTGAATTCCAATTGGGGGCGTCCGGCCGCAGCCAGGCGGTTGCGCGGGTTCTGGCCTAAATCCGGGATGGACAGAAAAAACGGGATGTGCAATTTGGTATGCAAGTCCACCGGACGCTTGACGGAACGGTCGAAGTAAAATTCGATGAGGAACGCCCAGGCCAGGCCCAGCAGGAGCCCGCTGAAGGCGAGCACGCCGAGCATCTTGTAAAATTTGCTGAAATCCCGGTAAGCCGGCTCGGGATATTGGATTTCGCTGATATTGGAAATCCGGTTCGGCCCCAGTTGCTCGTCAATGCGCGACTGGTCCCGAAGCGTTTCATAGTAGGTGTAATTGTCTTCCTGAATCTTTTTTGTGCGCTCCAAATCCGCGATCTTGGCTTCCGCATCATTCAGTTTGGCGGCCTCGCCCTGTATTTCTCCGAGCTGCTCCTCCAACACCTTGATCCGGAGCGGCAGGATGGCGATCTGTTGTGATTCACCCACCTCGGAAGGCAGGTGCACGGGTTCGGTGCTGGGCACGGCCTCGGTGGAGTCCAAATCCACCAGCGCCGGGAACGTCTGTTCCAAGGTCGTCTTGGTCTTGGCGGCGGCGACCGTTTGCTCCCGCAGTTCTCGCACGAGTTTGTTTTCCTCGGTATAGCCCTGCTGGATGTAATCATTCTTGCGCCGTTCCAAATAATTCAGGCGCGCGCAGACGGATTTATAGCGGTCCATCTGTTCTGCCGGCACATCCAGGATGGAATTGGTGAACCCGCCTTTGGTTTCCGAAGCGGCCAGTTCCCGCAAGCTCGTCTGGTGCTCAAACAGGCTCGCCTTGGCCTGCAACAGTTCTTCATGGATGCGGGCCATCTCCTCGGAGTAGGATTTTTCCGTGTCGGCGATGGAAATGATGCCGGCGTTGGTTTTTTCTATCCGCAGCAGGTCTTCGGTCTGCGCAATCTCGAGGTGCAACTGCGTGATCTTTTCCTCGAGCGCGTCATCCGATATTCCGATGGCCTTGTGCACCTGGGTATGTTTGTCCAGATAGTCCGCGATAATTTCGCCCAGGACCGGCTGCACCAGGTCCGGATCGGGATGGCGAAAAATGACATAGATGACACTGCTGTCCTTCATGCTTTCCACCTGGAGATGGCCATGCACGGCCCCGGCGGCAGCGGTGGGATTGTCGCCGCCGCCCAGCTTGGCGAGGATTTTTGCCGGTCCAAAGTTGGTGGCTACTTTTGCCGCCAGATCGTAGCTCGTCAGGATCTCCATCTCCGAATTGATGACATTCTGGTTCATGTCAATCAGCGAGGTCACCTGCGAATTATTATCCGAAGGATTTAAAGCGTGGCTGTCCGATATGTAGCGGATGAAGATTTTGGCCTCGGATTGAAACAAGGGCTGGTTGGTAAAGTAATACACCCCCGCCGCCACCAAACCGAGCGCGGTTAAAAGGATGATTTTCCATTTGTGGCGGAACACCACAAAATACACGTCGGCCGGGCTGATGCCCGGCGGCGTTTCAACATTTCGACTTGTGCTCATTTTTCTTATTTATATTAAACCAGTTTAGCCGCAAAAATCACGCCCAATGTTTGTATAGCAATTCGCCTGCCCGCCGGGCCATAAAGACCGGCAGCGCCCGGAACACCCGGTTGTGCCACCCCGCAATGCCGTCCTGCTCCACCACAAAACGGTCCGTCCCCAAATCGAACTTAACATACTCGATCCGTTGCTCTGCCGCGCCCAGGTTCAGCTTGAACTTGCGCAAACCTTCGTTCGCCAGGGATGTCTTGCCCAGGTGGAGCCTGGCGTTGCCCTGCTTGGCCAGCCACTTCATCCCCGCCCACATCACCAGGTTGTTGGGCCGCAAATGCTGCCGGCGATAATCCGATGCGCCATATTTGTAAATGGCGCGGCCCCCCAGGAAAAAATACATGGCCCCCGCGATTTTTGCCCCCCGCCACCCCGCCAATACCACCATGCCTTGGTTCTGCGACAAAATATGCCGCTGAATGTTCAGGAAAAACGCCAGCGGCTGCGGCGGCAGGCCGTGTCGTTTGCGGGTCAGGCACTGCAATAAATAAAATTCCCGCACCGCCTCCACGCTTTGCGAGACCTCCACCGTCACGCCGTCTTTTTCGGCCTTCCGCACACCTTGGCGGGCCGAACTGTCCATTTTTTCGAACAGTCGCGCCTCATCTGCAGTGAGGTCCAGCGAATGTCCATGGAACGCAAGCGAGGCGGGCGCTTCCCCGAAAAATTCCCGGCCGCCGCGCAATTCGATGGATTTCCAGCCGCGCGCCCGGCCGAACTCCACCGCGCGTTGAAAGAGAGGCTGGAATTCCCCCTCCGATTCGCACAGCGGCGGGCATTCATCCGTGAACGGCAGCGCAATCCCGCGCCGGCCCGTCAGCCAGCTGTCCACCGTCATCAACGGCAGCAGCGCATTCTTCTCCGCTTGCCAGACCGGGCAAAAACCGTAACTGTCCACCAAAACCCGCGTCCAAGCCGCGCCATGGAAAAATGAAAAATCCGGACGACGCGTCAAAAGCGCATCCCAGTCCGGATGCTCGAGTGGATTGACCGGCTGCAATAAAGTGATTCGGTCTGGTTTAACTGCGTGGTTTGACGATGCGGGCGGGATTGCCCGCTACCGTGGCGCCCGCCGGAACATCCCGGGTCACCACGCTGCCCGCCCCGATGAGGGCATTTTCACCGATGGTGATGCCGCAAAGCAATACCGCCCCGGACCCGATGGAGGCGCCGCGTTTCACCAGTGTGGGAATGCAACTCCAGTCGGCTTCCGTCTGTAGCTTGCCCCCGGCGGTCGCGCGCGGGTAACGGTCATTGGTAAACACGACATGGTGTCCCACAAAAACCTCATCCTCCAGGGTGACACCTTCACAAATGAAGGTGTGGCTGGAGACCTTGCAGCGGTTTCCGATCTTTACGCCCTTTTGGATTTCAACGAACGTGCCGATTTTTACATCATCGCCAATGTCACAACCATAAAGATTCGTGAAACTGAAAATGCGGACATTTTTTCCCAGTTTTACGTCCGGCGCAATCTGCCGGAGCGTCTCGGGGTGCAGGCTCATGAATGACAGCTCAATGCCCGTTCCCGTTGAGCACGATCTTGATCTGCGCCTTGTTGCGCGGCGGCCGGGATGAACTCTTTTTGGCGGCGGCGATTCCACCCGGCAAAATCTTGGGAGTTTCCATGCTGGTGCTGCGTGCGACGGCAATCGCCGGCGGATGCTGGCCGTTGCGCTGCTGGCGGGTGAATTCCACCGGGGCGCCGCCCTGCCGCAAAGATTCTGACGAGGCTTCGAGGATTTTCACCAGCTCCGTGCCGCGCATTCCGCAACTTACCGGCGCAGTGCCCGTGCGGATGCAGTCCAGGAAATGCTGGCACTCGGTCTTGAGCGGTTCTTCCTGCTTGATGTACGGCACATACATGTCGCCGTAGTGGTAGGCGTATTGGAATTCGCCAAAAGTGTCATAATGCGGCGGACGTTCCACCCGCATGTCAAATACGCGGATTTTTTCGAGCGGCGCCAGGTCATCATAAACAATCATGCGCTTGCTGCCCACGATGGTCATTTCCCGGACTTTGCGCGGGTCAAGCCAGCTGCTTTGGATCGTGGCCGAACGCTGTTTGGAAAAGCCCAGGCACATCGTGGTCACGTCTTCGATCCCGGGAGTGACATGCGCGCTGCCGCGGCAGTTCACGGTCTCAGGCATTTCGCCGATCAAGGCAAGGATGATGGAAAGATCATGGGGCGCCAGGTCCCAGGCCACATTGATGTCTTTTTGGAAAAGGCCCAGGTTGAGCCGGCGGGCGGAGATATAGCGAATTTCGCCGATATCACCCTTCTCGATGATTTCCTTGATTTTTCGGACGACCGGTGAATAGAGAAAGGTGTGGCCGGTCATGAGGATGAGACCATTTTTCTTGGCCAAATCCACCAATTCCTCGCATTGTGCCACGGAACTGGCCATGGGTTTTTCAATGAACGTGTGTTTGCCGGCCAGCAAGCTGGCCTTGGCCATCGGATAGTGGGCATTAACGCCAGTGGCAATGACCACCGCATCGAGATTGATCCCATTGAGCATGTGATCGTAATTGGTCTGGCTGGTGACCTCGGGATAAAGCGATTTAAGGTGCTTGAGCCGCGACGTGTTGAGATCGCACATGACCTTGAGTTGGCAATCCGCCAGCGACCGGAAATTCCGGATCAAATTCGGTCCCCAGTAACCGCAGCCAGCGACACCTACTTTGATTTTTTTTGACATAATATTGGGTTGATTCGTTGATTTGGTTGTGCCACCCAATGGAGCAACATTAGTGCCGTTCGTGAGATGATGTCACCGATTGGCCACCCGCAAGGGCATGGGCGCCTCGGCGGTGGCAGGGCGCGCCGCCGCTTTCCGTTGGCGGCGCGTATCCCAGATTTGTATCAACAAGGCCGGGACGGTTTTGACAATAATTTTTAAATCCAGGAGCAGGCTTTTGGTTCGCGCATACTCAATGTCCAATTGTATCATTCTGGTGAAGGTCGTCCTGTTTTTACCGCTGACCTGCCAGAGACCCGTCAAACCTGGGGTGGCATTAAAGCGTTCCATCTGCCACGGCAAATATTTGGCGGCTTCGTAAGCCAGGCACGGACGGGGCCCGACGAGACTCATTTCCCCTTTCAGCACGTTCACCAACTGCGGCAGTTCATCCAAGCCGGAGGAACGCAGCAGGCGGCCAAACGGAATAATTCTCGAATCTCCGGTGGCATCCATCTTGGTCATGGGCACGTCGGAGTTCATCAATTGCTGCAAATGCCCCTGGTGCGTGCTCGTCTCGGCGCCGCAAACCATGGTGCGAAACTTAAGGCACATGAACCGTTTGCCCCGGTAGCCAATCCGTTCCTGCTTGAATAAAATCGGCCCCTTGGAAACCAGGCGGATGGTAATGCCGATGATCAAGGTCAAGGGAAGCAAAACCGGCAGCGCCAGGAAAATGGCAGCCATATCCAACACCCGCTTCCAGCGGGGCAACCCAATATTTTCAGCAGTATTCATTTTATGCCACTGCAATGTGCAAGGCTCCGCACTTGTTCGTTTGAAGCATTTTTGCTACAAACTTCTTCGCTCCCGCACTGGGCGGAAAACCATAGTTGATGGTCAAACCAAAAAATCACGCACGCACCCTCTCCTGACTGCCAGGCGCTGCTAAAAACGGCGCCAAATCAGCCAATGTGTTTTTTTTCAGCATTACAGCCTCACTTCCAACTTCCACCGTTGTGGACCGGCCCAGAATGTCTAGCAAGATTTGAACCCTTTTCTTCGCCGGAAGGTTTTTTAACACCTGGGCGCTCATGCCGGCGAACGCACCGGTGGCCACGGTCACCTCGTCTCCGGGTGACAGCCGGGTCTCCAGGGAAATCAAATCATCCCGCCCGAAGCATGCCTGAAGGTCTTCGATGATCGCATCGGCCACGTGCGGAAATTTGCCGCCAAATTGTACCAATTTGCTGACGCCGGAAAGGTGCTGGATTTCGTTAACCCGTTCCTCCACCACGCAATGAATGAAGATATAGCATTGAAACAGCGGTTCCGTCACGCGTACCAATCCCCGGCGCGTTATCTTTTCCATGCGTATTCTGGGGAAGAAGACAGGCAAGTCCAAATGCCGGCGGACATTGGCCGCTGCAATATGTTCGTGCTTCGGCTTTGTCCGCGCACTGTACCAAGCTGGCTGCATGACTTGCATTATTAGGTTTCTCCCGGATGCCCAGGCGTCAATCAACTTTAAAAAATTGCCCGCTTTTAAACGGTAAACTTAATTTTGAAAATCTTTCCTTTTCAAATCCGCGTTTCTGACCGGCAGCGGAAGGGCGGATTTTCAATTCGTTTACCAAAAATCAGACTCCATGTCTCTAAATTATACAATCCCGGGAAGTTTGTCCATCTTGTTTTTAATGAAAAGAATTGTAAATAGACCGTATTTGGCATTAGTTTTTATGAAAGCGTTACACGATTTGTGGCATTCCGGTAAGCGATCAACCCAATGCTGCCATGAATTCGCCAGCTCGAACGGGAGGAAAAATTTTAACAAATTGATCAATTCAGATTTGGAATCTGAATGCAGAGAAGAAAAAACTATTCAGCAATATTTGCCCTTGCTCCACCCCTTACCGCCCCATAATCATACAAACCGTCTTGGACAGTGCCTTTTTTCAGGACACATCAAACGACCCGCAGGAACCGCCTTACCACGTCGTCGGCCACTTGATCTCTTTTTCTTCGGCTTTGACCCCGGTATGGAAGCCGGATTCGTCTTGATAACCTGTTGGAATTTCAAGTTTTACGGCGTTCTTAAGGCGGGTGATGAGGCCAGCCGGTGTGAAGCCGGAGAATCCGCCTTGAAACCAAGCCTTGTTAATCGTCATTGTATGTTTGTATGTCATACCCAAAATAAAGCATCCATCGTGCCAAGCTGGATTTGGCTTTTATTGAAAATAAAATGCCCGATAAAACCGTTGTGCCGAACCCGTGGTGTCATCTTGAAAAATAAAGGGCGCAGTATTGGTCTGCACTGAAGTCCAGTTGATCAAATCCGCGCTGGCTTGAACCACATACTTGGCGCCCGGCACCCCGGTCAATTGAAATCCAAATTGTCCCCTGGCCGCCGGGACGGTTGTCAGGGTGGCCGCCGTATCCTGCACTGCTTGAGTGTTTGGCTTTGCCAAGGACACCGGCTTAACGGTGGCAGCAGAAACGGTGTTGGTGCCGGGCGGAATTACTGTCACGGTGAAGTATTGACGAAAAGTCTGATTCGCCCGGCTGCCGGTACTGACAGTCACTGTCACCGTCGCCGTACCGGCAGAAGTCGCCGACGGACTGAAGGTGAGCACCCCGGTCTCGGCCGGGCTGGTGTATCGAATTTGCGGGTGGGAGACCACGTGCGGATTATTTGAAGTGGCGGTGACCCTCAGGGTTTGATTGGGGACGGTTGTCCCGGCGGTAATTCCGGTGAGGGTGATGGATTGCAGACCAGCGTTTTCAACAACAGTTAGGTTGGCAATCGGATCCAGAGTCGGCGGCACGATGGGAAGAACCGTCACGGTAAAACTTTGGGTCGTGATATTGTTGGTTGGGGCACCGTTGTTCAACGTTACCGTAATGGTTGCCGTGCCCGTAAGCGTGACGCTGGGCCGCAAGGTCAATACTCCTGTGCTCGAGGGACTGCTGTAGCGAACTGAGGCTGCAACCAGGCCGGGATTGCTCGAACTGACGGTAAGGCGGAGCTGGCTCGATGTTCCCCGGGCATGGCCCTGTACGCCCGTGGTGGGACCGGCACTAATCCCCGTGAGCGTCACACTCTGCACAGCCGATTGAAGCACAGTGACGTTGGGAATCGGATTCAACGTAGGCAATGGAACAATCGCCGGGGCGGGCAGCACGGTGACGGTGAACGTCTGGGCCACCGAGTTATTATTTTCCCCGCCATTATTCACCGTTACTGTCACCACGGACGTTCCAATCGCATTGGCCAGGGGTGAAAGCGTCAATGTTCCAGAATTATTGGGATACGTATACTTGACCGTTGGGGTGGCCACAATGGCAGGGTTGCTCGAAGCCGCTGAAATCGTCAATGTCTGGTTTTGGTTTGCTGAACCGGAAGTGATACCGGTCAGAGCGACGGTTTGAGATCCCGCATTTTGATAAATAGTCACGTTAGGCAGCGCATTCAAGGTGGGCGGCAGACTGACCACGGGAGGCGGCATGACCGTGACTGTGAATACCTGGCTGGTGGGATTGTTGCTGGTGCCACCGTTATCCACGGTCACCGTCACAGTTGCGGTCCCAGTCGCAGTTGCCACCGGCGTAAACGTCAAGGTGCCGGTGCTGTTCGAATTGGTGTAATTAACGGTCGGGGTTGAAATAATAGCGCCGTTATCGCTGGAAACCGCATAAACATTCACTGTCGGGTTTCCGCTGGTGCCCGCGCTGATGCCCGTCAGGTTTATAGTCTGCAAACCGGAGTTTTGGTAAATGGTCAGGTTGGTAATTGCATCCAATGTGGGCGGTTGAGGCGCTATTACCGGAGGTGGCAGAACTGTGACTGTAAATGCCTGGCTCGTGGGATTATTGCTGGCGCCGCCATTATCCACGGTCACCGTCACTGTTGCGGTCCCGGTCGCGCCCGCCACCGGCGTAAACGTCAATGTACCGGTGCTGTTCGAGTTGGTGTAATTGACAACCGGGGTTGAAATGATGGTGCCGTTGTCGCTGGAAACTGCATAAACATTGACCGTCGGGTTTCCGCTGGTTCCTGCACTGATGCCCGTCAGGTTCACAGTCTGCACTCCAGTGTTCTGATAGGCGGTCAAGTTGGCAATGGGGTTCAGCGTCGGCGGTTGGGGAACGACCGCGGAAGCTGGCACGACGGTTACCGTAAACACCCGGCTAAAGTTGCTCGCGCCGTTGTTTACGGTCACAGTCACGGTTGCCGTCCCCAGCGCGCCCGCCACCGGCGTGAACGTCAAGCTGCCGGTGCTGTTTGGGCTGGTATAATTGAGCGTGGGCGTGGGAATGATCGTCGAATCACTGGAATAAACCCAAATCGTCACAACCTGATAGGCACCGCCTATGCCGGTGGCAATGCCGGTCAGCGGCACTGTTTGAATCCCGGAATTCTGATAAATAGTCAGATTCGGGAGGGCATTTAGGGTGGGCCCTTGATTGACCGCCACCGCTGCAGGCTGAACCGTTACGGTAAACATCTGGCTGGTGGGATTGTTGCTGACTCCACCGTTATCCACCGTCACCGTCACGGTTGCGGTTCCGGTAGCACCTGCCACCGGTGTAAACGTCACGGTGCCGGTGCTGTTAGAATTGGTGTAATTGACGATCGGGGCGGAAATAATGGTGCCGTTATCGCTGGAAACTGCATAAACATTAACGGTCACGTTCCCGCTGGTGCCCGCACTGATGCCCGTCAGATTCACAGTCTGCAAGCCGGCGTTTTGAGAAATGGTCAGGTTGGCGATGGCGTTGAGTGTGGGCGGGAGTCCCGCTGGCGAGGATCCCGTGCCGATGGGAGAATTGGTCACCGCCACCGGAACATAGGTGGCTTCGTTGGAAAAAGGACTCTCTGCGCCGGAAGCTGCGACAGTAGTTGCGGAAAAATAATAAGTCACTCCCGCCAGCAATCCCGAAATGGTGGCGGTCGTCGCGCTGCCCACGGATACGGTATTGGTGTAGACGCCGCTGGCACCGCCGTAATAAATCTTATAACCCACCGCATTGGTGTCCGGACTGGGGTTCCAAGTGAGGGTGACGCTCTGGGCAAAAACTGACCACGGCGCCAAGCAAAGCAGCACTACCATCCAACGCCAACTCCGGCAGAACCGCTTGGTGATTGATATGACTGGCTCGCACGACATTAACCCCGCTAACGCAACCCTGTTGCCAACCCTTTTTGACCACCAAAATTTTATCTGAAAATACCGCTAAAGTCCGTGCGCTTTCGACCGCCGGCCGCAAAAGCTGCTGAAAACATTGGGGTTTTTAAGGTCACTGCGGGCGCCAAAAAACTTATTCACAAGGAAACTTCCGTCTTCCAACTGCCTTGAAATGATTCTTTTCCAAGACAAGTTTGTATTGGCAGTGTCTTGAAAAAGAGCAGTAGAACTGATGGAGGTTTGCCACCAAAAACGACCCAAAAACGCCACTTGAACAGCGCCGCTTATTTGTGAAAGAAGTCTTTCACAACCGAAGCCACGCGCTGAATTTGCGCATCGGTCAGCTCCGGGTAGATGGGCAGGCTCAAACATTCGCGGCCGGCTTTTTCCGCGTTCGGAAAATCACCTTCCTTATAACCCAGGCTGGCGTAACATTTTTGCAGGTGCAACGGCAGCGGGTAATGCAGCGCGCAGCCCACACCGTTGGCCTCGAGATGTTTTTTTAGATCGTCGCGGCGCGGATGACGCACCACGTAGAGATGCCACACGCTTTCCGCAAATGCCGCTTCCTGAGGTAGTTGTAATGGCGTGCCGGCCAGCAATTCCTGGTAGCGCCTGGCGACGCGCTGGCGCTCGTGCGTCCAATGGGCCAGGTGCTTCAACTTGATACCCAGCACCGCCCCCTGAATGCCTTCCATGCGATAGTTGAAGCCAACCTCATCGTGATAATAGCGCACAGCCGAACCATGTTCGCGCAAAGAACGGGCGCGTTTGGCAAATTCCGCGTTGTTGGTCACCAGTGCGCCGCCCTCGCCGCAGGCGCCGAGATTCTTCCCGGGATAAAAGCTGAAGCAGGAGATCTCGCCAAAGGTGCCAATAGTCCGGCCTTTATATTTCGCGCCGACTGCCTGTGCGGCGTCTTCCACCAGCGGCAATTTATGCCTGGAGCATATTTCCCGGATGGGATCAATGTCAAACGGCTGGCCGTAGAGATGGACGGGCATTACGGCTTTGGTGCGCGGCGTGATGGCCTTTTCCACCCGCTTCGGATCCAAATTGAAGGTGGCATCGTCAATATCCACATACACTGGCTTGGCGCCCACATAGGAAATCGCCCAACTGGTGGCCACAAAGGTGAAAGGCGTGGTGATGACTTCGTCGCCCGCCCCGACATTCAGTAGCAGCATCGCCACATGCAGGGCCGAGGTGCCGCTGTTAAACGCCACGCCATGTTCGGCCCCGCAGTATTTGGCGAAATCTTTCTCGAACTGCACCACGTCCGGCCCCAGGCAGAACGAGCAATTGTCAAGGGTGCGGGAAATGGCGGCATCAATTTCCGCGCGGAGCGGCTTGAGTTGCGCCTTAAGGTCAAGGTATGGAATCGGTTCGGACATGATGATGTGGCGTGAAATCTATCCGCCAGCGCCCGGATTGTGAACTTAAAAGTTCACCGACTTCGCCCCCTTTTAAAAAAATCTTGATCATTGATTAGAAAATTACATGTGCCCCGGGCAGATGACCAGTCCGGTTTTTAAGATAAAATCGTTCGCGTGAATAGAGCGACATATTTTAATTGCGGCCCTTGGCGTCGGGCTGGGGCCTTGCAGACGTCAAAAAACCAATCGTGGCTGAACCACGGTTTCATCAGCAGGCGGTTGACTCTTTAACCCTGTTTAACAACAAATTTACAACTTTCTTAACAACCTTTTACGCTGAATTGCCAATGATTAACAACCTTTTACAACCTTTTACAATCGCCGCCGTGGCCGCACCTCGTGAGCGTGCGGCTGATTAAAACTCAATTAGCGGTTATTCGCTTGATGGAAACATCTGTCTGGCTGACGATGCGGTAAAAAATTATGAGCAACCACGAATCAAACGAAGACCAGTTCGACCCTGTTCGTAAAGCGGGGACAGGGGCCCCCAACTTTGATATGGACACCCAAGCCATTATCACCCGCCTTCAGGCGTGGCAGGCATTGTGCAAATTTAGGATCGTTGGCGCCGGTCCCGACACCGTTGAAATTAAATTCGACACCCTGCCGGCGGACATGGCTGCGTTTGCCAGGGACGTTTATGATTTTTGTCCCGACTTGGTTGACCAGGGCACGGGATGCGTCGCTGAGATGATCGAGGCAATGGACGAGGTGCCGCCGGCGATGCAGAAGCTCATTGAGGGCGTGGATTTTGAGGACGAAGACTACGGCATCGAAATTCTCAAGCGCGAGATCGAGCAGAAGAAGGATCTCCATTTGTGGTGGGATTAAAGCTCGCTCTCCAATCCCCAATATCTTCAGCAAAAAATCTTTTTACCCGTCGCGGCAACAGCCGATAAATACATGGCAACCGGAACTGAATCCGGGAATTACTTTAAGGAACGCAGCGCAACGCCGGATGCCAGCGGCGCACAACAGATTTATTATATTTTATGGACAATCTTGGCAATCACACCAGCCAGACCGAACCGCTCCCCATTGACGGGCTGGCAGCCATTCAACTGCTGGAGATGTTTCGCGATCCCGATCACGACGTTGACGGCATTGTGGAATTTATCAGCCAGGACCCTCGGTTGACGGCGGAAACGTTGAGGCGCTGCAACAAGTCAACTTTCCGGGGCACCGCCCGCACCACCGACATTTTTGAAGCCGTGAGCCGGTTGGGATTTTATGAGCTCTACGACATCATCTCCGCCTCATTAGGCGTGGATATAATGAGCGAGGTCCCGCCGCAACATCGTCCCGGTATGGCCCCTTGATTCGGGTGTGGCTGCGGAGGGGAATCTGGGCGGAGCACAGAGAAAGAGCTCGCAACTTCTGCTAATTCAATTGCACCCGTAATCCGGTGGCACGTGCAGAACTGCTGGTTTTTACGGCGTCGGTCCGATGCAAGTTGACGTCGGTCGCGCGATAAATTTGTCTCGACAAAATATTTCGTGCGGTGCCAAGCTCCTTCCATGAAGCCCACCCGCTTCCTGCTCATTGTTTTGGTATTGGTCCTGGCTGGTTGCTCAACGGCGCGCCCCCCTGCTGAGTGGACAAAACAGCCCGAAACCGTCCTGGTGACGTATCATGTTCAGTCTGGCAAAGAGGCGGAGTTTCAGGCGCTGCTCGCCCGCAGTTGGGAGTTGTACCGGCATGAGCATTTGGTTTTCGCCCGGCCACACCTGATTGTTCGGGATATGGAAAGCGACGGCAAACCCAGGTTTACGGAGATATTCACGTGGGCCAGTCGCGGCACTCCCGAGCACGCTCCGGATGGCGTAAAGCAGGCATGGCAGGAAGAACAGGCGCTCTGCGAAGAGCGGAACGGCCATTATGCCATCGAACCCGGCGAGGTGAGCCTGATAACCCCCAGATAAGGCCAGGCTCGATTTCGAAACCCAGGGCCGGAAGCCGGAGCGGTTTGCAGGACGGCTTCAACAATAAACCGTCAACGTTTGCACCAGCGGTTGCACGCGGTTGTAGTTCAAAACTTTTTCGATGTAGGTGGCGTTCAGCCGTTGTCCTTCCGGCACCAGCAGCATGCCGCTGGGGGTGTAGATGCCGCGGGACAACACCATGCCCGGACGAAGGTCGCCCAGGGAAATCTGTCGTTCGCGGCGCGGCACGGAGGCCACTGCCTGCGCGCGGAGAAAAATTTTCAGCGCCTCGGGATCAAACGCGGTGTTGACGCCGGTCTTGATATTTTCCACGGCGTCGGCATCCGTCAACTTGCTGGAGGCGAAGGCCGCCGGCACCGCCAGCAGGCGCGCGAGCCAGGGGATGTTTTCGCCGGCGAGCTGGTCGGGATAGCCTTGTCCGTCGAAGCGTTCATGATGGCCGCGAATGATGTGGCCCACCTTGTCGAGATGGCTCACGAATGCGGCGAGTTCCTGGCCGAGAATCGGGTGTTGCTGGATGAGCGCGCGTTCCGGTTCGGCGAGCGAATCGGGACTTTCCTGCCACCGGCGGATGATCTGCCGCGGGATGCCCACCAGGCCGATGTCGTGCAAAAGGGCGGCGCTTTCGAGCACGCGCATTTCCTCCGCCGGCAGTTTGGCAATCTGCCCGATGGCTCGGCATAACTCCGTTACCCGCCGCGCCTGGTTGCCCAGCGATGGATAAAACGTCTGCATCGTATGAACACAGAGTTCAAGGGAGCGGACCAGGTTTGTTTCCGCCGCGGAGTTAAGCTGGCCCAGCTCCTGGTTTTGCCGCGTGGTGAGCTGCACCTGCTGTTCCAGCGAACGGTTCAGGTCCACCAGCTGCGCGTTCATGGTGAGCGTGGCTTCCTGCAACCGCGCGTTCTGGCAAATGAGCTCGTGGCGCTGAATGGCATTTCTGAGCGTGGCAATGAACTCCTCGTGCAGCCAGGGCTTGATGATAAAACGGAAAATTTCACCCTTGTTGATGGCCGCAATGACCGTGTCAAGATTGAGCACCGCCGTGGCGAGGATGCGGGTGGCGAACGGCTGGATTTGCCGCGCCTTGGCGAGCAGTTCCAAGCCGGTCAGCTCGGGCATCAACTGGTCCGAAATGATGACGGAAAATTTGCGCCGTTGAAGCTCGGCCAGCGCCTCGAGGGGCGAGTTGTGGGCCACGGTCGGATAACCGGCGCGGTGGAGGGTCTGCTGGAGCGCGGAGAGAAAAATCTTTTCATCATCCACCACGAGGATCGGGTCGCCGGGTTGTGAGATGTCATCCGGAGAGTGCATGATATCCCCCGGTGAAAAACTCAGGCGGCCCGGACGCGGGCGGAAACGGAACCGTAGGACCGGTGGAGGCGCTTCAGGTTTTTGCCTGCCTCGCCCAAGCGGTCGAGTTGAGTGCGGGCGGTGGCCAGGGCGGTTTGCACCCGTTCCCGATTTTGGCGGGTCAGCTCGATCAGTTCCGAAAGCAGCACGCGGAGATTCTTTTCCTTTTCCACCAGATCGCAGCCGGTGCGCTGCCATTCGGCGCGCGCCTGCTGGGTCAATCCGACGACCAGGGATTGATAATCTTTGATGGCAAAATGGCAGTCGGACAACAAACTCCAGTTGCGGGATTGAATGGCTCTGCTCTCGGCCACGGCCAGCCGGTGCCATTCGCGATAGGCGGCCAGCAATTCGGTTTCTGAATTCATGCGGAAATCTGGCTGGCTGGCCGGTTGGCGTCCGGGGGCGTGGGAGTGAGGCCGGTCAGCATGCAATACCAGGCGTTCCGCAGCTCCCGGATCATGGGGAGAACTTCTTCAATGCCTTTGCGTGACTTTTTCAAATTGCTCTGGATCAGGCGGCGCTCAAAATAAGCGTAAAGGTTCGTTAAGGTATCGGCCAGCGGACCGCCGGCTTCCAGATCCAGCGAGCAGTTCAGTTCACGGATGATGTCCAACGCATTTTGAATATTATTGTGAATGGCCGTGTTGCGTTCGCCGATATCGGTGCAATCAAAACCGAGCAGCGCCCGGTCCAGGGAGCGCAGCGCGCCATCAAACAGCATCAGGACCAGTTGTCCGGGCGGCGCCGTCTGGGTGGCAATCTGGCGGTAGGATTTCCAAGGATTGGCGGGACGCATGGTGTGATCGGTTGCGGGTGGAAGGTTTTAGAGGCGCTGGGCCAGAAAACCTGCGAGCTGACTCAAGGCCTTGTCGGACGGATAATTGCCGTCGCTCAACAGCGCATTCGCCTGGGCCACCTTTTCGGGCCGGACCTGTGGCGATTGCTTCATTGTTTGTTGCAGCGATTGGGTGGATGAAGAAACAGGAGAATCGTCCGCCGCCGCCGCCGCCGCCGGCCGCACGGATGTTTGCCGGACAGGAATGTAGTTGGTGCCACCGGTATTGAATTCGACTACCATAATTTTATTCGAGTTGGGCGAGGGGTTAAATACCCACTCAATGCTTTCAAAATGTTCATCGGCGCGGTTCATAATAACTTTAGCCTTAAATCGTTTATTTCAGCGGTTTGGCAGGGTTTCCAGCAGGGCCGCAGCGGAGTAGCGGCCAAACTGGCTGGGCGAGTTGACCGCCAGCCAACTGCTGTTGTAGAAAAGCGACCGCGTCAACCCGGGATCTGTAAACCGTTGGACCGCATGCTCTACCGCTGGCTGCGCGGCGTCAAAAAGCTCGTCCGCCGCCCAGATGATCTGTCCGGAACGGGCGTCCACCAGCTTCAACCGCCAGCCGACCGCCATCGGCGCGTAGGCGCGATAGGTCGTTAATTCAGCAAACAGCACACCGTCGCATCCATATTCCCGGCGCAAAAATGCCAGGAAGTCTGCTGGCAGGGTTTCGGTGCCGGTCCAACGCGGCTGGCCGCTGCCAGCGCGTAACCGCACGGGATCCACCGCGACCAGTTCGAATTTCTTCGCCTTGACGAGCTGGTCCCAGAGCACCGGGGCAAGCGCTGCGCATCCTTCCGGCAGGTTGTCACCGGCCGTTTCAGCGGCGATGGGCAGGACCGCCACGCGTTGAACGTTAAGGGATAATTTGGGCGGGTAAGCGAAGGTATTATCTGGTTGGTAACTTCGCTGCAACAGACCAACGTGAAAAGGCGCGTTTTGGCAGCCGGCCATGGCCACACTGAGGGCCATCAACCCGGCCGACCCAACTGCACGCCAACTTTTCTTCCGCCGGTGGACCACGCCATCGGCGCTACTACTGGCACTAAATTTCATGGGAGTCTCCTTAAACTTCCCCCGTTATTTTATTAACAAGGCTGGATTCTTCTAACTGGTTTCCAGCCAGACAACTTGCGTTGCCCGGCATCATTGAATCCAAGGAACTCCGACCTGAAAAATTGTCTATGCCAGCCCGCTGGACCGCGTCGAAACGCGGTCAGGCCGGGTGGTGCAAGCCACCGGCGAGCGGCGGATGCGGGGTTTCGGTGGAGTAGTTTGGACTTGTTCCTCAAGGCCGCTGGCGGTTGGAGCGCCCTCGGATGCTTGCGGATGATGTATGCCGGTGAAAAATTGAATCTGCGGTGACCGCAACTGCGCGGGACGACCAGAAGCTCGCCACTGGGAGCCACCCGGCCGCGGCTGGCGCAAAAGCGGCTCAGCGGGCTCAAATTGGGGATGGTAAGGGGGCGGTTCATGGAATCAAAGACTGCCGCTGCTGACTCCCTGCGAGATGTAAGTCAATTCCGAGTTGGTTTGGGATTCCGCCGTTTCCATTGCCGTGAACTCGGAATTCCACTGGTCGGAGTCGTTGCTGATCTTGGTTTCCAGGTTGGAAATTTGCGTGGTGATATCAGTGCTTTGCTGGGTCAAATCAGCCGTGCGTGTGGGCACCGAACCGTTTGAGCCAATGGTATTGTTGATATAAGTATTCATCTGCACCGCGAGACCCTTCGTCGGATCGGAAAATAATGCGGCCACGTCTTTCAGGTTGCTGGTCAACGCGTCGGTCAACTGGTTTGAATCGCTCAAGGCAATGGTGTTGTTATTGCCATTGCTCTGAAAGCCCAAGTCGCTCAAGGAGGTCAACGTGCCGGAAGTTCCTGTGATATTTTCAACTGCCGACGCCAGCGTACGCAGGCTGGTGACGATATCATTGGCCGTGGTGTCGCCGGTCAGTGTGCCCGGGGTCACCGTGCCGTCCGCCGCCGTGGTTACGGACTGCTGGCTGGTGATATAACTCTGGGCCGCCGAATAGTCCGTCACAAATTTCTGAATCGCAGTGCTGATGGTGCTGACGTCACTGCCAACATTCACCGTTGTCTGGCCCGTGGTTAACGCCGAGACGGTCAGTCCGGTTATGCCGGAGCTGGTCGGGTCAATCGTGTTGGACTGGCTGACAATCGGTTGCGTGCCGCCGTTCACGGTGTATTGGAGGTTCTTTCCATGGCTCAAGGTGCCCCCGGAGAGACCGGTGGCGGCCAGAAGATTTCCCGTCACATCCTTCATCGAGATGCCCACATCGCCGGTGGTGCTGTTGGCCAGCACAAAACGGTTGTTGATTGCATCATACGAGGCGGTCACCCCGGCGCCGGACTCGTTGATGTTCGCCATAATATCCTGCAGGGTGTCCGTGCTGGCGTCGTAATTAAAGGTCACGCCGTTAATCGTAAAGGCGCCTTTGCCGCTGCCGCCGTCGGTAATGGGTGTTTTCAAATCCGCCGCATTCATGGTCGCAGCGATGTTAACATGCCCCAGCGCGGCGGCACTGGCAATGGTGCCATTGTTGTTGTAAAGCTGGGCGGACTGGAGAAAATTGCTCGAATCGGTGGGGGCGCCCACGACCACCGGACTGCCATTGTTGCTGGTCAGTGTGATTTTATTGGCCGTCGCATCGTAGCTGGCCGTCACCTGATTGCTGGTTGCCGAGGCGATGTTGGCGAAAACTGTCTGCAGGGAGTCCGTTGACGCAATGGTGACTTGCGCGCCGTTGACCGTGAAGGTGCCCGGCGTGACGGGATTGGCAAACCCCGCGGAACCCACTGCCGCCGTGGTGCTGAGGTTGCCCAAGGTGGAGGCGCTCGTGATGTCGGTATTGTTGTAAAGTTGGGAGTCCTGTAGGAAATTGCTGCTGTCGGCGGAACTGCCCAGCACGATGGGATTGCCATTGCCACTCGTCAGCGTAATTTTATCGGAGGTGGCATCATAGCTGGCCGTGACCTGGTTGCCGGCCGCCAGGGTGGCCGAGGCGATATTGTTGAAAACGGTCTGGAGCGAGTCCGTCGTGGCAATTTCGATTTGCACACCGTTGACGGTGAAAGTGCCCGGTGTAACCGGCGTGGCAAATCCCGCCGTGCCGACTGTCACTGTAGTGGGATCGCCACCAGGAACCAGCACCTGGCTGACTCCCGAGGCGCCCGTCATTTGGGCTGCCGTGGCGAGTTGTGTGATGTTGAAAGTGTAATTACCAGTGGGCGTGCCGGAGGCGACGCTGGCCGTCGCCACGCTGCTCGAGGAACTGGACGCCACAACGCTGTTAAAAAAAGACGGGTCCAATAAAGTCTGCGCATCGGTCTGCAGGGTGGTGAGGTCGGAAGTAATGGTGGCATAATCGGCGTTTTCGGTGCCAATCGTGGTCTGCTGGGCCTGCCATTGGGTTTCCGGGGCGCGCTCCGCCTGGGCGAGTTCCGACACAATCGTGGACCAGTTCAAGCCGGACGCCAGGCCGGTGATGGCCAGGCTCGCAGCCGTGCTGCTGACGTTGCTGGCCGAACTGCCAATGCTGGTTACTGTGCTGGTTGCCATAAAATGTTTGTTCCGTTTTGTCCGGGTCCTCACGACTCCGGGCGCCGCCATGATCTTACATCATTGCAAGTTAAGCTCGGACGGCGCCGGGCGCCGTCCGAGCATTATTTTCACCGGTCAGGGAACCGCGCCTGCTTATGACAGGAGGCGGAGAACTGACTGGGGCAGCGAATTCGCCTGGGCCAACATCGCCGTTCCGGATTGGACGAGAATGTTTTCCTTGGCGTATTGCGTGCTCTCCGTCGCCACGTCCACGTCAGTGATCTGACTTTTGGCGGCCGACAGGTTGTTGCTCAACGAGCTCAACTGGGCATTGTAGTAACCCAGCGTTTCTTCATTGGAACCAATGTTCGCGCGATCCGACGCGAGCTGGGTGATGGCGGCTTCTGTATCTTTCAGCGCCTTGCCCGCACCGGACAGGGACGTGATGTTATCACTGGTCGCCGTGGTGTAGGTGGTGGTGCCGAGGTCCACACCCAGGTTGCTGAACGTGGCGCCTTCGCTGTCGGAGGTCACTTTGAGGGTGTTGCCGTTGAACAAGCTGACACCGTTGAACGACTTGGTGGCCACGTCATTGACGTAGGAACCCAACGTCGAGTACTCCTGTTGGTACAGGGCACGATCACTGGTGGTCTTGGTGACGTCCTGTGCCGACACAGAGAGTTCACTCATACGGGTCAACGCGGTGTTCACCTGTTGCAGGTAACCATCCTGGGTTTGGTTGAACGAGATTGCGTTGCCCACGTTGTTCTGCGCTGCACCCGTACGGGCGATTTGGGCGCCCAGCTTCATCGAGACGCCAAGACCGGCGCTGTCATCAGCGGGCGAAACGATTTTCGACCCAGATGACAGGCGCGCGAGCGATGCGCTCAAGTTCATGCTGTTTTGTTGCAGCTGCGAAGCAGCGTTCAGTGCGGATATGTTTGTATTAATGACCATAACTGACTCCTTCCATGAGTCGCCCCTTGCGGGGCAGATGTTTTGTTTAACGGCATCCCTGCCGTTAGGCGGGTTTTGTAAAGGGCACCCGCCCGGATTGATTCCCTCCGGCTGTTAGCGGTCGCCGGATACCGTTTGTTCATCGGGAACTTTTCAGTGAACCACACCGGTTTATCAGTGAACCACACTGACAAACATTCCCGTCGAACAACTCATTTATCGGTGGACCCGGCGGAGACTTAAGAAGAAAAAATCCACGGGCCGGGGCAACAAAAGAATTTGCCCGGATTTGCCCGGAAATACCGGTTATTTTTGGGGGAGGGCCAACAAATTGGCCGCCGGCTTTCGGCCGGCGGCCGTCTTTGACTAACCTGCGTTGGGCGGACTGGCTCCTTCCCCGGACGTTGCTTACCATTCTTTTTAACGCCCGGACGGCGGACCGCCGCCCGGGCTTTGCCCAGCGGCAGATGGCCAAGAATCAGCTCAGGAGCTTGAGCACCGACTGCGGCAGCGAATTGGCCTGCGCCAGCATCGCCGTGCCCGTCTGCACCAGGATGTTCTCCTTGGCGTATTGCGTGCTCTCCGTCGCCACATCCACATCGGTGATCTGGCTGTTGGCCGCCGAAAGATTGTTCTTCAGCGTCGAAAGCTGGTTGCTGTAGTACGACAGGCTTTCTTCGTTGGAACCAATGTTCGCGCGGTCCGAGGCCAGTTGCGAGATGGCTGCTTTCACGTCCGCCAACGCCTTGATTGAGCCGGAGATGGAGGTGATGTTATCCACGGTCGCGGCGGTGTAGGTGGTGTTGCCGGCCAGGTTGATGCCGCCCATGGCAAACGTGTTGGCCTCGCTGTCGGTGGTGACATTGAGGGTGGTGCCATTAAACAGGCTCACGCCGTTGAAATCCTTGGTGGATACATTGTTGATGTAGCTGCCCAAGGCATGGAATTCCTGCTGGTACAACGCCCGGTCTGAGGTCGTCTTGGTGACGTCCTGCGACAGCACCGACAGTTCCGACATGCGGCTGAAGGCCGTGTTGACCTGCTGCACGTAGCCGTCTTGCGTCTGGCTGAACGAAATCGCGTTGTTCACGTTGTTCGAAGCCGCGGTGATGCGGGACATCTGGGCGGTTAACTTCATTGAGACTGCCAGGCCCGCGCTGTCATCAGCCGGGGAAGTGATCTTCGAACCGGAGGACAGGCGTTCCAAGGAAGCGCTCAAGTTGCTTTGGGATTGCATCAGCAGCGTCGCTGCATTCTGCGCCGAGAGGTTT
>Ga0302320_10009546_pt1 | contig 20823 bp, 14 predicted proteins | sample Bog_T0_3_FD_202130 | JGI IMG/M metagenome (GOLD analysis project Ga0302320, IMG submission 202130) | Peat permafrost microbial communities from Stordalen Mire near Abisko, Sweden - Bog_T0_3 | ecosystem: Environmental > Terrestrial > Soil > Wetlands > Peat | place: Sweden: Abisko, Stordalen Mire...
GGGTGCTCGCCAATTCAGTCTACAATGGCAACCTGAACACCATCCCGTCGCCCGTGGCCCTGGTCACCAGCAACGAGGCCGCGCAGATTGCCCTGCTCACCGCCCCGCTCGCCAGCCTCTGGCCAGAGGTTGTTTTGTCCAACGATGTCAGTCACACCTTCACCATCGCGGGGGTCAAATACACCGCGCCCTCATCGGTAAGCGCCGGCTTAAATGAGATCGCGGCCATGTTTCCCATTAACACCAACCGGGCGGCCAGCGGTTACAAGGTCCGGCTCGGCGCGGGTGAATACGACATCCAAGGAGCAATCTGGGACACCAACAACGGATGGATTGAAGGGGCTGGCGGACTGGCCACAATCATCCGATACACTGGCACAACCAATGGGTGGACGCAGCAGGCGGTCCAGACGGCGTGCTCCAACACTGTCACCTATTGCGGACTACTGAACGTCTACGGGAATCCCGCTTCGTTCCCTGGCGGAACTGTGATGCAGGCTCCCAACGTGGTATTAAAAGGTTTCACGATTCTGCCGGCCACAAACATGTGGTGCGCTGACATGTGCGTGAATGCCTTCAACTGCGTCGCTGACGATGTGTGGGTCGGCGGCCCGCAACTGGGCGGCGGCCCGGATTATTACAACGGGTTCGTCGAGTTGAACACCATCACCAACGCGTCCAAGGTCGTCGGGATCATCACCTTTGGGACAACCCACATGCGGTTCAATGATTGCTATTGCGTGGCGACTGCGGACGGGGTGTATCACGCTGGCAACACGTACAATTACGACGACGGCATCCAAGGATTTTTCGTGGGCAATTGGAGCAACGCCGGCAGCCAGACCTGGGGCAACGCCTACGCCAGCAACACCGAGCTTTCCCTTGGTTTTTTGGTTGGCACCAGCCAGGCTGGCAATATCTACTATTCAAGCGTTCGCCGGCTGATGCCCTACAAATGCCGCGTGGACGTTTATAACGGAGCCGCGGCCGTGATGTCCATTGGCGATTTTGTTGACCAGTACGGCCAATACCCCATTGGCTGCTTTGCCTTCCCGCCGTTCATTCATGCGCAATCTCAAATTGAAAACCTCACATCGTATGCCCCTTACGCCGTCACCAACGACACAAGCGGCAACTGGAACATTGATTCCACGCGGCTGGTCAAGCTTGCCGTCCCGTCCATCAGTTCGATAGGCGGCGACCGCATCTTCAGCAGCGGCAACGTCCCCTACATTGAGTTGTGGGACACCAACTCCTACAGCAATAACGGTGCAGGCTCCAATGCTGTCATTATCCAAGGCGGCATTCCCCTGATTGCCAACGGCGTGGGAGTCACAAACATTCAGCAAGCCAACATCACCGGCCCGCTCACCAACCTGGCCACCCTCACGATCCTGACCAACGCCGGCCTGAGCTACAGCCTGACCAACGCGGGATTCGTTACCATCGTCATCGACACCAACCCCGTCCTCAACGCCGCGCAACTCGTCGGCACCATCCCCGCCGCCGCCGGCAACGGCGTCAACCTGACCAACCTCCAGCTTTACCCGCTGGTCACCAACAACACGCTCAACAGCAGCGTGTGGGTGCTGACCACCAACGCCAGCATGGCTGTGACCTGGTGGCTCGCCACAAACAATTTGCCGTATCCCACCGGTGGCGGGGGCGGCTCCGGCAATGCCAGCACCAACAATGCCGCGACGCAGTATTGGCCGGGAGTGCAAGCGTTGACCAACACGGCGAACGCCCTGGCCGGCAATGGCCTGGGCATCACCAACCTGAACACGAGCATCACCTACGAAGCTGATTGGCAAAACGCCACCATCGGCACCACGGGGGGCAACGAATACTGGCCGCTGCAAAACGCGGCCGGGCAATCCGCCGGCTTTGGGAGTCCGATCTACTGGCGAAAAGTTCCTCCCGGCGTCATCAACTCCGTCTGGTGCAACGATGCCGCCACCACGGTCAGCAGCGCGAACCTTTGTTACGTCTTCTGGACCAACACCGTTTCCGCCACCGGCGGCGCAGCCAACTCGGGCGGCGCGGCGATGTTCACCGTCACGCTGGTGACGCCCGGGGCGGGTTATGGCACCAATGTCATCCTCAACCAAGTCGTCCCGACCAACACCGTCGCCTGCTGGCTGCTCACCAACTCCAGCGCGTCCAGCGTCACCGGCTTTTACGGCGACGTGACGGTGAGTGAAACCACGACGAGCCACTGAGCTCGCAAAGTCCAAAGTCCAAGGTCCAAGCAGGATAGGGGTATTTTAGAATATGCCAGACGTACAAATACAAATCACCGGTGACGACGACGCCGCCGAGAGCGGGGTCAAAACGCCCGTCGTCGGCACCGAAGGGCTTAACGAGGAGACCCAGAAACAACCCGGCCGGCCGCGAAAAGACACCGAGTCCGCCGCAAGGCCCGCAGACGACATGGGCGACCTTGAGGATTTCCAGGGCAAGGCAAAGAAAGCCCCGGCTGACGCGGCGATGGAGAAAGGCGGCCGGGATCCTGAAGCCGGCAAGGCCGCCCGCGGCAGCAGGGAAGACGATTTCGGCGCGGCGGGCGCGCAAACCGCAGAAACAAAACGCCCGCGCGAGGCCTGCCTTGAGGAGGCCGAAGCCCGCGGCCGGGAAGCCGCGGTTAACGTCGCGCCGGAAAAGGCCGTCCAACCGCCCCAAGCAACGCCCGATTCCAATGCCGCGAGGGCGGAGGCGGCGAGACCGCAGACCCGGGAAAACGTTGGCCGGAGCAAACGGCCGGAAGCCCTTACGGCAGGCGAGGGCGTGCCGGAAGAAGTAGCGGCACGCGACTTTCTGAAGCCTGGGGACGAAGGTTTGAAATTGGCCCGGCGGCCCGGCCATACCGCCAACCCCCGCAGCGCCCGGGCCATGGAAACGCCGCGCCGCGCCGAGGACAACACCGAAAGCGCCCGCGCGGAAAGCCATCGTCCGCGCGGGGAGGAGGCGCGCAAACAGCAGGCCGGTCGCGCCCAAAATCTGCGCGGTGAAATCACCGACGACGAAGCCGCCGCCAACCTGGCCCGCCAGGCCGCCGCCACCGTCGCGGACCTGCAGGCCCAAAGCACGGCCCAAATGGTTGATGGCACGCTACAGACCGCGCACGCCATCCAAGCCCACACCGGCGCGGTGCTACAAGGCTTCGCCACCATCACGGCCGTTCTGCAAAAAACGCAGGCGCAGCTTGAGGCCCACACGGCGCAAATCGCCGAACTCGCCCGCTCCCATTAAGGAAAAAACTGACACGCTGAAAAGCTGAAAATCTAAAATTTAGAAATGAACCCGCCTTCAAAATCTCGTTTTTTTCAGCATTTCAGCATTTCCGTATTTTAGTTTTTTTGACTTGTGGAAACGATAGCTTATACCGTCAGCGGGACCACGACGGAGATCGGTCTCACGGCCCTGGGCGTGGGCACGGCTTTGTCCGTGGAGTTCGCCACCCATGGCGCGTCAAAATTTCGCCTCCCCCTTCCCGGTGTGCCCCCGGAAACCGCGCCGGCCATCCCTTTTGAAGCCCAGTGTAAAATCTACACCGGCCGCACCTACAGCGGCGGTTCCTGGACGGGTGGCACCCTCCTTTTCCAAGGCCGTCGCACGGACAACCACGGCGAAGTCTCCGGCACGGCGGTCAACTCGGAAATTGTGATTGAAGACGTTTGGTACGATTTTCGCAACCTCACCTTGCAGGCGGTCTGGCAGGTCATCACCGGCGGCACGATGGCCAGCCCCACCTACGGCACCGCGGCCTCTCCCGACTGCGTTCTCTTCCAGGCCACGCCGGGCGTCAATTACGCCACCTGGCTGAGTTCGCCGAATCCGGCCGGCCTCAATACCGCCGCCGTCACCGGCCACATCACCACGGGCCAGGCCATTGTGGAGATGCTCCAATACGCCATCAATTACGGGGGGGTGAACCTGCAAATCGGGGAGATTGACCCGGCGTTATACGTCCCTTTTTACCCCGTCCGCAGCGAGCGCATTGACCAATGCCTCAAATATGCGCTCCGCGTGCATCCCGACTGCACCTGCGAGATTGACCACACCACCACGCCGCCGACCTTCAACATCCGGCAACGCAGCAACCTCACGGCCTTGACGCTGCCCTATGCCGGCAGCCAGACCGCCAGCGGCCGGGCGCAGACCCACCTGACCAGCAGCATTACCCCACGCCCGGACCTGGTCCCCAGCCGCGTCTGCCTCACCCTCAAGGAAACGTCGCAAGTCGCCGGGCAGGCCGTCATCAGCATGGCCACCGATCTCTGGCCGGCCGCGGCGCCCATCGCCCTGCGCTCCTTTGACGCCAGCCTCGATCTCACCGGCCCGCGCATCAGCTACGTCACCGGCCAGGTGACCACTTATGCCGGCGGGAGCGCCACCGCCGCGATCAACGGCACGGAGAGCACCGCCTTGGCCTGGTGGAAGCTCAAAGTCCCCGCCTTCGGCGCGCTGGAAACCGTCCCCGGCAGCGTGTCCCTCGTCAACACCGCCATCAACGACGGCTCGCTCAACTGCATCACGGTCCTGGATGACACCGGCGCGACGGTCAATCTGATGACCTACAACACGATTTTGGAACATGGCGGAACGATTCACCCGTGGATGTCCGTCCCCAAAATCGAATGCACAGTCACCGGCTATTTCACCTATCAGCGGCGGAAAAACCTGGGCACCGCCGCCAGCCCCGTCTGGGTGATCACCAAAGAGCCGAACCAGCATGCGCACCCCGTGCGCGTTACCCTGTGCACGGCGCCCCAGGGCGTGACACAATATGAGCAGGAGCAAATCCTGAGCACCGGCGAAGGCTACCCCGGCGGCCTGGCCGAGGGTATCTACAACGCTTTAAGCGCCCTCCAATACCAGTTCAAGCACACCATCCTGGAGCAACCCTTCGGGACGATCATCAAGCCCGGCAAGCACGCGTTAAACGTCACCGGCGGCGCGACCGCCTGGCAGACGATGAACGCCATGGTCCAGAGCGTCCGGATCAAACTCATTAACTCGCCCACCGCCGGCATCACCAGCGCTGAAACAACCGTGAGCTGCGGCCCCATTGCGCACTTGGAGCCTGGCCAGATCATCCAGCTCTTTAACATTTTTCAAAACCGCGATCTGAGCCGGATCAATCCCAACGAACGGAGCAGCGGCCTTCCGAACGGCGGTGCCAACGCGGGCATGCCGTCACAGACCGCGAAAGAAAACACCAGCCCCACGCCGGCGGACGAAGCCCAGCAGATGTACAGCGCTCCGGATGCCGTCACGGCTAATCTGACGCCGGGCTTTTTCTTCGATCCGGCGAACCATCAAATCCTATTTCAACAGTTCAACACCATCAGCGGCACCCCGGGCACTCCGGTCTTCACGGGCGCGGTCAAACCCACCTACACCGGCACCGGCGCGCCCAGCGCCACCACATTGCCGGCGCTGGCGTATTTCCCACTGCTCGTCCGCTACATAGACACCAGCGTCACCCCCCAGCAGGAATACATCTGCACGACCGCCGGCACGAACAGCACGAGCGTTTGGACCCAGCTCGGTGGCGCGGCCAGTGTGGACATCCAAATGTTTGCCATCACCGCGCTGGGCGGGGGCGACACCTTTGCGGCCAAGGCATGGTCCGGCAGCGGCTCATTGGGCGCAACGGTTACGATTGCCAAAACGCCCAGGGCGAGAGCCACGGTCACAAGTGAGTTGATTGACGGGGACGCGATGGCCTATACGCCGATCACAACGAACTCCTACGATCCCTATGGCGATAACAACCGGCTGGCAACGGATTCCAGCGGCAGTGAGCCGCAAGTGTGCTATCCTCGCTATGTCACTTTGGGACAGCTTGGTTTGACCACGCCGGTCACCCCGTCAACCGCCTACGCGGGCAATGAGTGCCAGGCGATCGTGTTCGCTTTTAAACCATCCAATGGCACCGGCATGACCGGGGTGCTCTGGCAGGAATTAAACCAGCGAGTTTGGATACGCAAATATGGCTCTTGAGACGTACATTCCACCGGAATCTGAGAGACACGGATCAACTGAAAGCGAGCGCCACGCTCTGGGCACTTATGCTCCGCCGTCATGCGCGGCGGGGTTTTTTGTCGCGTCCAACTATGGCGACGCCCCCGCTTTCACATTCTCCGGCGGGGTGACCTCCGCCATCTCTTTTAATTTCGGCGATTACTGGTGGGTGCAAATGGGCCTTTCCATCGTCAACTCCACCACCTGGGCGGTGACCATCAATGGCACCTTCTCGGTGGGAGATTTCCCAAATTTCAGCTACGACGTGAACGGAAACATCAACGGGGTTTACTGCGGCATCAATTATTTCTACGGGACGCACAATTTGTTCGCGAGCATCATGGCCATCGGGCAATACCCGGGGGGTGCCCCCATCATCGGGATTGTTGCCTGGCACAAATGGGTGTCTGGCAACGATGATGCCGCCTGTTTCGCGCCTGCCTCCAACTACGTCCTCGTGAACCAGGCCACCGGCCAGAGTTTCTTCACTTCGACCGACGTTGCCAACTGCGCCCTATTCTTCTGGATCGGGCTGACGAACCCCTCCTCGTTACCCACCTCCACCTTCCAACCCTACACCCACGGCATCGTCTGCGTCTCCGCGCAGACCGTGACCTATCCTTGATTTCAACCCCAGCGGGGCCTTGCCGGCCGGGGGCGGCGCCCCCAACCGGCCGGGAGAGGCGGGGATTGTGAAATGGCCGGCCCGGGTGTTAAATGTGGGCCGGCATGGGTTGGGTGCAACAACTGTGGCAACGACTGTCCGGCCGGCCGGCGGCGGCGGCGGGGAAACCGGAGCATTTGCGGCGCGGGGAACTGGGCGAGCGCGCGGCCGAGGCGCATTTACGCGCGCGGGGTCTGAAATTTCTGGCGCGGAATTACCGGTCCACCCGGGGCGAGATTGACTTGGTGTTCCAGGAGGGCGATTGCCTGGTGTTCGTGGAGGTCAAGACGCGATCGTCGGAAGAGTGGACGCGCCCGGCGGCGGCCGTGGATGCGCGCAAACGGCGGCTGCTGTCGCAGACGGCGTTGGATTACCTGGGGGCAATCCACCATCCACCGGTGAAAATCCGGTTCGATATTGTGGAGGTGTTGCTGGGAGATGGCCAGGTGCGGGAAATCCGGCATCTGCCCAACACCTTTCCCCTGAGCCGGCCATATCGGTATGGCTGAATAATTTCACTTGCGTTATGGGGCAAAGAAGGTGACGTTAACGGGGCAGGTATGATTGAAAAACCGGCAGTTATTTGGGTGGCGGTGGTGTCGCTGGCGTGGCTGGGCGGCATCACTTGGGCGTTCCTGCGCGCCCTCGGCAGCCGGTCCGACCGGGGCGGGCTGGTCTTCCGTTGGTTGATCACGGTGGCGCTCTATGCCGGTGCCGTGGCGTATGTGGTGAAGCTGGATTACCGGATTCCTTGGTGGACGGCCGCCGGCATGACCGGGCTGTTTGTGCTGTGGACACCGGCGGTCCGGCGGCTGCTGTTCATGCCGTGGACGAGCATTTTCGACGGCGGGGTTGAGCCGCCGAAACCCAAACCCCTCTATTCCATCGCCCAGGCCAAACGGCAGCAGGGATTGTATGTGGAGGCCGCGCAGGCGGTGCGGGAGCAACTGGCCAAATTTCGGGGTGACTTCCGGGGTGTGTTGCTGCTGGCCCAGATTCAAGCCGAGGACATGAAGGACTTGGACTCCGCCGAGCTGACGTTGGTCCGGCATTGCGCGAACCCGAAAGTCTCGCCCCGGCAATATGCCGCGGCAATGACGCAACTGGCCGACTGGCATCTGCAGGTGGAGCAGGACACCTGTTCCGCCCGGCTGGCGCTGGAGCGGATCATTGAGCGCTACCCGGAGAGCGAGCTGGCCCTGATGGCGGCCCAGCGGGTGGCGCATCTGGAGGGGATGGACAAGATCTTGGAGGCGAAGCGCAACCCCCGGCGCATCGTGATGCCGGAGCCGCTGCCCAACGCGGGGCTGTTGGACACCGCGTTGATTTTGCGGCCGGTCCAGGAGGATCCGGCCCGGCTGGCCGCCCAGTACGAGCAACATCTGGCCGAGCATCCGCACGATTCGGTCGTGCGCGAGGAACTGGCCGTGCTGTACGCGGACGGACTGCAGCGGCTGGACCTGGCCCTCCGCGAACTGGCCCGGATGATCAGCACGCCGCACCAGCCGCCGCAGCGCGTGGCCCACTGGCTCAATGTGCTGGCCAACCTGCAAATCCGGCACGGCGCCGGTTACGAGGCCGTGCGCCAGACGCTGGAAAAAATCGTGACCGACTTTCCGGAGCTGCCCGCGGCCAAAGGCGCGCGGTCCCGCATCAACCATTTGAAGCTGGAAATGCAGGCGGTGGCGGCGCCCAAGCCGGACAAGAAACTTGGAGTATACGAAAACAACATCGGTTTGAAATACGGCCTCCCGCCCCAGCGTGCGGGGGCGCCCGCGGTCGAGACGGAAACTCCGGCCCCGGGCCGGAGCACCGGTGAACCTTAGCGCGGGCGGCGGCGGGCCGGTTTTTGGAAGGCGGGCATGATGGAGATACTGACATACGTGGCGGACGCGGCGCTGTCGCTGGTGGCGGTGGGGGCGGCGGTGTGGCTGTTGGCGCGCACGTTTCGGAACAGCGACAACCGGCCCGGCCTGATGGTGCGCTGGGGCATCTCGGCGGTGGTGGGGCTGGGCGGGTTCTTTCTGGCCCTCAAAATGTGCCTGAGCGGGAATCCGGTGATGGGCGGGGCCGCCCCTTTTCTCATTGTCGCCATGGGCATCATCCTGTCGATCCTCTGGACGCCGGCCATAGCCGAGCTGGTGTCCAAACCGCTGACGAGCCTGTATGACGGGGGCTTTGAACCCCAGGAGCCCAAGCCCTTGTATTCGACCGCCCTGGCCAAACGGCAGCGCGGGAAATATTTGGAGGCCACCCTGGCGATCCGCGAGCAACTGGCCAAATTTCCAAATGATTATGAAGGCATTTCCCTGCTGGCCCGGATTCAAGCCGAGGACATGAAGGATCTGGTCTCCGCCGGGATGACGTTGAACCGGTTTTGCGCGGACCCCGGGGTTCCGCCCAAACAATTTGCGGCCGCCCTGACGCAACTGGCCGACTGGCATTTGCAAGTGGCGCAGGACACCCATTCGGCCCGGGAGGCGCTGGAGCAGATCATCGCCAAATTTCCGGACAGCGACCTGGCGCTGGCGGCCGCCCAGCGGATTGCGCATCTGGAAGGGGCGGACAAGATCATGCTGGCCCGGCACGACCGGCAGGCCATCGCCGTACCGGAGGGCGTGCAAAACATCGGTCTGCTGGAATCCACGCAGTTTTTACAGCCGGCGGAGGAGGATCCGGCCCAACAGGCCGCCCGGTACGTGCGACACCTGGCCGCCCATCCGCAGGACACCGAGGTGCGCGAGAAACTGGCCGTGGTTTACGCGGACCATTATCAACGTCTGGACCTGGCCGTCGGCGAACTGGCCCAGATGATCAACACCCCGAACCAGCCGCCGAAGCGCGTGGCCCATTGGCTCACCCTGCTGGCCAATCTGCAAATCCGGCACGGGGCGGATTATGACACCATCCGCCAGACCCTGGAAAAGATTGTGACCGCCTATCCAGATCTGCCCGTGGCGCAAAGCGCCCAGGCCCGCATCAACCACCTGAAGCTGGAAATGAAGGGGCTGGAAGAAAAAACGCCGGACAAAAAGCTCGGCGTTTACGAACAGAACATCGGCTTAAAGTACGGCTCGCCGTACCAGCGTTAATGCACCTGGGTCAGCTCGACCGTGATTTCCGTGGAGAGCTGGTGGGCCAGTTCGATGTCGGCCGTGCCGTGGCGGGTGCGGGCCTGCACTTTGAGGTCCGCGGCCGCCGGGCCGGCGGCTTCCACCCGGATGAAAACATCGCGGTTGTTCACCCGGGCTTCCAGCGAGCGGACCACATTGGTCGCATCGTGGGGGGTGAATTCCGACACCAACGCGCCATCCGTGCTTACCACTTTGATGGAGGCGTTGTAAACTTGGTCCACGGTGCGCGGATATTTTTGCTCAAACTGATCCCGCTGCGGCCAGATGGCGACGGAGTGGGAATCATTGACCGTGCTGACACAACCGGCGGCGGCCAGGCCCGCCACGGCCACCACAGCTAACATCATCTTATTCATAGGCTGCTAATGCAGCCGAAAAAGGCCGCCACGTCAAGTCTGGATTTTGGCCGCCCCAGGGGGCGGTTGCCTTCCACGCGCCGCCGCGCTGGAGTTATCCGGCACTGACCGCAGGCAAGGGACCGCGCGCTCCGCAGTCCCTGGCGCCGAGCAGTGCGTCAGGCGACGGAACTGAGCCGTGCCCGACTGACAACCCACCACGTTCAGGCCGCCCGGTGGGACGCGGGGAATGGAGTTGCCCAAGCCCGCATCCGTTGAAAATGACAGGATTGTCATCCTAGCTTCATTGCAGGTTCATTTGACCAGTGTTAAATGCGGAGCCATCATTTAGTCCGAAGGTGTGCCCGGCCGGGAATTTGTGGCGAGCCGGGCGGGTGCTTGTTATTATGGCGGCGAATCCATCGGGTCAACCGGTTCCGGGCGGCAACAGTCTCAACATCATGCGTGTATTGGTGGTCGAAGACGAAAAAAAGACGGCGTCGTTCATCCGCAAGGCCCTCCAGACGGAGGGCTTTGCCGTGGATGTTTGCCATGATGGAGAAGCGGCGCTGGCGGCGGCGCAAGCCACGCCGTTTGACACCTTGGTGCTGGACATCATGTTGCCGGGGCGGGACGGCCTGAGCGTATTGCGGCGGCTGCGGGAGCTGAAGGTCAACACGCCGGTGCTCCTGCTGTCCGCTCGCGGCGAAGTGAACGAGCGTGTGGCGGGCTTGAACGCCGGGGCCGACGACTATCTGCCCAAGCCGTTTGAACTGGCCGAACTGGTGGCGCGGGTGCGCGCGCTGACCCGGCGCAGCGTGGAAAACAAGGCCACGGTCCTGCGCGTGGCGGATTTGCGGCTGGACACGCTCACCCGCCTGGCGCACCGCGGCGACCTGGAAATCCAACTGACGGCCCGGGAATACCGGCTGCTGGAATTCCTCATGCGCTCGGCGAACCGGTTGTGCGGCCGGATGATGATCATTGAAAAAGTCTGGGACTATGATTTTGACCCCGGCACGAATCTGGTGGATGTGTACATTCGGCGGCTGCGGGAAAAAATTGACGCCCCATTTGAACCCAAATTGCTGCACACGGTGCGCGGGGCGGGCTATCTGCTAAAAGAACCCGCATGACCATCCGCACCCGTCTGACCCTCTGGTACGCCGGCATCTTGATGCTGTCGCTGCTGGTGATCGGCTACGGCACCTACCGGGAGATCTCCGAACAACTGCGCCATGAACGCTGGCGGCGGCCGGAGGATCATGCCCTGAACGGCCATGCGCTGAATGAAACCGGGGAGATGGTCTTCCAGGTGGGTCTGCCGGCGGTGGCATTGGGATTGTTCGGCGGCTGGTGGCTGACCCGCCGGGCGCTCGCACCGGTGACCCGGCTGACGTCGGCGGTGGAGAAAATGCACGAGCACAATTTGCGCACCCCGCTGCCCCGCAACGGCTCGGGCGATGAACTGGACCGTCTCACGGAGGTCTTCAATGCCATGACCGCCCGGTTGGACGGCTCCTTCACCCGCATCCGGGAGTTCACCTTGCACGCCTCGCACGAATTGAAGACCCCGCTCACCATCCTGTGCGGCGAAACGGAAACAGTGTTGCGGGACGAGTCCCTGCCCCCGGCCGAACATGAACGGGCGGTCAGCCAGTTGGATGAACTGCGCCGGTTGGCGCGCATCGTGGATGGCCTGACCTTGCTGGCCAAGGCCGATGCCGGCCAGATCACTCTGGCCCGGGAACCCGTGCGCCTGGACGAATTGATCCGTGATAATTTTGCCGACGCCCTCATCTTGGCGGAGCCGGCCGGGCTCAAAGTGGAACTGAGCGACCCCGAAGCCGTCCAAGTAAGCGGTGACCGGCACCGGCTGCGCCAGTTGCTCCTCAATCTGACTGATAACGCGGTCAAATACAACCGCCCCCAAGGCCGGATACACATGGAGCTCCGCCGGGATGGCGGGATGGCGGCCTACACGATCTCGAACACCGGCCCGGGCATTCCGCCGGAGCTGTTGCCGCGGGTGTTCGACCGTTTCTTCCGCGGCGACCCCGCCCATGTAAACTCCGTGGAAGGCTGCGGCCTGGGCCTGAGCATCGCCCAGTGGATTGTGACCGCCCACCAAGGAACCATCACTATTGATTCCCCCGAGGCCGGATTGACCCGGGTCCGGGTTCATCTGCCCATTTACCACCCCCCTGCATGAAACGGACGTTGATCATCCTCAGCTTGATCGGATTAACCGGGTGCGTCCGGTTTGAGGCGCATCCTCTTGCCCCGGAAAAAACTGCGGCGCAATTGGAGGCGCGCCGGCTGGATGCCGCCGGATTGCGAACCTTTATGGAACAAAATCTCGGGCGCAAGCTGGTCACTTGGCCGCTGCCGGAGTGGGACCTGACCAATCTGACGATCGCCGCGTTTTATTACCATCCCAGTCTGGAAGTCGCCCGCGCCCAATGGGCGCTCGCCCGTGCGGGGATCAAGACGGCCGGTGGCCGGCCCAATCCCTCCGTCACCGTCACCCCCGGCTACGACACCACCGCCACCTCCATTTCACCCTGGCTCCCGATGTTGAGTTTCGACTGGCCCATTGAGACGGCGGGCAAGCGCAATATCCGCATCGCCGGGGCGCGGGAACGCGCCGGTTCGGCGCGCTGGGACATCCTGACCGCCGCCTGGCAGGTGCGGAGCAACGTCCGGGACACGCTTTTGGACTGGCGGGTGGCGGAATTGCGCGGCGAGGTGCTTGCCCGGGAGGCCGCCGTGCAGGAACAGATCGTTGAACATTTGCAGCAACGTGTTGCGGCGGGGGCCGCCGCCCGTTCGAAACTCGTTCCCCTCCAGATCGCCCTGCACAAAACCCGGCTGGATCAGCAGGATGCCCAGGCCAGGAGCAGCGACGCCCATGTCCGGCTGGCCGGAACATTGGGGCTGGGTATCGACGCCCTGACCGGGATCAAATTGGTGTGCGAATTTTCCACCAATGATCTGCCGGAGCTCACCGCCCCGGCTGCCCGCCACCTGGCTTTGACCTCCCGCTCCGAACTTATGGGCGCCTTGGCGGACTATGCCGCCGCCGAAGCGGACTTGCAGTTGGAAGTCGCCAAACAATATCCGGATGTGCATCTCGGCCCCGGCTATCAGTACAATCAAGGGGACAACCAGTGGTTGCTGGGACTGACCGTCGAACTGCCGGTGCTCAATCAAAATCAGGGGCCGATCGCCGAGGCGGAGGCGCAGCGCCGGTTGGCGGCGGCCAAGGTCCTGGCGCTGCAAGCCCAGATCCTGGCCGAGCTCGACCGGGCCGTCGCCGCTTACCGGCAGGCGCAAAAAACGTCCGGTTCCGGGGACTATCTGTTGGCGGCCGAGCAGGTGCAGGAAGCCTCGGTCCGCATTCAGCAACAGGCCGGCGTGGCCGATCAATCTGACCTGCTCGCCGCGCAGTTGGAAACCGCCGGCGCCAGCTTGGTGCAACTCGATGACCTCACCGCCCTCCAGCAGGCCCGGAATGCGATCGAGGACGCCCTGCAACGTCCCGCCGATGCCGTTGCGGCGGTGATTAATAATTTACCAACCGAGAATCCTCACAACCATTCCGCCAAATGAATCCAAAACCAATTATCGCCGGAAGCTGTTTCGTTCTGGCTGCCAGCCTGGGGGTCGTGGCGCTGACCAAGTCACATGCGGAGGCGCCGGACGAAGACGCCGCCGCGCCGACCATCGTGACCGTCCAGACCGGCGCGCTCAAACTCGCCACGCTGCACCGTTACGTTTCGGGCTATGGCACGGTGGAAACCGCGCCCGCTTCGGCGGGAAAGCCCGCCGCCGAAGCGCCGGTCGCTGCGTCCACACCGGGGGTGGTGGCTAAAGTGAACGTTTTCGAGGGACAACAGGTCACCAAAGGGGATCTGCTCGTGGAATTGAACTCCAGCACGATCACGGCGGAATACGCCGCGCAACAAGTGGAACGCCAGAAAAACCTGTATGCCCAGCAAAACACCTCCCTGAAGAATGTGCAGGATGCCGGGCTCCAACTCGCCTTGTTGCGCGTTACCGCACCCATGTCCGGCACGGTGGTCAGCCTCAACGTCCGGCCCGGTCAGGCGGTGGATGTGACCACCGTCATCCTGGAGCTCATGGATTTGAACCGGCTCGTCGTGAGCGCGCCCATTCCGGCGGCGGCGGCGGGGGAACTGCAATCCGGACAAGTGGTGGAGGTCATGACCGATCCCCCCGTCACGGCGGAAATTTCCTTCCTCAGCCCTCTGGTGGATAAAAGCAATGACACGGTGCTGGTGCGCGCGTTGCTGCACGATGGCAGCGGCCTGCGGCCCGGACAATTTGTGCCGTTGAGCATCGTCACGGCCGTGCATACCAACGCGCTGGCGGCCCCGGCCGAAAGCGTGGTGACGGACGTGGATGGCAAAAGCGTGATCGCGCTGGTCAAAGGCGACCAGGCTGTGCAAACCCCCGTCCAAACCGGCCTGCGGGAAGACGGACTGGTGGAAGTGACGGCGGCGGACCTCAAGGCGGGCGACACCGTCGTGACCGTCGGCGCCTACGGCCTGCCGGAAAAGACCAGAATCCGGTTGGTGGGTGCCGCGGCAGAAGAAACCGCATCCACCAATTCGACCGACGCCAAATGAAGCCCGAATCCATTTCACCCTTGGCCCGGTTCGCCACGCGGCACGCGCTGTCCATCACGTTCATCGCGGCCGCGTTGTGCCTGGCGGGGATCTTCTCTGCGCTGCGCACCCCGTCGTCCGTGTTTCCCCAGACGAATTTTCCCCGGGTGGTCATCATCGTCAACAACGGCATCATGCCCGCCGACGAAATGATGGCGACCATCACCCGGCCGATTGAAGAGACGCTCAAGGACATCCCCGGTGCGATCGCGGTGCGGTCGTCCACCAAACGCGGTTCGGCGTCCATCAATGTTTTTTTCAACTGGCAGGTGGACATGGTGCAGTCCGAGCTGTATGTGCTGGGGCGGCTTTCCCAGATTCGCGGCGACTTGCCGGCCACCGCGTCCACGGAGATTGAGCGCGTCACCTTTTCAGCGTTTCCCATCATCGGCATCAGCCTCACCAGCTCCAACCGCGACATCACTTCGCTCTGGGAGACAGCGAACTATGATTTAAAGCCGAAGTTTCTCCAGATTCCCGGCGTGGCGCGGGTGGAAATCACCGGCGGTCGCGCCCCGGAATTTCACGTGGTGGTGGACCCGTTGAAATTGCAGGCCGCCGGCATCGGCTGGTCGGACGTGACTGACGCCCTCAGCAAAAACAACCTGTTGGCGCCGGCCGGCATGATGGAGGAGAATTATCACCTTTACCTGACGACCGTGGACGGGCGTGTACATACGGCGGCGGACATCGGGAATCTGGTGATCGCGGTCCATGGCGGCCGTCCGGTGCTGGTCATGGACGTGGCGCGCGTCGTGCACGGGCCGGAACCGGTCTTTCTTTCTGTTACCGCGCAAGGCCGCGACGCCGTGTTGCTGAACGTCCAAAGCCAGGCGGACGGCAGCACGCTGGAAATCGCCGCGGCGTTGAAGCAGCAACTGGATCAGCTCCGGCGGGAGTTGCCGCCGGACATGCACCTCGCATTCTTTTACGACCAATCACTCTTCGTGCAGGATTCGGTCAACAGTGTCCGGGACGCGATCATTTTCGGCCTGATCCTGTCCCTGCTGATCCTGTATTTCTTCTTGAAAAATTGGGGCAGCGTCTGGACCGCCATCGTCACGATTCCGATCACCGTTCTGATCACGCTCATCGCCATGAAACTGGCCGGCATGACCTTCAATATGATGACGCTGGGCGGCATCGCGGCGTCCATCGGGCTGGTGATTGACAATGCCATCATCGTCGTCGAGGCGATGTGCGTCAAAATCGCCGCCGGCCGTCCGCGGCTGGCGGGCATTCAGGAGGCCATCGGTGAAATCATCAATCCGCTGGTCGGTTCCACGCTTACGCCGGTGGTCGTTTTCATCCCCTTGGCGTTCTTGTCCGGCATCGCGGGCGTGTTTTTCCGCGCGCTGGCCCTGACGATGGTGGTGTCCCTGCTTACTTCGCTGGTGTTGGCGCTCACCCTCACGCCGTCGCTGGCCGCCTGGTTCATCCGGGACCGGAAGAAATCGGGCTTCGGCGGCGCAACTGCGGGGGAGGAAGGCGGCTTTCTGCTGCGCCGGGTCGTCCGTATTTACGAATGGACGTTGCGCGGAGCCCTGCGATTTCGCTGGCTGGCATTGCTGGCCTGCCTGGGGGTGCTGGCCTCGTCCGCGTTTATCTATCAAAAGTTGCAATCCGATTTTCTCCCAGATTTTGACGAAGGCGGCTTCATCATTGATTACCATGCGCCGCCCGGCACCAGCCTCACGGAAACCTCGCGTCAGCTTGACGAGGCGGAGCGGATCTTGTCCGCGAACCCGGATGTGGAGAGTTATTCGCGCCGCCTTGGCGCGGAAATGGGCATGTTCGTCACCGAAGCCTACCGGGGTGATTTCGCCGTCAAGCTCAAGCCCGGCCGCCAGCACACCACGGACGAGGTCGTGGCCGGTTTGCGCCACACCTTCAATGAACGGTTCCCGGCCCTGCGCTGGGAATTTCCCGGCATTCTCACCGACGTGATCGGGGATCTGCAACAGACGCCCGATCCGATAGAAATCAAACTGTTCTCCCCGGATTTGAAATGGTTGGAACAGACCGCGCCACGCGTGGAGAAGGAAATCAAGAAAATCTCCGGGGTGGTGGACACCTCTGACGGCCTGACGCAAACCGGTCCCTCCATCAATTTCCGGGTGCGCCCTGTGGACGCGGCCCGGTTTGGGCTGAGCGCCCAGGACATTGCCGAAGCCGTGAACATCGCGCAGCTCGGCCAAACCGCCTCCACGGTGTTGGAAGGCGACCGCATCGTCAACATTCGCGTTCTGGCGGAGCCGAAAAGCGTGAGTCAAATCTCCACCCTGCGGAATCTGCCCTTGCGCACCGCCAGTGGCGCAGTCGTGCGGTTGAGCCAGGTGGCTGACGTGTCCGAACAGCGCAGTGAAGTGGAGTTGGTCCGGGACGATCTGCGCCAGGACATCATCGTCTCCGGCCGGCTCGAAGGCCGCGACTTGGGGAGCGCCATGCAGGAGATAAAGGACAAGCTGGGCCAGCTCAAATGGCTGCCGCCCGGCTCGGTCGAATACGGCGGCCTCTACCAGCAGCAACAGGAATCGTTCCACAACCTCGTGCTTGTCCTGCTCGCCGCCATCCTGCTGGTGTTCACGGTGTTGCTGATTGAGTTCCGCTCTTTCAACGAGCCGGTGGCGATTGTTTTTGGGGCCATCCTCGCGATGTTTGGCACGGTCATGGCCTTGTGGTTGACCGGCATCACGCTGAACATCGTCTCGTTCCTGGGGGCCATCATCGGGGTCGGAATCGTCGCCAAAAACGGCATTCTCATGCTGGATTTCGTCCAGCAACTGGAGGCGGAAGGCGTGGATTTGCCCGGAGCGCTGGTGCGTTCAGGCCACCGCCGTCTGCGTCCGGTGCTGATGACGTCGCTGGCTGCCGCGCTGGGCATGTTGCCGCTCGCCTGGGGTATCGGTTCCGGTGCGGAAATGCTGCGCCCGCTGGCCGTCGCGGTCATCGGCGCGCTGTGCACCTCGGTGTTGTTGTCGCTCATCGCCACGCCGGTGGCTTATTACATTTTGCGCCGGATGCAAAAAGCGCCGCCGCCGGCCACCGGGGCGGCGGGCTAACTTCATGCTGGCGGTCCATGGCTTTGGCGGGGCCCGCTGGAAAGTATTCTTGGATAGCGGCGCTTTACGGGACTACGTTGCCGCATCAGAAACAAAGCTGACTTCGGTCTGAATCTGGCCCCACCGCCGGTGCAGTATGTGGATGCCGCCTATATTTCGGCGCAAACGCTGGCCGAGGCGGCCGCCGAGCAACGGGAGTTGATCGGTCCGGCCCCGGCGCCCCCCAACAACAATGACGGCCGTTTTACCAGCGAAGTATACCAAGTCAGCGTCGAGCAACGCCGGGCGACCTTTCCGGCGGGGGGGCCGAACACCCAGTGCAGCCGCCTGGAGGAGCAGGCGACGGGCAAAATGTCGTATCGCTTTGAACTGGCCACCGCCGACGCGCCCTATGCGCCCGGCAGTCGGCAGCGCTTTTTCCGTTCGCCTGTTATCCTCCAAGGAGTTTATAGCATCGAAAATGTTTTAGGCGCTTGGCAGTCTAACAAATCCTGCTGCCCCCCCTCCATCCCAGCAGAATCCATCCTCTGGGTGATGCCTTTCCCCTTTTCCCGATTTTTAACCGCAGAGCAGCGCAGCGACGCAGATAAACCGTGAGACGGCGTCGCCCCGAAACTCGGTCAAAAGGCCTCTCATATCAATATCAAGACCCCTCCATGGACAGGGAAAGCGGCGGCGGTTAATCAAGGCACAGACCGGACGCGCCAGAAATTGTTCGTGGACGGACTCGGGGTGTTGGTGAAAGACAGCCAGCCGTTCATGCCGGCGGTGTTGGTGACCTGGGGAATCCAGTTGGCCGGAGCCAGACTGTGAGTGAGATCCAGGGCATAGTTTTTGCCCGCGAGGCCGACATACGAAATGTACATTTGTTTGGCGTTCAGCACCGCGTTGGTGATCAGATCATAACCCGGCGGCAAAATATAAAGGTTGGCCACGCTGCTGGTCACACTGCCGTAACCATTGGTCACCACGACATAATAATTGGCGGCATTGGCGGCCCCCACGTTTGAGAACGACAAGGTGTTCGCGGTTTTGCCGGTCAGTTTGAGGCCCGCCGGGGGGGGAATCACAATGGTCGGGGGCGAGGCGTACCCAAAGCCGGCGTTGGTGATGGTGATGGTGGTCACCATTTGGTTGCCGACCAAGACGTACCCGCCGGCGCTGTTGCCGCCCCCGCCGGTGATCTGCATTGAGGGGACCGTCAGGTAACCGGCGCCGTTGGTGGTGATGGTGGCGCCAACCACAAATCCGTTGGTGACCACCGCCACGGCCGTCGCCTGGACCGGTTGGACCCCTGTCTCCCACCATTGGTACCGAAACGCCGGGGTGCCGGAGACCGTCACCGAAAACACCGCATTGACACCGGCCTCCACCATCACATTCGTCGGCTGATTGATGATGGTTGGCGGATACGCATAACTGAGCGTGGCCATAGGGCTGGCCACGCTGCCGTAAGCATCGGAAACGACCACGTAATAATCCCCCAGGTTGGTGGGACCGACGTTGGTCACCGTCAGATTGGTGGCGGTCTGGCCGACCAAAATGCCGCTGGGCGGGCCAATCACCACGACCGGCAGGTTGGTGTAGCCGGAATTGGCGTTGGTCATGGTAATACTCACCACCATGCCGTTGCTAATCGTGGCCGTGCCGCCAGCCCCCTGTCCACCGCCACCGACAAAACTCACGCTGGGGGTGAGCGTGTAGCCGGAACCGCCATTGGTCACCACCACGCCATAAATAAACCCATTATACATTTCTGCCACGGCGCCGGCGGTGCTTTGCAGCGCGGGATTGTAAAAATACCATTGGTTGGTGGACGGCTGCAGCCCGGTCGGGACAAAGGAAAAAGTGGCGTTGCCGCCCGCCACCTGCATCTGATTGGCCACCTGCGGCGGCGGATCCGCCAACACGGTGGGCACACCCCCATAGCGGGAACCCCAGCCCGTGGTGCCGTAAAGATAATAGACGCTGGTCAGGGCGCCTTGGGAGAAAATCGACTGATCGTTGGTCATGGCGGGGGCGTTCCCCAGGAAAATCGCAAATTTCAGGCCGGAGCAGCCGTAAAACGCATCGCTGCCCACACTGGTGACCCCGGCGGGAACCGAGAGGGTGGCCAGGTTTGCGCAATAGGAAAACGCGGCGTACCCGATGCTGCTGAGTCCGGCGTCAAGCGTGACGTTGGTCAGGCTGGTGCAGTTAATGAACGACTCCAACCCGATGCTGGCGGTGTTGCTCGACAACGTCAGACTGGTGATGTTGGGGTTGGATGCAAACGCAGTATCCCCGATGCCGGTCACCGGGAGCTGGTTGTAGGTGCCCGGAATGGTCACCGCACCATTGGTCCCACTATAACCCGTGATGAGGTATCCGCCGTTGACGTTTGTGTAAGTAAACTGGGCCTGACCCGCGGTGGCGGCCAGCCAAAGAAACAGTACGATTGCAATTGTCTTCATGGATTGAGCAGACCACCCCCGATGCGTGATGGCCATCGGTTTGGCGTGGTTTTTGCGAGTCATGCGGGGACGATAGCACCGGCCTGTGGGTGTGTAAAGTGAAACCTCCTCACCGGCATGTGGTTGGGCGTATTTTTGGCCGAAAGCAACCACAACTCCCAGAATTCCCTTAATTCCCAAAAACAACCATGCACCGCCGATCCTACCCAAAATTTAGGCGGGTTCCTTTCGGTAAAAGGGCGAAAATCACAAGGATTCACAAAGAATCACACGTTCCGGCCGGTGACCGGGGCGCTTTATTAATCTTGGACAACTTGGCTTTGCCGGACTAGTACCATGTATCATGATATATTTCGCATATTGACTAGGCTGGTCCAATGGTAAATAATCGGGGATGGCACCCCGATATAAAATTACACTTACCGAGGAAGAACGCAGCCAACTCGAGGCGCTG
>Ga0302320_10009548_pt1 | contig 20813 bp, 18 predicted proteins | sample Bog_T0_3_FD_202130 | JGI IMG/M metagenome (GOLD analysis project Ga0302320, IMG submission 202130) | Peat permafrost microbial communities from Stordalen Mire near Abisko, Sweden - Bog_T0_3 | ecosystem: Environmental > Terrestrial > Soil > Wetlands > Peat | place: Sweden: Abisko, Stordalen Mire...
CAGATTGACTTGGATATCGGCCAATGCCAATGTATCGAGTCCGAGGCCGATGGTGGCGCTTGATCCGGCAATAACTTCCGTGCTGCTGAGAAAGCTGAGATTGGATACTGGAAAGATCTGGTCGTTCGGGATCGAATACGTAACTGTCTGCGGATAGTGCAGATTCACCAGGTCGGTAAACGACTGCCACGCATCGTTTTTTCCCGTGAGGTTGGTGTATACCAGAGCCAGCGAGGCGGCACCGGCTGAGATGATTTTCTGGGTGTTAAAGTGCAGCTGATTGTACAAGTAAAACAGGAAGGCTGTCGTGCAACCGACGGTTGCATCGTTCTTGGTGTCGTCGATCGGCGTGTCGATGGGATTGGGCTGCGGCATACGGTTGACGGCGTTCAACCACAAATTGACGACGGTTGGCGTCTGCATGTTCTGAAGCCCGCTTGTCTGCTTGAATTGCACGGCGAGGAAGCGTGACAAGGCTTCCCCCTTGCTGCCCTCATCCGCATTGGTTAATATATCCGTGTTCCCGAACCAGGCACCGTTGTTGAGAGAGGCCATGAGCATCTCCGTGACTTCTGCGACTATAAGGAAACGGATGTATCCCGAGGTCAAGTTGGCGGTGGGGCCAATCGCGATATTGGGCTTATAGAACAGCAATCCCGCATCCGTTGGGTCCGTCCATGCTCCCCCGATGTTTGAATTGAGAATGTCCACGGTAATTGGAAGGTTGAATTTGAACTTGACTCCACCGAACCAACTCCTCATGAGAGTGAAGTCGCTTTCGACAGCATTAACGACTTGCGTAACCAGCGCCACAACGTTGGGCGCAGGCAGAGTTGGATCGTAATTGATCTGAAAGCTTTGCGTGCTTCCACCGTTCGGAAGCCCAGCATTCGTGAGTGCCATTCATCCACCTCTCAATGCAAACATTTCCAATTGAGCCGTGATATCGGATAGAGAGTATTTGTATCACAGTTTTCCCTGAAAGCGTCATCAAGGCGCGGCAAGTGGCGCGGCCTATAACCGAAAGGACTCGAGCACGGGAATCCGCGCTCATTTTCACCGATATTGACCGGGGACCTGTGGGTGATTGGTGAAGTTTGTTGTAAAAAAATCGCTGGGTAGGTGGTTCAGCTCACAGGATGCTGGATCCGTCACGAAATTTGCTTGGCCCCTGTCTTGCGTTTGAGACACGGGCAACCCCCTATATGCCTGCCTACTTACGGGACGATTACGCCGCAGGCGATGCGGTCACCGGAGTTGCCGGAGGGATCGCTCATAAGGTCGTCGGCCTTGGCGTGGATGACGAGGGAGGTGCCGCCGTCGTGGAAGAGCGAGTTCGGGCCGTCGCCGAGTGTTGCGCCGGTGGCGGTAAAGGTGATTTTGGCGGTTCCTTTGGGTGATACGACGAGATTGGGCAGGTCGCCGAGGTGGGGTTTGGGAGCCATGGTGTTGTTGATGCCGTGATGAGCGCTAGTCGGATTGAAATGACCTCCCGCAGTGGTGAAAGCCGGGCCGTCGCACTTGCCAACATTGTGGATGTGGATGCCGTGTTCTCCGGGAGCAAGTTGAGAGACGGTGATAGAGACCTTGACGCCGTCAGGAACGGCGGAGAATTTAGCGTGGCCAATTGAGCCGCCCTGCGCGTTGACAAGGTCGGCATGTGCGGATTTTGGCGCGGCGTTAGAGGGTATGGTGGCCAGGGCAAGCAAAGCAGATGTAACGATGGGAAGGCAGATTCGCATAGCGGCTCCTAAAGGGGATTTGGATTACCGTACGGAGACGATGCTACCATAGCAAGCGATTCCCTGGCCTCATCATGCGTCGCGGGCGTAGCGTCTCAGTTTGTATTTGCATTCCCTCAGGGGCTAAAGCCCAGACTCATTTTGTTTTTATTCATGTGCGGGCTGAAGCCCCTACCCTTCAAAACGATGAGACATACAAATCGATGAGCGATACCAAACGATGAGCGAAACAAAAGAACTCACTCCCATGCCTCACTCGGCGCAGAATCGCTGCTTCGGGTGCGGGCCGGCGAATGCGGATGGGCTGCGACTGGAGTTTTTGCAGGCCGCGGATGGCTCCGTGGTGTGCCTGACTACTGTGGCTAACACGTTTGCAGGGCAACACGGCTACGTGCATGGCGGCATTATTGCGACTCTGCTCGATGAAGCGATGGCCAAGGCAGCCCGCGTGCTCGGTGCGCCCGCCATGACTCGCCACATGGAAGTGGACTTTCTCCGCCCGGTGCCTTCCGGGGTCGAACTCCGGATAGAAGGCCATGTGTTGCGCAGCGAGGGCCGCAAGCATTGGGCGGAGGCGAAGGTTATAAGTTCGGACGGCTCGGCATTGGCGCAGGGCAAAGGTCTCTTCGTTGAAGTTCGTCCGAGCGCCGGGAGTTGAAGACTGGTGTGCAAGGATAAAAAGGACGGCCGCTGGTTTGCGACCGCCCTTTTTTATTGCATCAGCCTGGTGAAGGAGAATTGTAAACGAGATTCTAGTGGATCAGGTTGATGGTGTCCTGGGTGACGGTATCGAACGTGGTCACCGACTTTGCATTGGCTTCAAAGGCGCGCTGGGCAACGATGAGGTTGGAAAACTCTTGCGAGATGTTCACGTTGGAACCCTCCAACGCTTCGTCCTGCATGGTTCCAAGGCCACCTTGCCCGGCTACTCCCATCACAGCGCTGCCGCTGGCCGTGGTTGTGGCATAATCGCCGTTGCCTTGCAGATTGAGGCCCTGTGCATTGGTTACATTGGCCACCGCCAATTGGCCGATCACCTCGGTCTGCCCGTTGGTGTAGGATGCGGTTACGGTTCCGTTCGCGCCCACCGCAAAACTCTCATATGTGCCGCTGGCATAGCCGTCCTGGTTTGTGGCGCCCACGGCGGAGGCAGTGTCCACCTGGCTGATGGTCGGCTTGCCGTTTGACCCCAGCAGGTTCCAGCTCATATTGAGGTTGCTCACGCCATCGGACAGGCCGGAAAAGCTCAAGGGAATGCTGGATACGTCGCCGGTTGCCGTTCCAACGGCGGACGGGGCTGCTGCGCCTGTCGGCTGAACCGAGATCAGATTTCCGGTACTATTAAACGTCATGGTTCCGGTCACCGGCGTGGATGTGCCGGAAGTAAAGTCCCCGGCCGGCAGCGCAGCGGAGTAATTCCAGGTGTCCAACCCAGTCTGTGTATAGGTAATGGTAGCCACATGGGATGCGCCCAGCGAGTCGTATACAGTGAGCTGAGCCGGAAACTGATCTCCGGTAGCTGATACGGAGTCCAGATTGGCCGTGATGCTGATATTCTGAGTGGCCTGCGGCTCCTGTACCACTCCGACGGGAATGTTGATAGCCGCAACCGCTCCATTGGTGTTGGCTACTCCGTTGGTCGCAGGGTAGCCCATGACATTGAAATTGTTGCTCGTCACCAGATCGCCGTTCGCGTCGGTTGAGAAATCGCCGGCACGAGTGTATTGATAACCTCCATTGGCGGTTTCAACCACAAAGAAGCCGGATCCATTGAGAGCGACATCGTTGTTGTTTCCGGTGGATGTGATGGGGCCCTCGGTATACGAGGTCGCGTTTGATGCCACCTGTACGCCAGCGCCCACCTGAATCGGATCGCCGCCGGCCGTTGAGCCAACCTGCTGGTAGAAAAGATCGGAAAAATTCGTTGTTTGCGACTTGAATGCCGTCGTGTTCATGTTAGAAAGATCATTTGCGATTGTGTTAAGGGCCGTTGAGTCTGCCTGCAGCCCAGTGAGCGGAATTGAAAAACTTGCCATGTCTGTCTCCTCTTCGTATCGGTTGATATTTCAGCCTTCGCGGCCGGTAATGTTTGCTGATGTCAAAGCGCTGTGTCTCTGTCCCTCATCGATGCGCGTGCCAACGCCCATCGAGTGCGTGCGCTATTCCTGCCGATGCGGGCTTAACCGCCGGTATGCTCAGGTTCCCGACTGCGTGCGGGACAGCGGCTGCCTGCGAGCTCGTGGCAACTTCCGCCGCGCCGGTTGGATTCGGACTCAACGCGCTTGCTGAGAACGCCGAGCTGGCTGAGGGTGAAGCCATGGCTGCCGATTGCGCCGCAGCCGATGCAGCGGGGGCTGCTGGGGCTGCCGGACTCGGGTTAGTGCTGCCGGCTGGTGTGCCGGTGCTCGTGCTGTCCGCGGTCAGCGTCTGGTTGATGTTGATCAACTGCTCCAGGCTGTTTACATTCACCAGCTGGTTAATGTACTGGTTGGGATCGGCGTTTGCGGTAGGATCCTGGTTTTGCATCTCGGTGACTAAAAGCGAAAGAAAATCATTCGCGGAGATGGTGGCCGAGTTGCTGCTTGCGCTGCTACTGCTGCCACTTGTGCCCGAAGTACCGCTGCTAGCGCTTGGCGATGCGGACGCCATGGTTGCCAAAGGGCCGGATTTTACAGCGCTCGCCTGCGCCGCCTGTAAGTGCTGACTGAAGATTCCTGCTGCCGCTGCTGCCATCTTGTCCTCTTTTCCTGTTCCCTGCTCTGCATTGTTCTAAATCGACTGCCGTTTATCCGTTGCCGACTTACTTGAGAAGTTTTACCTACAAGCTGTTTCATAACCAGTTTTCCGCACTGAAAAATCATCCCTCAGGGGCTAAAGCCCGCTTTTCCTGGAGCTCTTTTCGGCACCCTTCGGCTCCGCTCAGGGCAGGCTTTGAAGTCGTGCCCTTTCAAAAACCGGGTTATGAAACAGCTTCTAAACACACATCAACGGCCCCTCAGGCCATGACGGAGATTCTCCCACCCATTCGTTCGAGCGGCGGATGGTTTTGATTGGCAGACAGAACTGCCGGGTTCGTCTCAAATGCAACCCGCGCGCGCGAATCGACCGTCGAGTTCTCCTGAGTGAAGTTTTGATTCGCGCCCTGCCCACCATCTTGCCCCGCGCCATTTCCCGTTCCCTGCTGCATCCTGCCGGAGCCAGCACCGCTGTCTGATCCTGTCGGAGAAGCCAGCGTCAGGCTGGCAATCTGGGATTGCTGGCTGCCGAGATAGCTGTTCAAACCCGCCATATGCCCACCCAGAGTGGCTGCCGCATCCGTCGATCCGGGCACGATGCTGGCGTGAACCGCGCCTCCGCTCATCTCCGCGCGCACGCTCACCCATCCTAACGACGGATCCACAAAACCGGCCTCCGCTGTTCGCGATCCGGCATGTAGCCAGGAAGGCTGGGAAGGCAGAGTACTGGTTCCGGAATCGAGCGTGGTAAAAGTTTCCTGCGCGGTGGTCTGAGAAGCAGCAGGGTTTGAGCCCGCACTTACCGGTCGGGCTTCGAGGCCCCCTGCGTGGCCTTGCTGCATTCCAACCGCTGCTTGTACCTCGCCAGCCGGGCGCGCCGCATCATTCAGTTGGCCGGGCGACGAAATTGACTGTGTGGCGCTGCTCCTGGCCTTGCTGCCGCCTTCGCGTACACGGGCCGGCTCGGCACCGTCAGCAGCGACCGATGGCGTCAACGACGCTGGACTCATTGCTGAACCCGCAGGATCCAAACCGGAGTACGCAGTTGCGGAGGCTTGCAAGATGGCGTCAGCCGATGAGAGACTTTGCGAATCGGGAGTCCGCGTGATTTGATCCACATTGTTCAAACTGCCCGGTATTTGCGCTCTTCCAGCCTTCGTCGTGGTTGCAGCGCTAGCAAGCTTCGATTCCGAACCGCCCAGGCTGGAATCGGATGACTGCGCCAGGTCATCAAGATCATCTTGTGCCGGGGCTTGTTGCGCTGCCGAGGTTTTAGCGGAAGCCGGCGAAATATGTTTGGATGCGCTTATGCCTGGCTCCCAGTTTGCAGCAGTGGTAGAGGAAGGAACCGAGGTTGGATCTGTCACCGGCTGAGACTGTGCGTAGCTCGTGGTTAGAGTTGCCACATTCGCGGCTTTGCCCTGGCCGAAATCGGCCACTGCGATGGTTTGCGGAGCCGCTTCCGCTTGTACGGGGTGGAGCGCTGCCAGCGGAGATGCAGAAGCATAGACGATACTGCCTTCCAGAGTTCCGCCAGGCGTGGTAGGCGACGGTTGCTCTTCCGACCGATCGGCCTTCCGGCTGCCGGAAGACGAGTTGCGGGTGGCCGGTTTGCCGTCAATCGACGATGACTTGGTCGACGATAGCTGGACCGGCAATACTGGGACCGGTGATGATTGGATGGGTAGGGATTGGTTAGGCAATGATTTGCCTAACGACGATTCGCTTACTGGTCCGCCCGCAAACTGCGCAGTCATCCATTTTGCCGAATCGAAACTCGCCCCAGCATTGGCTGACGAGGTTCCAGCAGCCGTGCTGGAAGCGAACGTGAGCCTCGCCATTCTTGACTCCCCCACAGCAGTCTCATCTGAAACATCAGGCTCCGCGCCGGATGACTCCGCTCCTGCGTCCGCTGTATTGATACCGAGGGATGACAACATCGATTGCCATCGGGATTGAAAACTCCCCGATCCAGAGACAGATTGAACAGCTTGACCGGTGGTTCCATTCTGCAAGTTCAAGCCAGCCGCCGACTTCGTACTGGAGCCCGAGAGACAATTTGTCCCGCCGACCGTAGGCCGACCCGATGCTTCCGATGAGATATTCGACGTAAGTGCGGCGATCATACCTGAGAAGATAGCAGCAGGCTTGCCAATGTGAAGCCGGCAGGGTTAGAGAGTTGTCAAGATTAGAGAGCTAGAACATTTTCGAACAGTTTGTTTACATTTCGAATTGGGATTTGTGCTCACCCACCCATGAAACAAAGCGCGATTCATGGATGGGGCACCCAAGGTTTGTTAACACTTAACCCGAAAACGCACTAATACTACAGTTGTATCTGCCGTGTTTATTGGAAAAAAAGCAAGAACCCGGGCCTAAAGGCCCCGCCATTTCGCGCTGTTTCAGGGGGTTGAAACCCCCTGCTCCCTCCGGAATTTCCGATCTACAACTGTAGTACTAACTTCGGATTCTGGAGGAAGAGCGAAGTCATGCAATCTTGAAATTTCTCATGAAGGATTTCTATCCGAAGAGGAGCCTTCCGCATTCGTCTTTCCTGCTCTGCTGTCGGCTTGAGTCTTGAGATCTTTGAGATTTGTGCGATGCAGCCGGTTCAGATACCAGTCATCCAGAACCTGCTGGCCACGGCGTCCGGCCTCGATCTGTTCGGCTGCTCTGGCCTCCTCGATCAGCGTCTCGGCCTGACGCCGCTCTACGCGTTTGCCAAGATAGAGTTCTCGATTCTCTGCCAGTAGTGCGGCTGCCCGTTCGATGCGGGACTGGAGCCCGGCAGCATCGCGCGCCGCAAGCCTGGATAACTCGAGGCCCGCCAACCTGTCTGTCCCGCTATTCATTCCCGCACTTGAAGACACCAATCGCCTGCCGTGCGATTCGGTCTGAAGCGCCTGGGTCAGTTGCCGTTCCAGTTGCCCATGCTCGGCGGTTGCGGACTCAAACGCCATCCTGGCTTGATCTTCCTCGATCTCGAGAACATCAAGGAGGCGGAGGAGAGCTTTGGCGACCGCCATCTCCTATATCTCCGCGGCCACGGAGGCAAGGCTGCGCGCTGCCTGATCAAAGGAAACTTTCTCGTCGGAACTCTGCGTGAGAAAGGCGCGAATCGCTCCACGAGCCCGGATCGCCCGATCGAGCTCGGCGTCCGCGCCGGGTTTGTAAGCTCCAATGCGCACCAGATCCTCGGAGCGCGCGTAAACCGCCATTAATTTTCTCAGCAGCGCGGCCTGTTCGCGATGGCCGGCATCGGTGACTGCCGACATCAACCTGCTGATTGAGTCCAAGACTGCAATCGGCGGATACCAGCCCTCGGATGCAAGCGAGCGAGATAGAACTACGTGCCCGTCGAGCAGCGAACGAACCGCATCGACCAACGGATCCTGCTGATCGTCGCCCTCCATCAACACCGTGTAGAAGGCGGTAATCGATCCCTTCTGAAAGTGGCCGGCGCGCTCTACAAGTTGCGCCAGCCGCGTGAACACCGATGGCGTATATCCCTTGGCCGTAGGCGGCTCTCCGGCAGCGAGGCCAATCTCGCGCGCGGCCATGGCAAAGCGCGTCAACGAGTCCAGGACCAGAAGAACGTGTTTGCCCTCCGCCGCAAAGGACTCGGCCACAGTTGTAGCCACCAGCGCAGCCCGCATACGTTTCAGCGGCGACTCATCGGAGGTGGACACGACTACGACGGACCGTTTGCGTCCCTCGACGCCGAGGGAATCTTCGAGAAACTCGCCCACCTCGCGACCGCGCTCACCCACTAGCCCGACCACGGTCACATCGGCCCCGGTGTTGCGCGTCATCATGCCGATCAACGTGCTCTTACCCACGCCCGATCCGCCGAAGATGCCTACCCGCTGGCCGCGGCCGACGGTCAAGAGCGCATCGATACAGCGAATGCCGGTTCCCAGAGGGAGGCGAATCGGCGTGCGGTCAAGCGGCGGCCGCACCACGCCATCGAGCGGCATACTGTGCGTGCAGGCCAGCATGGCTCCGCCGTCCATAGGCGCGCCCTGGGCATTCAACACCCTGCCCATCAGGCCTGTGCCTACTTCCACTTCGGGCCGCGTGCCGAGCGCCCGGACGATGTCCCCATAGCGCACACCGCTTGAGGTCTCAAGAGGCATCAAGAGCACGGTCGAGCCGCGAAACCCAATCACCTCGGCCGGATGCGACGCACCATGTTGATCGCGAATCGCGCAGCACTCGCCCACCGAGGCCATGGGACCGGCCGATTCAATGGTCTGGCCTACGGACTCGAGCACCGTGCCCTGCCATCGCCAGGGCTGGCCGCGGTCCAGGCTGGCGAAATAGCGGCCGAGCAGAGCTGTCATCGCCGGGCTTCCTTCCCGGTATCTTGATGAGCCGGAGGATGCGCAGGCCTGCCGCCGGCCCGGTCGAAGAACCCGCTTTCAATCTCTCCCAACTGCGAGCGAACTCCGATATCGACCGTACCCATGCTGGTCTCGACCACGCAATCGCCCAACCGCATCCCTTCCCCGGCCACAACAGTCGGCTTGGCCGCAAGATTGGGCAGCAGGCTCATAGCATCCACCCACATGTCGAGTTCAGCCGGAGGAACCTTGAGCCGAACCTCAGTGGTGCCGGCCAACTGGCCCAACGCCACGCGTACTGCCCCGGTCAACATCAGCGGGTCCATCTGCGCTTCGCGACGCAGAATCCGCGAGGCCACGGCCAGCGCCAGCCTGACAACCTCGGGTTCCACGTGCTCGAAATATCGAGCTCGTTCCGTGGCGAACTGCTCGGCCAAATGAGCCGTCTGGCGTTGCCATTTTTGTTCGGCGCTCATCGTAGACACGGCGTGCAACTCTCGTTCAAGATGCCGGCCCTCCTGCACGCCGCGCTCTCTTCCCTCTTCAAATCCGCGTTTTCGCTCCTGTTCGAGCTGAAGCACAGATATTGCCGGGCCAGCGGACGCAGCGCCGGCATCGGTGGGATGCGCAGGCGGCTGGCTGTCAGCCAACGGATCTTCGGCTTCCACAATCGCGGTGATCGCACTCCAGTCATACCCCGAAGGCACTTCCGTTTCCTCGGGATACTCGTAAATCTCAATCTGTTCGGAAAGGCTCAAATTCAAGTTCCAATCTGCATTGCAGGGATCGTTACAGCCGTCAAATCACCGAACTCAAGCATCAGGCCAGCATCTCATCGCCGGTTTCAAGCTTCAGCACGATCTTGCCTTCGGTTTCAAGCCGCCGGGCGAGATTGAGAATCTCCTGTTGCGCCTGCGCCACTTCGCGGGAGCGCACCGGGCCCAGAACTTCCATATCTTCTTTCAGCATTTCGACGGCGCGCGAGCTCATGGCCTTGAATATCTGCGCCCGGAGTACTTCGTTGGCGCCGCGAAGGGCCAGCGCCAATTGCCGCTTGTCGGTGCCGGAGACGATCTCGCGGATACTGGTAGCCGGCACGGTGAGAAGGTCTTCAAAGGTAAACATTAAATTTCTGATGTTGAGGGCAAGTTCGGTGTCATTTTCCTCGATGGACTCGAGAATGTGCTTGGCAGCATCCGCATTGACCCGGTTGAGCAGATCGGCAACAGCCTTGAAGCCGGAGTAGCTTTTGCGCGCCGTGTCGCCCATGCTCTCCAGGCGTCGGTGCAGGATGTGCGCCACCTTCTGCGCCATCTCGGGCGAGAACTGCCGCATCTCGGCCAATCGCTGAATGGAAATGACCTTGTGATCCTCGCTCAGGTTTTCAAATACCAGCGAAGCCCGGCGCGGGTCGAGGTGGGCCAGCACCAGCGCGATAGTCTGAGGGTGCTCGGAGTCGAGCAGTTTGCCCAACTGCTGGGGATCGGTGCGCTGCAGCTTGGCCAGGTTGCCCTGCGCCGCCTCCTGCGAGCGGCGAACCATCATCAACAGATCGTCGGCGCGTTCCTTGCCGAAGGTATCGAGCAACAGCTTGCTGGCGTAGTCCAGGCCGCCATGGACCATGAAGTTCTGCGTCTCGAGGAGCTGCCAGAACTCCTCCAGAATCTCCGCCGATAGTTCCGGCGTGATGCCGCGCAGTTCGGCAAGCTCCTCGGTCAATCGCTGCACGTCGACCTCGGGCAGGTCGCGCAGAATGTCCTTGGCCAGCTCCTCCCCTACGGCGATCAGCAGCACGGCAGCCTTGCGCACGCCGCTCATATTGGCCGACGCACGCGGCTTCGCTTTGTTGGCAGCGTCCTTTTGCTGTGTCGCTTTTCCTGCGGCGTCTTTTTCCTGTTCGGCCACTTGCCGACCTCTTCCTTCGGGTTAGATCGTACTTAATGTTGAGATTGCATTTGGTGTTGCGAGGTGAATTGCAGCGTGTCCTGCAATGAATTTGGCTCTAATCGGAGTGGATCCAGCTCTGCAACAGGCGCGAACTCTGCGTCGGCTGGCGCTTGAGATGAGCGGCGACTTGTTCAAAGATCTCCTGCGTGCGCTGGCGCTCGGCGTCCACTTCGACAGGCGTAAGCACGGGCGCCATCAATGCGGCGTGCGCTTCGGCGGCCGCTGCCAGCTCTTTTTCCGTCTGCTTGTCAGGTTGTTTGCCTTTCGTTGCTTTTTCCATTGCCAGGGTTCCTCGCAAAGCGGGCCGCACGCCGAAGGCCAGTACCAACATCAGCCCGGCAACCAGCGCGCCGTATTTGATCAACATGGGTGAGCCTTCGGCAGTGGCCAACAACTGTTGCACCATCGGGGCCGGGGCCGGGGCGCGATTTCCATCAAAGCTCAGGTCCTGTACGGTGAGCATGTCGCCGCGAGCTGCGTCAAAGCCCACGGCGGCCTGCGCCAGGGCGGTTATGTTGCGCAGCTCTTCGGGCGAGCGCTGCTGCCATACGGCGGGCTTGGTTTTCGTCGCCGGCGAGATCAGACGATCATTGACCAGGATGGCCGCCGTCAGCCTCCTCACATGCCCCGGATTCTCGACCACGTGCTTCACCTTGTTTGAAATGACGTAGGTGCTCGATTCGCTTTTCGCATTTTCTGGCAGCGTGGACTGCTGGGGGTAAACCGGCTTGGCCTGCGTATTGGGCGCATTCGAGGCCGTTCCCGGAACTCCTGCCGGAATCGCCTCGGGCCCTGTCGCCTGCTCGGTGCGCTGCACGGAGGTGGGCGCCGATTGCGCAGGGTCGTAGGTCGTGTCGGTCTCGTCGCTGGCTGCCGGGTTGTAATCGAGCGATACCGAGGCGCGCACATTTCCTTCGCCGGTTACCGGCTCGAGGGTCGTCAGCAGATTTTCTTCGAACCTCTCTTCGGCGCTCAGTTGCATGGCTTCGGCGGTCTTTGGCCCCAAGAGCAATTGCCCGGAGGCATCGACCAGCACGACATGATCCGGAGTCAGCCCGTCGACAGCAGCGGAGACAAGATTGCGAATCTGGTCCGGCTCTCCGTCGGCCAGCGTGCGACGCCGCAACTGGAGCACGACCGATGCCTTGGCCGGCCGGTCCTGATCGCGAAACAGAGAATCTTTCTGGGTAACGAGGTGTACACGCGCCGACTTGACGTCTGAGAGCGTTTCCACGGTTTGCTCGAGCTCTCCTTCGAGCGCTCTCTGATAATTCACCTGCTCGTCGAATTCAGAGCCCACCCAGTTGGGCTTGTCGAAGAGCTCAAAGCCCAACCGGCCGCTCTTTGCGCCGCCTTTGGCCGCGGTGGCAAGGCGCGCCTTGTCCAGTTGCGCGGCCAGCACACGGATTCCGGTTCCGTCCGCGGTTACATCGTAGGGAATCTGCGCCTGCGTCAGCGTCTGGCCCACCTCGCGGGCATCGTCTGACTCCATCCCCGAGTAGAGCGTTCTCCAATCCGGCTTCAAGGCCAGCCAAGTCAGCACACCGACGATGGCGACGAGCAACCCCGCGGCCACCATGGCCCAGACGCGGCGCGCGGGCGGCATCTCTGCCCAACGGATCTTGAGGAAGGTCCACAGGGCCGACAACCGTCCGCGAAAATCCATTTCCCCAATACCGCCGGCCGGGCCGAGAGCGCCAGGCCCGCCGGACGCGAGTTTTTCCAGTTGTGTCACCGTGGCCATGTATTAGAACTGCATCCCAATGACAGACTGATATGCCTGAACTGCTTTATTGCGAACTGCCAGAGCCATCTCAAAGGCGGCGTCCGCCTTTTGCGTGGCAATCATCGCCTGGTGCACGTCCACGCCGCTTCCCGTCATCAGCCCGGTCACCGCGTGGCTGGCCTGGCTCTCCAGTTGATCCACCTGGCCGACGGCCTCGGACATCAGATCGGCAAATGGCGCGGGAGTTGGGGCCTGCGCCGGAGCCAGCGAAAAAAGAGCCGGCGAGCTCGCCCCGCCCGAGCCAGCAAGCGCAGACCAGTTTGCCGATGCCGTAGCCACCGTACTCAATGCATCTACCATTGCTACCTCCTAAAGTGCCGCTTTCAGCCATCAGCTTTCAGCCATCAGCTTTGTCGTTATTAGATGTTGCTCAAAAAACCGGTCAGCATCGAAAGGCATCAAGAAGCCACTGAATTAGCTCTGGCCCGAACCGGCTGAAGGCGGAGAGCTGAAGGCTTATTTAGCCTTTCGCAATTTCCAGCGCCGAGCTGATCATGCTCTTCTCGGCCTGCACTGCCGAGCCATTCAATCCATATGCACGTGTGGCACCCATCAGGTCCACCATCTCCGAGAGAGGGTTAATGTCCGGATAGGAGACGTATCCATCCGGCCCTGCATCGGGGTGTCCCGGATCGTAACGCTTGAGGGGCGCTGAGGGATCTTCCACAACCTGCGCGATATGCACGCCCGGAGCAACACCATCGTTCAGAAGGCTTCCCTGCGGCAGGGTTCCCTGCAACATACTTTTTGTCCGCAGGGCTCCAAAGGCCGCCATCGAACTGCGAAAGGATGAGCCGGACGCATTCTGGCCGGCAACTTGGCCTTCCGCGGCAGCGGACATGGAATCCGCAAAACCGGAGTCCAGAAACCCCGCATCGCCGGTATTGGCCGCAAAGACAACTTCCTGGCGGTGATACGGCCCTCCGGTCGCAGTCTGGGTTGTCTCCGCGTTGGCCATGTTGGCCGCCACGACTTCGGCGCGCATGCGCTCGGCCAGCATGGCCCCGCCTGAGGTCTCCATCAAACCAAATAGATTCATTGCCGCTGCCTCCTTTTGTTAGCTTTCAGCTTTCAGCTTTCAGCTTTCAGTCTCCGCTCAGCCCAGTTTTTAGCTGAAAGCTGAGAGCTGAAAGCTGTCTTACTACTTGTCCGCGTGAATGGCATCCATCACGCGTTGATACTGCATCTTGAGCAGCGCCACGCCGGTCTTGAACTGGAGTTGGGCCTCGGCCAGGTTCAGGCCCTCTCGATCCATAGAGACGTCGTTGCCGTCGGGCCTGGCCACCAGCCCGTCGACGAACTTCACCTCGGGTGGCCGAGGATCGGCTCCGGTGTTCACTCCGACTACGGCTTCCTGCATCTCGGCGGCAAAGTCCATGCCCACGGCCCGGTAGCCGGGAGTGTCGATATTAGCCATATTCGCCGCCGTCAGTTTCAACTCTGCCGTGGAAAGATCCAGATAGCGCACAATCTGATCGCTGAGTCCGGTTTCTATTTGCATGACTGATCCTCCTTCGGATTGAATCGAGCTGTTTTAAAAAAAACGGATCGGATAGAAGCAGACAGAATCCGAGGTTGCTTAGTTCACGGTGGAGAAGCCGAAGTCGATCTCGCGCGCTGTGATCACAGGGTTATCTCCGGCGAGAATCTCTGCTCGTTCCAGCACATGTTCAAGCTCGCGCACATTGCCCGGCCAGTTGTGGGCTGCAAGCATCGCCATGGCGGTTGCGTCTACCCGTTTCAGGGGAGCCTCCCGGCCCATCTTCTCCATAAAGTGCTCGACCAGCAGGGGCAGATCCTGGCTGTGCTCGCTCAGGGCCGGAGTGCGAATCAGAAAGACCGCCAGCCGGAAATAAAGATCGGAGCGGAACGTGCCCGCATGAGCCTGCTCGGCCAAGCGCCGGTGCGTGGCCGCAACAATGCGCACATCCACCTTCACCGTCTCGTTGTCTCCTACGCGTTGCAGCTCCCCGCACTCGACAAAACGAAGCAATTTGGATTGAAGCGCGAACGGCATCTCGCCGATCTCATCGAGAAAGAGCGTTCCGCCGTCAGCGGACTCGATTCTGCCTACCCGGCCCTGCACGGCACCGGTAAACGCGCCGCGCGTGTGTCCAAACAGCTCCGCCTCAAGCAGCGACTCGGGAATGGCCGCACAGTTGAGCGCGACAAACGGCTTGCGGTTACGCGGGGAAAGCCGATGGACCGCCTCGGCAACGATCTCCTTGCCCGATCCGGTTGGGCCTTCGATCAGTACGGGCGTCATCCGAGGCGCAACCAGCCGCACCCTGCGGCTCACCTCAAGCATGCAATCCGCATTGCCGATCAGCTCCGGAATGCGCTCGGTCAGAGCCACTGTAGCCGCGCCGGCTTTCACTGTCAGGGCCACCGTCTTCACTGCCGCTAAGCCGGCATTTACTGCCAGGCTGCTCAGCGATGTTGCGGCGATGCCGCTCTCCGCTTCCCCGCGAATCGGAATGGGAGTAACCGGACTCTTCTTGTGCGCGGAGGGCAAGCGTGACGGATTTGCGAGCGAAAAATCCGCGGCCGCCTTCAGCCTCATCAATTGGCGCTCTTCAACACTCAATTTGGCGGAAGAATGCTCCATTGCGTTTTCCCCTATCAGAGGCGCCGTATTCCACGCCGCCGTATCCGTATCCTGGCAGCGGCGAAGGGCATACAGCAGCTCCTGCCGGTAAGGGCCGCGAGCGCTTTCGAGATCCGGCTGCGAACCTGCGGCCACAATATCCGCCAGGGGATATTTCTCGCGAAAGTCTTTCAAAAACTCGGATTGTTCGAGATCCGGCAGCCATGAATCGACAATCACGGCCTCCGGCTGGGCAGCTTCAGCCTCCGCCCATGCCTGGGCCCCGCCCTCGGCCTCTAGCACCTGCCAGCGAAGACCGGTCAGTACCTGCACAATACTCTGGCGAAAGCTGCTGTCGGCGCTGGCAACAAGTGCCGTTTTGGTGCGAGGGCGAAGGTTCGCGGTTAGACCGGGCAGCGCGGAAGCAGGGACAGGGGGCATGCGATCTCTCCTGATGGACGGACAAAATGTTTCGGGTAAGAGATGTTATTGAACTTCGAAGGTTGGGGCTAACGAGGTGGCAGCGCTCAGAGGACTTGTAATGGCAGGCGGTAAAGAGATAGCCAGTTCCGCCTCCGACGGCACCAGATAACCCTGCCCCCGGACGGTGCGGATCAGGTGCCCCGGCGAGGGGTCCTTGAGCTTGCGGCGCAGGTAGTTCACATAGACGTCGACGATATTCGTGGTCTGCGCAGGCTCCATGTTCCACACTGCGTCCAGCAGGTTCACGCGCGAGACGCATTGGCCTCGGTTCAGCATCAGGTGTTCCAGCAGGGCGAATTCTTTATTGGTCAGCGCCACGGGCTGCCCGGCTCGCCGCGCTGAATGGTCCAGCCGATCCAATTCAAGATCTCCGGCGCGCAGTTGCAGGCGGGCCTCCCGCTTGCGCCTCAACAGGGCCCTGCAGCGTGCCCGAAGCTCGTGCAGGCTGAAGGGCTTCAGCATCAGGTCATCTGCGCCAAGATCGAGGCAGTGTACGCGCGTTTCCACACTCGGCCGGGCCGTCAACACGATTACGGGCAAGTCCGCATCAATCGTGCGCACTTCGGCCAGAACCTGCTCCCCATCCTTGACCGGAAGGTTGAGATCGAGAATGGTCAGATCCGGCAACTCCTGCCGGAACGCCTCCACCGCCGCCCCTCCATCGCAGACCAGGTGAACACGATGCCCGTCAGCCTCCAGACCTCGACTTAAAAATAATCCCAATGACTTATCATCCTCAGCGATCAATAACCTCATGGCTGCCTTTCTGTACCCGACCCGTTAGATTGGGGAGCGACTGTGCGACGATGCTGCTCATGCAAATGCGATGTCAATTGGTGTGTGCTTTCGGTAAAGGAACACTAATCGTTGGTATGGGTTCAGCATCTCTGATGGGGGTAGAGAAATGTAGATCCGCGAGGGCAGAAAATCGGATTGGAAATAGGAATGGAACGGAGGGAACAGGAGATTCCAAAATGAGCGTGATCTCATGTGGATTACCCAGCCGTCATTGCGGAGCGACGGTGCGTTATGCCGTGCAACAATAGTTGTGCAATTCTGAGGCCAAAGACTGAAATGCGCGGATGCATCCGTCTCCAAAAAGAAAATCTAATGCGAAAAAAGGCCCGGGCATCGCGCCCGGGCCATCTTGCGACTGCTATCTGGCTCAACCTTACCTTTGTCCGCCTCCGGGCTGGCCACCCGGACGACGGCGACGCCTGCGGCGGTTGTTGTTGTTGCCCTGCGGCCGTGCTCCGCCGGCAGCCGTAGCTACGGGAACCGGCGCAGCTCCATCCACGCGGTTGAAGTTCGGCTCGTTCTCCTCATCGAACTCTTCCGTCTCGCCCCCCTCCTCGAAGTCGTCTCCGCCTTCGATGAGAATCGTGCTCTGGTTGGACTTCGGCTGACGATCGTCGAACTCATGTCGCGGCCGTGCGGGTGAGGAGGAGGCTGGCGCGGACGAGGCTGAAACAGATGAGGATTGCCCAGCCGGTGCCGGACGATCTTCGGAGGCCGCGACATCGATGCCCTGGCCTGCCTCGCCGCCGCCGGGCTCTCCTCCGCCGGCTTGCGCCAGCTTGGCCTTTTGTTCCTTGATCAACGCCTTGCGGCTCAGCTTGATGCGGTTGCCATCCATCGAAAGCACCTTCACCATGATCTGATCGCCTTCGCGCAACTCATCCTTCACTTCCTTCACGCGGTGCTCGGCGATCTCGGAGATGTGCAGCAGGCCGTCGGTGCCGGGGAAGATCTCAACAAACGCGCCGAACTCCGCCAGGCGAACCACTTTGCCCAGATAGACCTTGCCGATCTCGGGCACGGCGGTGATGTTGTTAATCATCTCCAGCGCTTTCTTCAATCCATCCGCATCTGAGGAGGCCACGCTTACGCGGCCCGTATCGTCCACATCGATCTTGGCGCCGGTCTGCTCGACGATGCCGCGAATAGTGGCTCCGCCCTTGCCGATCAGGTCGCGAATCTTGTCGGTCGGAATCATGACCGTCTCAATGCGCGGGGCGTATCTGGAACGCTCCCCCTTGGGTCCGTCGAGCACCGCGTCCATCTTGTCGAGCAGGAAGATTCTTCCCTGCCGCGCCTGTTCCATGGCCTGCTTCAGAATCTCGCGGGTCAGTCCACCGATCTTGATGTCCATCTGCAGCGCGGTGATGCCCTTGCGAGTGCCGGCAACTTTAAAGTCCATGTCGCCGTAGTGGTCTTCCGCGCCGGCGATGTCGGACAGGATGGCGTAATCGTCGCCTTCCTTGACCAGACCCATGGCGACGCCGGCGACAGAACCTTTCAACTGAATGCCGGAGTCATAGAGGGCGAGGCTTGCGCCGCACACAGATGCCATGGACGACGAACCGTTCGACTCCAGGATGTCGGAGACGATGCGAATCGAATATGGCGACTCTTCGGCGCTTGGCAGCACGGCCGTAATGGCGCGCTCGGCCAGCGCGCCGTGGCCCACTTCGCGGCGGCCTACGCCGGTCATGCGGCCGGTTTCGCCAACGCTGAAGGGTGGAAAGTTGTAATGCAGCATGAAGTTCTTCTTCTGCTCGCCTTCATAGGACTCGAGCCGCTGCCCATCGTCGGCTGTGCCCAGAGTAGCCGTAACCAGAGCCTGCGTCTCGCCGCGTGTAAACAGGGCTGAGCCGTGCGTTCTTGGCAGCACGCCGGTTTCAATGCTGATTGCGCGGATCTCATCGAAGGCGCGGCGGTCGGGACGGATGCGCTCTTTGGTCACCTGCTCGCGGAAGGTGCGCTCGCGCATCAACTCGTAATAGTGGCTGAGCTTCTTCTTCGCGCTGGGATCGTCGGCGGGGAGTTCCTTGGCCAACTCGTCCTTGATGGTTTTAATGAGCGCGTAGCTTTCGGTCTTGCCGTACTTCTTGGTGTCGAGAGCATCTTTCAAACGATCGCCGATCTTGCCCTTCAACTCGTTGTAGTAGCCTTCGTCAAGCTCCGGAGCTGTGAAAGCGCGCTTCGGCTTGCCGGCCTTGGCCACCAGCTCTTCAATTGCCGCCACAATCTTCTTGATCTCTTCGTGAGCGAATTCAATGGCTGCCAGGATGACCTCTTCGGTCTCTTCCTTGGCGCCCGATTCGATCATCACGATGCCGTCCTTGTGGCCGACGACCATGATGTTCAAGGTGGTATCGGCGCGCTCGGCATAGGTGGGATTGACGACAAACTGCCCGTCCACGCGGCCCACGCGAACAGCGCCTACAGTGGTGCTGAATGGAATGTCGGACAGAGCCAGGGCGCATGCCGCGGCGTTGATGCCCACGACATCGGGGTCGTTTTCCTTGTCAGCCGAGAAAACAAGGGCAATCACCTGCGTCTCGTTGCGGAAACCATCCGGGAATAAGGGACGAATGGGGCGATCAATCTGGCGGCAGGTGAGAATCTCCTTCTCGCTGGGCCGGCCTTCTCGCTTGATAAACCCGCCGGGGATTCGTCCGCCGGCATAGGTGTACTCGCGGTAATCCACGGTCAGGGGGAAGAAGTCGATCCCTTCTCTGGGATCGGGAGATGCCACAGCGGTTGCCAGGACCACGGTTTCGCCCGTGGTTACCAGTGCCGCGCCGGATGCCTGCTTGGCCATGCGGCCGGTCTCAAAGACCAATCGCTTGCCGCCGGCAAGCTCGACAGATACTTCATGCTTCGTTGACATAGAGTCCTCGTTTCAGTGTTTTCACTTCATGTTTTCGCTTGGGAAATTTGTCGTAGAGATGCGCCGGGACCGGCTTGGGAATGAAATTGCCGCGGCTGCGCGCACGCGAGTCGCTATAACGCGAATGCCGTAGCGTCTACCGACGCACAAACGACACTCCCGCGCCATCCCAGGCAGCGGGATTCGATCGTCAGGTGCAGCAAGGCCCCGGCTTCCGGGTGGAACTGGGGCCGTGACCAATATGCGGTCTGGGCGCTTCCGGTTCAATGGTTGCTTTCTGCTTACTTGCGGATTCCGAGTTTGCCGATCACATCGCGATAGCGATCTGAATCATGCGCTTTCAGGTAATCCAGCAGGCGGCGGCGCTTGCTGACAAGCTGCAACAATCCACGACGGGATGCGTGATCCTTTTTGTGGGTTTTGAAGTGCTCGGTCAGCTCGCCAATCCGCTCACTCAGAATTGCGATCTGGACCTCCGGGCTACCGGTGTCTGTCGCGTGAGTGCGGAAGCGTTCGATCAGGATAGATTTCTTTTGAGTCGCCAGCACGGCGTTTGTTACTCCTATGTTCTCTCAGGTCCACTCTCAAAGTGTCTACTGTGAGATTACCATGAATGGGCGCGGCGGGGGAATCCTTGCTCTGGAGTAACCAGGCGAAAAACACTGCGGGTTCAACGTGAGCCGAAACGGAATAAGCGGTTGTCGAACCGGTCACGAATTATGTTCGCAATCCGCAGGCCCGCTGCCGCAGGATGCTCAGGATTCAGCAACATATTCCACGTCCGTGGGGCGATCGCCGAAGGCACCCGGGCAAGTGGCGTCTCGCGGGAATCAAGCCATGCATCGCCGAGCCGCTGCGTTGTCCTCTGTTGGTCCTTCCAGTCGGCCTCTGCCAGCGGCATTAGATCGAGGACAGCGAGAGATTCCGGCGCCTCGACCTCCAACAGCGTAAAGGTGCGCGGAAGATCATCCTGCTTGTCGGTCAAGTGAACCAGCACTTCGAGCATCGCTCCGGCAGGAGATTCAGCTAGATATGTGACGCGCTTGCCCAGACTTGTCCAGCGGGAGGAGAATTTTCTTCCGCCCCAGCCGCCAAGATCGATGTGATTGCTGATCCGCCAGAAAGTTCCCATGGTGCTTGCCGCCGACTTGCCTTTCTTAGAGCCGCTAGGCGAAAACGCCTTCGTCTATCTGGTAAAGGAACTCTTCGACGGCACGTTCTCCCGCCTCTGTCCTCAGTAGCGCCAGCGGCGAGCGTTCCTCAAATCGGCTCTTGGGATGCAGCAGCCATCCCTTCCCATCTTCGCGATCCCCGTAGACCTTCACGGCCAGTTCGTACATCTTGGCCACGCGCGCCAGCCGGTCGGACTCGTCGATGCTCAACGGCTCATTGCGCTGCCGCCTGTGTTTCAGTGTGCGAGCGGGAATCACCACCTCCAGCAGGTCCTTTACGGCAATGCCGGAGTAGGCGGAGAACTCGTCGATTGTCGAAAGTGGAAGCCCACGCTGGATATC